>Ga0082212_10000415_pt1 | contig 62222 bp, 51 predicted proteins | sample TergutNt197P3_FD_71548 | JGI IMG/M metagenome (GOLD analysis project Ga0082212, IMG submission 71548) | Neocapritermes taracua P3 segment gut microbial communities from Petit-Saut dam, French Guiana - Nt197 P3 | ecosystem: Host-associated > Arthropoda: Insects > Digestive system > Gut ... | reverse complement strand
CGTCAGGAAACTCGTCGCCGCCATATACTCCGGGCGAATCGAGCCCGCTCAGATCGAAATCGAGATCCGCCGCAACGCGTTCGGATATTGCGCCCTGTTCGACAAGTTCTTCGATTAACAACTTGGGACTACCCTTCTTTTCAAGGCTGAGAACCGCGAAAACTTGATCGCAGACGTCCCGCCTGTAGTATTCCCTGTTGTCTTCGGTACGCGCGGCGTACGAAGGGTCCTCAAAGAGTCCGATGTCGTATGAAAAAGAATAGACCGTGTCCCAATTATAGTCGATTTCGTACTCATACCCGAGGATCTTCAGCAAAACATTCGCGAATTCTTTTTCGCTGATGTTGTCGTCGGGATAATAATAGCCGTCGGTGCGGCCCGCGATAATGCCGATGCTCGTGCAGAACGCGACATAGGGAGTATACCACGCGCCTTCGGGCGCGTCGGGGAAACGCGAGACGGCGAATTCGCCCTCAGACCGGTCTTTTACATATTGCTCGCGGCCAAGGAGCCTCGTGAAGAAAACCGCGGCGTCCGAACGGCGCACCATGATGTCGAGCATGAGGCCTCTATCCGGATCTCCGAGTAAGACGCCGAGTCGATTCAGTATCTCCGCCTTTTCTTCCTGCGTTAAATCCGCGTAGGACGCCGAAAGATCCGTGTACTGCACGCCCCCCGAAGGCGCGGCCGGCGTGGCGGCGGCCTGCCCTGCGGATTCGGGCGCCGCTTCGTCGTCGTCAACATGCTCATCGAGTTCGTCCCAGTCGTCGTCATCATCGTCGTCTTCCTCTTCTTTTTCCACATAATCTCCGATGAACACCATGTTTATGTTCTTATTTTTGTATGCCTTCTGAATAAAGAAGACATAACAGCCGTCGGTTGTCGGAAGCTGGTTATTCTGCGGCGAAATCTTGAAATCCCAGTAGGTGTTCGATTCTTTAGCAGTGAGAGTAAAGCTTTCGTACTTGTTGAATACTTCCGCGTCAACCTTCAGGTAGCCGTTGTCCTTCTGCTTGGGATCCCATATGAAATATAAGCCGGGAAAGTCTGCGCTGTGCGAATTGGATGTAATCTTGGGACCGGAAGCGTTTTTGCGGGTATAATTCTGTACTGCGTCGACATGCACAGCCACGATTTTGTCGGGTACGCTGTTCCAAGTGATCGAACTTACAGGCTGTTTTGCAGCAGCCAATGAAGTAAGCGCCAATGTGAAAACCATAATTACTACAAAAAAGACCAGTGTGTACTTCTTCATGAATGCAAACCTCCTTAATAAAATGCGCCTCTTTTTTCTGGAGTTGTGCTTCTCCATTTTTACAGTTTGAAAATTTCCTAATTGAAATATCGTCAATTCGACCGAAAAATTAACAGTAGCCATCTATATCAAAATGCTTTTGTCTATTTGTTATAATATAATTTGTAATTGTTTTTTATTGAAAACAAATATTCTTAGCTCATTTTTTATTGAAAATTAAGAAAAGGAGGTAAGATCTATGCAACTTATTTCAGATCACCCTATTTTGGAATTTCACCACGGAGAAAAAGTGAAATTCAGTTTTGACGGCAGTGAAATGGAAGGCTTTGCGGGGGAGCCTATAGCTATGGCTTTACATGCGAACGGAGTTCGAATCTATCGTATAACGCCGGAAAAAAAGAGGCCTCGAGGGTTCTTTTGCGCCATAGGAAAATGCAGCAGTTGTTTCATGACGGTTGACGGCGTTCCGAACGTGAGAACATGCGTAACTCCGCTTAAGCGGGGGATGAAAGTTGAGACGCAGCGCGGGAAGGGGGCAGTCGCTTCATGAGCGTAAAAGTACTCGTAACCGATATTCTCGTTGTCGGAGGAGGCGCCGCGGGGTTGAGCGCGGCGGCGGAAGCAGCGGCGGCAGGGGCAAAGGTATTTATACTGGAAAGCGATTTGCACCTTGGCGGGCAGCTTATAAAGCAAACCCATAAATTTTTTGGCAGCAAGGAAGAGTATGCCGGAACGCGCGGCTATAAAATAGCGGACATATTACTAAATGAGATTGAAGAGCACAAAACAAACGTATCCATTCACACTAACACAACCGTGACAGGTTATTACCCCGAGGACGGAGTTTTCTCAGCCATGAGGGGGGAAGAGGAATATTTCCACATTTCAGCAAAAAAAACCATAGTGGCGTCCGGCGCCCAAGAACGCCTCATCCCGTTTCCGAACAACGACCTTCCCGGCGTTTACGGCGCGGGCGCGGTGCAAACCCTTATGAACGTTTACGGAGTTGTCCCTGGAAACAGGGTGCTCATGGTGGGCGCGGGCAATATAGGGCTGATAGTGAGCTATCAGATGATGCAGGCGGGAGTTGAAATAGCCGCAATTGTCGAGGCGGCGCCCCGCATAGGAGGATATTGGGTGCACGCGGCAAAAATCCGTAGATTGGGCGTTCCCATAATGCTTCAGCACTCGATAAAGAAAGCGCTTGGAACGGACACGGTTAGCGGCGCCATAATCCACGAGCTTGATGATAAATTTTCCCCGACCGGCAAAGAGACTCAAATAGATTGCGACGTCATATGCCTTGCCGTGGGACTCAGCCCCACCACCGAAATACTGTCGCAGGCAGGCTGCGCGATGCGGTATGTCCCGCAGCTTTGCGGATACGTGCCGAAGCGGGACAGAACCCTTCGAACGACACATCCGGGTTTCTGGGTGGCGGGAGACGCTTCAGGAATAGAGGAAGCTAGCGCGGCAATGGTTGAGGGGCGCATAGCGGGACTTTGCGCGGCTAATAGCCTCGGGCTGCCCGTCGATATGAATATGCTGGACGAATATGAATCGCGACTCGCGGCGCTGAGAGCGGGCGAAGTCGGGGCTAAGATCAGGGAAGGGATAAATAACGTTCTCTTTGAAACACGGTAAACGGAGGGATTAACTATGAAAGATCAAGTTTTCGCGATTATTTTTATATGTGTCGGGTTATTCTCTATTTTTTGCGCAATAAAGAACTATGATTGGTTTATTGGTAACAGACAGGCGTGGATATTTCTGAAACTTTTCGGAAGAACCGGCGCGAGAATTTTCTATGTTGTTTTAGGCATATTTATAATTTTCTGCGCGATAATGATGATCGTTACGGGTTAGACAACATAATTCAATATAGTACTTAAATTTTCGTATAGAAAAGTCATAAAGAATGGGGGGCTAATAAATGACCGAAGCGGAAAAATTATTTAACAGCGGGATTCTCACCGGCGAGCAAATGGGCAAAAGAGGCGCCGTTCTTCCTCCCAAAGAACTGTGGGAGAGCAAGAAAAACGGGCTCGTCGTCGTCGAATGTCCTCAGCGTATTCCATGCAATCCGTGCAACACGAGTTGTCCAACCGGAGCTATCTTGCCGTTTGCAGATATAAATGACACGCCTGAAATAGATTACGCCAAATGTACGGGCTGCGCGATGTGCGTGGCGGCGTGCCCTGGCCTTGCTTGTTTTGTCATAGACTTAACGAGGAGCGCGGAAGAGGCGCTTTACAAGTTACCGTATGAGATGCTGCCGGTTCCGCAAAAGGGAGATAAGGTCAAATGTCTTGACCGAACGGGCAAGGAAATAGCGGAAGGCACAGTAGAAAACGTTACGGAGCCGCGTAAGGACAGCACGCGTATAGTCCACGCATCGGCGCCGAAGGGATTATTCAATGAAATACGCGCGGTTAGGGTGGTGAAATGACATGGACAATTGCTGCAAAGCTGATCACGATGAGATTTACATCTGCCGGTGCGAGGAAATAACGCTTACGGAGATTCAACTTTGGATAGACAGAGGATACGATACTTTCAACGAGCTCAAGCGCGTCATGCGCGTGGGAATGGGGCCGTGTCAGGGGAGAGGATGTCAGGACATAATTCTGAGGGAGATATCAAAGAAGACGAACAGGCCAATATCGGAAATTGAGCCGGGAAGAGTTCGCCAGCCTGTAAAACCCATTCCCATAAAGATTCTTGCAGGAGGTAGCGCGTGATGTTGAAAAATGCGGACGTTGCGATTATTGGCGGAGGAATCCTTGGAAGCGCCACCGCGTATTATCTTGCGAAATTAGGGATGAAAAATATTATCGTAGTTGAAAAGGACACGATATGCAGCGGCTCGACGGGAGCGTGCGGCGCCGGCATTCGAGCCCAATGGGGAACTGAGATGAACTGCCGGCTCGCGATTGCCGCGCTCGACATATTTGAACAGCTAGACGAAGAGCTTGGCTTTCCCACAGGACTTAATCAGGGCGGGTACCTTCTTGTCGCCTATAATGAGACCGAATGGGGCAACCTCAAAAACGGCGTCGAGCTCCAAAATAAATTAGGAATCAACTCGAAAATAGTCTCGCTGAAGGAGGCTCGCGAGATTATCCCCGGGCTTGCAGCGGACGACGCAATAGGTTTCACCTACCACGCGCGCGACGGACATGCAGACCCGTTCCTTACGACGTTCGCCTACGTGGAAGCAAGCAAAAAGCTTGGAGTCACATACCATAGAAAGACGGAGGTCACGGGAATAACGGTTGAAAACGGCGCCGTGAAGGGCATAGAGACCACGAAGGGCAATATAGAAGCGCCCCTTGTGATAAACTGCGCGGGAGCTTGGGCGCAGCAAATTGCGAAAATGGCGGGAATTAACTTGCCCAACTGGGGCGAGCGCCACGAGATAATGATAACGGAGCCTGTCGACCCGGGCGTGTGTCCGTGCATGCTGATGAGCTTTTCGGGAAATTATTATATACAGCAGAGGCCGCACGGCTCGATAATTAGCGGAATGAGCCCGGCGGGACATCCTGAAGATTTCAATAACCTGACGACGTGGAATTTTGTCGAATCAATGAGCAGGACGATACTGAAAATGCTTCCGCGCGTGAAGGATATCCGAGTAGTGCGGCACTGGTCGGGACAATACGATATGACTCCCGACGCGCAGCCGATTATAGGCGAGACGGATGTTAAGAATTTCTACCATTCGACGGGATATTCGGGTCACGGATTCATGCTCGGCCCAATAGCGGGAAAAATCCTCGCGCAGCATATAGCAGGGATGAAGCCGGATATTGATTTTTCAATGCTCGACTATCGCAGGTTTGAACGCGGGGAACTGATAAAAGAGCACAACGTAGTGTAAATTTACGGAAAGTGGGGAATTTTATGAAGTTATTAAAAGCCTTATCGGACAGGTGTACAATGTGCGGCGCCTGTATGACGGCGTGTTCAAAAGCGTACTTCAAAACTGACGATTCAAAGTCATCGCGCATTCAGGTTGAAGAGGTCACTGGAATGCCCAAAATGAGAGTCTGCGACCAATGCGGGGCGTGCATCGCGGTATGTCCGACGGGCGCGCTCTTGCGCGATTCAAACGGCGTGGTTCAGCTGCACAGGGATAAATGCACGGGATGCCTTATGTGCGTGGGATTTTGCGACGCGGGCTACATGTTCTTTAATGCAGAACGCCAGCCTGAACCTTTTAAATGCATAGCGTGCGGATTATGCGCAAAAGCGTGTAAATCGGAAGCGCTAATACTTATGCAGAATTAACGGAGTTGACAGATTATGGAAGACAAAATCAAGTTAGTCAAGGAATGGAGTTACTCTCCAAGTAAAGTTGAAAGAGGGTATACGAAAGAGGCGCTTCTGGTTGATATTGGTAAAAAGGACGAAAACTACCAATACGAGATAATGCCCATATCGAAGGAAATGATAGAGGCCTTCACCGGAGGGCGCGGCTTCGGATTGAAGATCCTATGGGATTTGGTCACTCCCGATACGAAGTGGAACGACCCTGAAAACGCAATAATAATTTCAGGCGGGCCATTGAGCGGGACGACGCAATACCCCGGAATGGGCAAATGTTACACAGTCTTTATTTCGCCGCTAACCGAGCAGACGTACAACAGCAACGCAGGAGGCTATTTCGGGCCTCTCATGAAGTTTGCGGGATTTGACTCGTTTGCGGTTAGTGGAAAATCGGACAAGGGGATAATCGTTTTCGTGGACGGGGACGAAGGAAAAATAGGGATTTACGAGTCCGAGCTTCCGGATGTCAATTCCGTGACCGTGAGCGAGCAGCTAACGGAATATTTCGCAAAGAGCGAGGACGACAGGCGCAACGTCTCGGTAGTGAGCGCGGGGCAGGGTGCGCAGCATGGATACTGGGGAGCGTTGAATTTCAGCTTTTATGACGTTAATAGAAAGCTTGCAAGGCTCAAACAAGCCGGCCGCGGCGGCGGCGGCTCCGTCCTGAGAGACAAGGGAATTGTCGCGATTGTGGTGAGAAAATCCGGCATAACCGGAACGAGCAACGACCCCGCTGACCTTGCGAAAATACAGAAAATTGGGGCAAAGCTGCACAGGGAAATACGCGCCAACGACGACGCGCAGTGCGTCATGAGGACAATAGGAACCGTCCACCTCAACGAGGTAATGAACGATTATCACCTGCTTCCTATCCATAATTTCAAGTTCGGGCAGAATACGCCCGAAGTCCAGAAAATAAGCCTCGCGAACTATAAAAAATGGTTCACGCAGGGCATGGCGGACGGCTGCTGGTACGGCTGTTCGATGGCGTGCGCCAAGGCGGTCGAAGGGTACATATTGAAGACGGGGCCGTGGAAAGGCAAAAAGGTGACGGTCGACGGGCCCGAATACGAGACTGCGGCGAGCATAGGCTCTAACGTGGGGATTTTCGACCCGGAGTGGACAATAGAGGCAAACTTCTACGCCGACCATTACGCAATTGACACCATCTCGCTCGGCACAGGCTTCGCGTTCGTCTGCGAGTGTTACGAGCTGGGGCTGATAAACAAGACTCATACCAACGGGCTCGAGCTTAATTTCGGCGCGAAGCGCGACCTTATGGAGCTTCTGCACCGCATGGCGGAAGGCGTTGACAAATTTGCGAACGCGGTCAATATGGGAATAAGAAAGATGAAGGAGATTTTCTGCTCGGAATATGGCGCGGACATCGCTATAATGGAAAAAATAGGGATGGAAGGACAAGGGCTGGAAGTCTCGCAGTACCGCTGTCAGGAGTCCGTGGCGCAGTGGGGCGGGTATTTCCTCACCCTGAAAGGCCCGCAGCATGATGAAGCGTGGGTAATATTCATGGATATGGTGAACAAGCAGCTTCCGACTTTTGAGGATAAGGCCGAGGCGTTGTTCTATTTCCCGAACTTCCGCATGTGGTTCTCGCTTGCCGGAGTCTGCAAACTGCCATGGAACGACGTTGAGCCGGCAGATAACCGCATCCGCTATAAAGGAATAGAGGCGGCGAAGGTACCCGAACACGTACAGAATTACATTGACGTCTACAACGCGGTGACCGGGGGGAACCTAACCAAGGAGAGCATGATAACCAACTCCGAGAGGGTTTACAATTACGAGAGGCTTTTCAACCTCCGGCTCGGGCATGGAACCCGCAAATGCCACAATATACCGGACAGGGCGCTAGGCCCAGTATTCCCGGACGAATGGAACGCGAGGCCCGAATATTTCGAGGAGAAGCTTAAAGAGGCGGGAATTGACGGAAACGGGCTTTCAATTGAACAAAAAATAGAAAAATTGATGGCTTTCCGGCGTTCGGAATGGGAAAAGCTGGTTGACGCAGTATTCAAGAGGCGCGGCTGGGATGCGAACGGAGTCCCGACGCTCGAGACTGTGAAAAGGCTTGGTATTGATACGCCGGAGATTGTGGAGTTGATTAAAAAGCAGTGTGGAGTGTGAAGTGAAAAGGCTAAAGACTAAAGACTAAAGACTAAAGACCATTGCCACGAACCGCACTAACTACACGAACAAAGGCAAAACAGAGATAATATTTTTGTTCGTGGGGATTTGTGGGTTCGTGGTAAATCTATCAGGCTAATTATGTTACCACGGGAAAAGAACGATCTCGCGACTGTGACAAAGCACCGCTGTAAAAACCGCTCCAAAAGAGGAGACCGCGATATGAATAAGCATAATGTTATTATCTTGACAGTTTTTTCACTGATAGTGTTTCCTCTAGTCGCAAATGCTGACTTAATTGCACCGACCCCAGGGAGTATGTTTCACTATCAGCACAAAGACGAGTGCGTTAGTGTATTTCGAAAGTTTTACGCGAACGGTGAGTCTGGATCGGTGTCTGTAAAAGAGGTGCCAGGTTCTTATAAAGAAGTAGACGTAGTTGAAAATAATAATTATTTTTATATTCATTACACCTACGATTATATGGGAGAATCCTGGGGGTATGTGCAGTATAGGCAGTATAGGCTGGAAAGGCTCTGGATTGGCGGTTGGGTTCCTATGAGCCAGCTTCTACTTGAATATGACCAAGAATCATTTGTTGAAGAGCACAGTGATGAATTTTATCCATATCCCGGCAGCCATGAGGCGTTGAGAATTACTGGGAAAATTTTTTTATGGACATGGCCTGGTTCAGGTGAACTTCATTGGATACAACGAGTCGCTGAGGCGGAAAGTATTGTAGACATGAACATTTCTTATGCTTATAAAGATAAACAAGGACAGGAGTGGGTGTATATCGAGCGTTTTCAATATAAAAACAGCTACTATTCTAAAGTTTGGATTTGCATCAGCGATCCGTCCAATGACGCCATACCTGCTTCTAACCCGCCGCATCCGATGCCGTGGCCGCCTGCGGTTAAATACATACAATCTGCGGAGACAAATATCCCTGCGGAGACAAATATCCCAAACAAAGAAACTTCTGAGCCTCTTTTGATCATAATAATACTGGTAGCTATATTGGTTTCAGGTACAGCTATAATAATACGAACATTTTGGAAGCCGAATAAAGACAACAATATAGATGAAAACAAGTAGATTCTATTTTATAGGAGGTCAAGTTATGATTAGACGCACTTTTGTTCTTCTGGCAGTATGCTTTTTGTTAATTTCCACGATTACCGCTCATGCTGACTTGATAGTGCCGCCTCGTGAGCCTCATATAGTTGTAAGTAACGATTTTTATATGAAAGCTTGGGCGAGATGCACATATCTGAACAAGCATGACCAGCGCTATTGCGCGAATGGCGAGGGCGGCTTTGTATCTGTAAAAGAAGATCCACGTTCGGAAGATGAAATAGCCATAATTAAGAATAATGAAGAATGCATTGTCATATGCACAATCAGCCTCAGAGATAGTATATGGGGTTTGGTAAAGGATTATAATGGTTGGGTTTTGATTAATGAGCTCATGAAAAATGAACCAGACTCAAGCCCTTGAATATAGAGCGAATCAAGAGGAATGATCAACAGTATGGTGTTAATATATTCCGTCACGCACTTTCTCGTTGATTTTGCATGTGCGTTTATGGTTTTTCGTGGCATTGTTAGTACGCCGTATTCCTCTCTTTGTATATTGCTATATAATTTTTGCGCTTTTGCCGTGCAGATGCCGTTGGGAATTCTCGCTGATAAATGCAACCGAAACTACCTGTTTGCGGTTAGTGGTTGTATTTTTGTCGGGGCGGCGTATGGGCTTTTGATTGTTCCCGTCGCGGCGGTCATTATCGCCGGGCTTGGCAACGCCATGTTTCATATAGGCGGCGGAGTTGACGTGCTGAATATCAGCGAAAATAAATGCGCTTCACTTGGCGTGTTCGTTTCTCCGGGCGCGTGGGGTATTTATTTTGGGACAATATTTGGCAGAGGAGACGGCTTGACGTCTGTACCTGTTGTATTAGCTCTTTTTGCAGCAGCAGGTTTGATTCTTGCCACATATAGAGCACAACGGGGGGCGTATCCAAAGAACGCCGCGTTTTCGATCTCTAACTTAGCGTCACGTCAGATGATTTACGCCGCCGCTTGCTTGTTCCTTGTTGTTTGTTTACGTTCCTATGTCGGGTTGACGTTGAATTTTTCGTGGAAAAGTACCGGTTATTGGGGATTAGCCTTAGTCTGCGCGGTCGTATTGGGCAAAACTGCTGGCGGCTTTGCTGCCGACAGGTTTGGAGTTATGAAAACTACCTTCATTTCTTTGTGGGCAGCCGCGTTTTTATTCATGTTTCCTCAAATGCCGTTATCGGGCGTCACGGCAGTTCTTCTTTTTAACATGACCATGCCTATAACGCTTTGGGTCATGGCAAAGATATTCCCGGGAGCAAAAGGATTCTCTTTCGGCCTGCTGACGTTTGGCCTATTCCTTGGTTTTCTTCCGGTTTATCTTGGTGTTAATGTCCCCCCTGACGCGTCCTGGCCGTTTGCGTTAGCCGCCGCCGCGTCGTTCGCGCTTATCGGAATAGGACTGCATAAGGCAAATATATGGCATACTCGTTAGTTGTTTCGCTCATTTTAACGATAATATTAGAGACAGGATTCTTTTTAATCGTAGGCAAACGAAACAAAAAGGACCTGTTGCTTGTTGTTTTTGTAAATATTTTAACAAATCCAATTGTGGTGTCGCTGTATTGGCTGGCGTTCTTTTACACGGGCTGGAACCGCGCGGCGGTAACGGCGGCGCTGGAGCTGTTCGCAGTGTTGACGGAGGGTTACTATTATAAAAAGTACGGGAAGGGTTTTAAATACCCATACCTTTTCTCAATAGCCGCAAACGCATTTTCCTATGGAACTGGAGTGCTGCTGCTGCAATTTTTTTAGGAGGTCATGATAGGTTAAGCGCAATACTATTCTTTTGACAGTTTTTTTCATTAAACTTTTTAATGGTCATAGAGATTGTTTTCATCTTGGCTGTGAAAAAAATTCACGGCTAATGAAAGAGTTTCAGGTAGTTGAATCCGGTAATCCTCACGAAGATTATATGAACATCTGTGATATAGAGAATAATTATCCAGAAATCATTGAATATTTTGACGTAAGCATCTATGCACAATTAGGCGGTGTAATGATATTTGAGTCAAAGAGACAATAGAAGAGCGAAAAGCTAAAGAAGTGTTTTATACATCATGGAAGATAAAAAGGGGCTGTAACAAAAGTAGTATATTGGATAGCCAAACCACAATAAATTGTGGTCAAGCGGTATCATGAACACAATTTATTGTAGGGGCGGCTTGTAGCCGCCAGCTTTTGTTACAGCCCCCTACAGTGTTTTATTGCTTTTGTCTTTTACTTTTCAATTGAACATTGTGCATTGTGCATTGATCATTGGTTCACCACCGTTACCGTAAGCGAGCCTATCGGCGCCGTTATTCCGTCAACGTAGATATTCAGCTTATACGTTGGTTGAAAGAGAAGACTCGCGTTGAAGCTGTAGTTTACTAAGCTTGTCGGCGCGTAAATGCCCGAGCCCGGGGCTGTCTCTTTCATTTTAACCCGGTTAGGCGATTCTACTCCCTGATTATTGACGTTTACTATGTAGACTTCCTGACCGCTCAGCCCGTTAATTTTGACTTCCACGGAATTTCTGTTGGTCATCCCGTTCGCGTTGATGTTCGTCGTCCCGACCGTCGTGAGGGTGAAATTTGACGCTGTCCCTTGAATGTCGTTTTGAATCTCGCTGTAAGTCGCCGTCGCGGGGAAAACTCTCACAAGCCTCGTGAACTCAACTACTATCGGCGTTACAACGGGCGGCGTATTCACAACCGTCACGGTTAAGGTTCCAATCACGGTATCTTCGGCGTAAACGAGAATCTTATATACCGGCGGAGTCGGGGCGATAAGGCTAGCGTTGAAACTGTAGTTAATCAGACTTGTCGGAGCGTAAATGCCTGACCCTGGCGCCGTCTCTTTCAGCGGGACGCGGTAGGATTCAATACCTGCTGTATTGACCATCGATATGTAGAGGTTCTGCCCGTTCGCCCCGTCAATTTTAACTTCAACCGCGTTTCTGTTGGACATCCCGTTCGCGTTGATATTTGTGCCGCCGACCGTCGTGAGGGTGAAAACCGGCGCTGTCCCTTGAATGTCGTTCTGAATCTCGCTGTAAGTCGCCGTCGCTGTGTAAAATCTGACAAGCCTCGTGAACTCAACTAATTTGACCTGCTTTTCGCGCGTCACGGGCGCGAAGTAAATAGCTCCTGAATAGTTTTCCATATTTACCGCTTTTAAGGCTTCGTCAATTATTATGTGCGGTGTTTCTTCAGCGTAATATTGACTGAGAGGAGCGCTTACCTGCCAGCCTTCCAGATTGTCAAGCCCATAACCGTTTTGCGATTTCCAATTTTCATAGGCAGCGGAAACAGCTGCCCAATTAATAGGATCGCCTGCTTTAACTGTTTGCCAATAGAAGGAAGTGCTGAGCTTTATTGGCCCGTTTCCGTAATCGTAATCGTAATAGCCGATGAACCCGATGGAATAGCTGACGGGTTCCTCTTTCCATTGGGCTGTCAAAGTCAAGCCGCCCGTCACAGGTTTTTCGAAGCTGTAGAGGGCGCCGTTCAGATACCAGCCGTCGAAGGTATGGCCTGCCTTGACCGGTTCTCCCGGATCAACTGCGGACGAGCCGTGTTCAACCGTCTGGCTGTCGAACACAACGCCGTCGGCAATGAAAGTTACGGTGTACGTGTTGATTTTGTACAAAGCGGTTACCGTCAGGTCGCCTTTTATGCTGGAGAAATCGGCGTCCCAGCCGGTGAAGGCGTAACCTTCCCTTACGGGATCTGCGGGGGTTATCGCCCCTAAGCCGAAGGGTACAGTTTGCGTTTGAAGCACTTCTCCGTCCCAGTCCTTGAACGTCACTGTGTAGCTGTTTACGTTGTAGATCGCCCTCACCGTCAGGTCGCCAGTGATGACGGAAAAATCCTTATCCCAACCGAAGAATGTGAGGCCTTCCCATACAGGGTCGGGCGGAGCGGTGGCGCCTTCGCCGTGGGGTACTGTCTGCGTTTTAAGCACTTCCCAGTCCAAGTCAACGAAAGTTACGGTGTAGTAATTGATCTCATATAACGCATTGACGAAAAGTTCGTCGGTGATGTTCGAGAAATCCTCGTCCCAGCCCTTGAAGGTGTAACCTTCCCTCACGGGGTCAACCGGAGCTGTCGCGGACGAGCCGGATTTAACATTCTGCTCTTTGAGCACGTTTCCGTCCCAGTCCACGAAGGTTACGAGGAAAGTTTCAACGGTTGCCGGTTTCACCGTGATGATGAAATCCTTTGTGAAATCTCTGTAACCTGTGCCGCCCAAGTCATTCTCCGTCCCCACGCGTTGGGGCGCATGACGATTAGTGTCCGTGCCGTCGCCTAGCTGACCTAAATTATTATATCCCCACGTCCACATGCTGCCGTCTGCTTTTATGGCCACTGTATGTAAATCGCGCGCAGTAACCGCCGCCCAGTCATTCTCCGTCCCCACGCGTTGGGGCGCATGACGTTCATCAGTTGTGCCGTCGCCCAGCTGACCATAATAATTGCTTCCCCACGTCCAGAGACTGCCGTCAGTTTTTAGGGCTATTGTATATTCTGAACCCGCGGCAACCGCCGCCCAGTCATTCTCCGTCCCCACGCGTTGGGGCGCATGACGTTCATCAGTTGTGCCGTCGCCCAGCTGACCGTTGCTATTATCTCCCCACGCCCAGAGGCTGCCGTCTGTTTTTAAAGCTATGGTGTGGTAAATGCCCGCGGTAACCGCCGCCCAGTCATTCTCCATCCCCATGCGCCGGGGCGTATTGCGTTCAATAGTTGTGCCGTCGCCCAGCTGACCGTAATAATTATCTCCCCACGCCCAGAGGCTGCCGTCTGTTTTTAGGGCTATAGTGTGATAATAGCCCGCATCAATCGCCGCCCAGTCACTTTCCGTCCCCACGCGTCGGGGCTCGCTTCGGCTATTCTCCGTGCCGTCGCCCAGCTGGCTGTAATAATTATATCCCCACGTCCAGAGGCTGCCGTCTGTTTTTAGGGCTATGGAATGATTAGCGCCCGTAGCAACCGCCGCCCAGTCATTCTCCGTGCCCGCGCGCTGGGGCGTGTTATGGTATGTATTCGTGCCGTCACCCAGCTGACCGTAAAAATTATTTCCCCACGCCCAGAGACTGCCGTCTGTTTTTAGGGCTATGGTGTGTTGCCAGCCTGCAACAACTTCCGCCCAGTCATTCTCCGTCCCCATGCGTTGGGGCGCGTTACGGGTTGTATTCGTGCCGTCGCCCAGCTGCCCGGAATCGTTATATCCCCACGCCCAGAGGCTGCCGTCTGTTTCTATGGTTAAGGTGTGATAACTTCCCGCAGCAGCTGCCTTAGTCGAATAGCCCGTCAAGCCGTTCCTGACAGTCGCAGTGACTACCACCGCGCCAGCCGTTGCGGCGCCGAGCGTGTCGCCCGATATCGCGGCGCCGGTCGCGCCTGCGTCCTTGACGCTCCAGATTATATCCTTATTGGTCGCGTTACCCGGAACAACCGTGCCCGTCAGAATGAGCGGCGTATTTGCCTCTGTTTCTGACGGAACGCCGATGATGTCCGTCACCGGCACGAAATCTGATTTGATTTCGTAGAGCGCGGTAACCATCAGGTCTGAAGTGATGCCTGAGAAATCCACATCCCAGCCGGTGAAGGCATAACCTTCCCTCACGGGATCCACGGGGGCGCTTGCGCTTGCGCCATGGGTTACTATTTGCATTTTAAGCACTTCTCCGTTCCAGTCGAAGAAAGTTACGGTGTAGGCGTTAAAGCTAAAGAACGCGTTCACGGTTAAATCGCCGGTGATTTCGGAGAAGTCTTTATCCCAGCCTCTGAAGGTGCAGTCTGCCTTGACCGGTACGCCCGGATCAACTGCGGATGAGCCGTGTTCGACCGTCTGACTGTTGAACACGGCGCCGTCCGCCATGAAAGTTACAGTGTACGTGTTGATTTTGTACAATGCTGTAACCATCAGGTCTGAAGCGATGCTTGAGAAATCCACATCCCAGCCGGTGAAGGCGTAACCTTCCCTCACGGGATCCACGGGGGCGCTTGCGCTTGCGCCATGGGTTACTATTTGCATATTAAGCACTTCTCCGTTCCAGTCGAAGAAAGTTACGGTGTAGGCATTAAAGCTGAAGAACGCGTTCACGGTTAAATCGCCGGTGATTTCGGAGAAGTCTTTATCCCAGCCTCTGAAGGTGCAGTCTGCCTTGACCGGCGCGCCCGGATCAATTGCAGCTCTGCCGTGTTCGACCGTCTGACTGTTGAACACAGTGCCGTCGGCCATGAAAGTTACGGTGTACGTGTTGATTTTGTACAACGCTGTAACCGTCAGGTCTGAAGCGATTCTTGAGAAATCCACATCCCAGCCGGTGAAGGCGTAACCTTCCCTCACGGGGTTTGCGGGTGGTATCGCTCCTAATCCGAAGGGAACAGTTTGCGTATTCAGCACTTCTCCGTTCCAGTCGACAAAAGTTACGATGTATTCGTTCAAGTTAAAGAACGCGTACACGGTTAAATCGCTTGTGATTTCGGAGAAGTCTTTATCCCAGCCTTCGAAGGAGTGGTATTCCTTAACCGGTACGCCCGGATCAACTGCGGATGAGCCGTGTTCGACCGTCTGGCTGTTGAACACGGCGCCGTCCGCCATGAAAGTTACGGTGTACGTGTTGATTTTGTACTGCGCGGTAACCGTCAGGTCTGAAGCGATTCTTGAGAAATCCACATCCCAGCCGGTGAAGGCGTATCCTTCCCTCACGGGATCCGCAGGGGCGGCGGCGCTTGCGCCATAGGGAACAGTCTGCGTTTTAAGCACTTCTCCATCCCAGTCGACAAAAGTTACGGTGTAGTCGTTGACCGTATACAGCGCGGTAATCGTCAAGTCGCCCTCAATGACGGAAAAGTCCGTATCCCAACCGGTGAATGTGTGGCCTGCCTTGAAAGGCGTACCCGGATCGACTGCGGGCGAGCCGTGATCTACGGTCTGGCGGCTGTACTCGACGCTGTCCGATATGAAGATAACGGTGTAAGTATTTATATCGTACAGCGCCGTAACAAAAATATCGTCTGTGACGTTGGAAAAGTCCGTGTCCCATTCGGTGAATGTGTAGCCGGTTCTTACCGGCGCCGCCGGAGCTGTTGCTGATGAACCTGCTTCCACTGTCTGCGTCTTAAGTTCGTTTCCTTCCCAGTCAAAGAATGTGACCAGAAAAGTCTTCAGGCCCCCCGGATTCACCGTAATGGTGAAGTCCTTCGCGTAATCTTTTAAACCCGTTTTCCAGTCATTATCCGCCCCAAGCGGTTCAGGGGTATCGCGGCCACTTATAGAACCGTCGCCCAACTGGCTATATTCATTTCTTCCCCACGTCCAGAGACTACCGTCCTTTTTTAGAGCCATGGAGTAACTAGTGCCTGCTGTAACCGCCGCCCAGTCATTAGCTGTTCCCACCCGGACGGGCGTGTTACGGTTTAAAATATTACCGTCGCCCAGTTGGCCATATTCATTACTTCCCCAAGCCCAGAGGCTCCCGTCCTTCTTTAGGGCTATGGTATGATAAGAGCGCGCGGCAACCGCCGCCCAGTCATTATCTGCCCCAATTCGGGCAGGCGTGGTACGGATTATATCAGAACCGACGCCTAGCTGGCCGACGTCATTGTATCCCCAAGCCCAGAGGCTGCCGTCAATTTTTAGAGCTATTGTGTGATAAAGACCCACGGCGACAGCCGCCCAGTCATTAGCTGCCCCAACTTGCACAGGCACGTTGTAGTTACCATAAGAGCCGTTTCCCAGCTGACCGTAACCGCCATTTCCCCACGCCCAGAGGCTGCCGTTCGCTTTTAGGGCCACTGTGTGTAAATTGCCGGTAGCTATTGCTGTCCAGTTATTATCTGTCCCAATTTGTACAGGTGCGTAACGGTTTGTATTAGTCCCGTCGCCAAGTTGTCCCATAATATTATATCCCCACGCCCACAGGCTGCCGTCTGTCTTTATAGCTATGGTTTGACTATAACCCGCGCGAACCGCCGCCCAGTCATTCGCCGAATCCACCCGGACAGGCGCTCTTCGGCTCGTATCAGAGCCGTCGCCAAGCTGGCCTTCGTTATTCATTCCCCAAGCCCAGAGGCTGCCATCTGTTTTTCTAGCCACTGTATGCTGATTGCCAACAACGACCTCCGCCCAGTTATAATCTTCCCCAATCTGTAAAGGCGCGTCACGATTTACATAAGTGCCGTCGCCCAGCTGACCAATATTATTCCGTCCCCAAGCCCAGAGGCTGCCGTCCGTTTTTATGGCCATGGAGTGTTGCCAGCCTGCGGCAATCGCTGATGCACTGCCATTCTCCTCCCCGCCGATTATCTCCGCTGTGACGACTACCGTTCCCTCCGCCAAAGCGGTCAGAACACCGCTCGATATCGCGGCGCCGGTTGTTCCTGCGTCCTTGACGCTCCAGATTATCTCCATATTGGTAGCGTTGGGCGGCGTCACCGTGCCCGTCAGGACGAGCGGCACGCCGACTGCGGCCTCATCCGGCGCATCAATAATATCCGTCACCGGCACAAACCCGGGATCCGCCGCCGCGGAACTGAAAACTAAAAATAAACCAAAAACAATTGCAAACGCCGTAAATTTCTTTCCTCTGCTGCTTTTCATAGATAATCCTCCTTTTTTTAAATTGAAAATGGAAAATGAAAGACAAAACCTTTAATTAATGGAAAATGGAAAATTAAAGACAAATGCCCATGAACATGCAGTTCACCACTATGGATGAAATTTGTCTATTTCACGTTTTTGCGCCTCGGCGAAGCCGCTCTTTACGCCCGCATCTCAGGAGGAGCGCACCTTTAGCCGCGAGTGCAACGTGGCGGGACGGAAGTGCCAGCGAAGCGATAGGTATTTTACGGCGCGGGTCGCTCCCGGTCTCCTGACCTCTTGGTGAAGCAACTAAGCTATTAACACAGCTCACTATGTTCGTTGGTTGCCTGCTTGCGCGACACTCGGTCTTCCTGACCGTCGGTCGCTCCCGGTCTCCTGACCTCCGCGACACTCGGTCTTCCTGACCGTCGGTCGCTCCCGGTCGTCCTGACCTCCGCGACACTCGGTCTTCCTGACCGTCGGTCGCTCCCGGTCGTCCTGACCTCCGCGACACTCGGTCTTCCTGACCGTCGCAATCCAGTGGTTTTTGACACTGATATTTTATAGTAAAAACCACTACTTTTATTTTATTATTTCTATATTTGCATTTAGTTGTAGTTTTGGGGAGTAACATTTTACATCAAAAAACTATGTTTTTTTAAAGCTTAAATGCTTTCATAAGAGAGACCCTGTTCCGGTTTGCAAGGTAACCAGCGCAGTTTGCGCCACTTCAAGCACGAATCCATTATAGTCGTATAAACGACACTTTTTCAATGTTCAAAGCAAATATTCCATTTCGCGTTTCAACTTTAACACGTTACGTATGGACGAACGAAACTGTAGGGGGCTGTAGCAAAGGCGGGCGGCTACAAGCCGCCCCTACAAAGCTACCTTTGGCAACTCGAAGTCTTTTGTCTTTATCTCCACACTTCACACTTCACACTGCTTTTCTCACCACTGTCTTTTAACCGGTATAATTCCAAGCAGCACAAGCGAAATGTAGCCATATCCCGCCGCGTTGCATCCGCCGCCGCCGCTTCCGCCGACTTCACGCTCAATCAGCGCCTCAACCGTCAAGTCGCCCTCGATGACGGAAAAGTCCTTATCCCATTCGATAAATCTAATGCCTGACTTTGTCGGCTTGCCCGGGTCCGCTGCCGGTGAACCGTGCTCTATTTTCTGGCGGCTGAATTCGACGCCGTCCAACATGAAAACGACGGTGTAGGTATTGACATCGTACAGCGCCTCCACCGTCAAGTCGCCTGTGATTTTGGATAAATCGGCGACCCAGCCCGCAAAAGTGTAACCTGTTCTTACGGGGTCTGTTGGAACTACCGCGCTGTCGCCGTGTTGAACCGTATCTGTCTTAAGCAACGAGCCGTCCCAATCCTTAAACGTCACGGTGTATTTATTTACGTTAAACAGCGCCTCCACCTTCAAGTCCCCGGTGATTTTGGAAAAGTCTGAATCCCAACCGGTGAACGTGTAGCCTGTCATAGCCGGCAGTCCCGGGTTTACCGCAGGAGAGCCGTAATCTATTGTCTGGCGGTCGTACTCAACGCCGTCCGATATGAAGATAACGGTGTATGTATTGACGCTATACATTGCTGTTACAGTCAGGTCGCCTGTGATTGTTGACAAATCTACAGCCCAGCCGGTGAATGTGTAGCCTATCCTTACGGGGTCTTCTGGAGCGACCGCGCTGTCGCCGTATGAAACTGTATGCGTCTTAAGTATTGCGCCGTCCCAGTCTTTATACGTCACAACGTAGTTGTTTACGGTATAGAGCGCGGTAACGGTCAGGTTGTCGGTGATAATTGAGAAAGGGATATCCCAGCCGGTGAAAGTGTGTCCTGCCCTTACGGGGTCTGCCGGAGCCGCCGCACTGCCGCCGTATGGGACCAAATGCATCTTAAGCACCGTGCTGTCCCAATTCCTGAACGTCACGAGGTAGTTGTTTACATTAAACAGAGCCGTAATAGTCAGGTCTCCGGTGATGTTTAAAAAGCCCGTGTCCCAGCCGGTGAACGTATAACCGGCCTTGTCGGGCGTTCCCGGATTGGTTGCGGACGAGCCGTGCGCTATTGTCTGGCGGCTCTGCTCAACGCCGTCCACTATGAATACAACTGTGTAAGTATTTATAGCGTACTGCGCCGTAACAAAAATATCGTCCGTGACGTTGGAAAAGACCGTGTCCCAGCCGGTGAAAGTGTAGCCCGTTCTCGCCGGCGCCGTCGGCGCAACTGCGGAAAGACCTTGTTCAACAGTTTGGGTCTTAAGCTCGTTTCCTTCCCAGTCAAAGAAGGTCACCAAAAAATACACGGTTGCAGGCTCCACATTGATTGTGAAGTCCTTGGCGAAATCTTTATGACCTCCAATCCAGTCATTATCCGTCCCAACCTGGACAGGCAAGTTACTGTCTACATTCGTGCCGTTTCCCAGCCGACCGGACGTATTCCTTCCCCATCCCCATAGGCTGCCGTCAGTCTTTACGGCTATGGTGTAACTATGTGCTGCCGTAATCGCTGCCCAGTCATTCGCCGTCCCAATACGTTTGGGCGGGGTAGTAAGGTTAGTCGTCGCGCCATCGCCCAGCTGTCCGAATTCTCTACTTCCCCACGCCCAGAGGCTGCCGTCGGCCATTATGGTTAAAGTGTGATCATATCCTGCGGCAACCGACGCCATGTCAGTTGCAAACGCAACATGATACGGGTCCACACGGATTGAGTCCGTGCTGCCGTCGCCCAACTGGCCGTAAACGTTTAATCCCCACGTCCATAAGCTGCCGTTAGTCTTTATGGCCATGGAGTGATAATTACCTACGGCAACCGACGCCCAGTCATTCGCAGAACCAATACGTGTTGGAGATGGCGTATTGGCATTAGTCGACCTGCCATTGCCCAGTTGGCCGAATTCGTTACCTCCCCACGCCCAGAGGCTGCCGTCGGTCTTTAGGGCTATGGTGTGTTCATAGGCTGCGGCAGCCGACGCCCAATTATTCTCAAAACCAATCCGGACAGGCGTGTTGCGGTTTGTGTTCGTGCCGTCGCCCAGCTCACAGTCAACATTCCTTCCCCACGCCCAGAGGCTGCCGTCGGTCTTTATAGCCATGGTGTGAGCATATTTTGCGAAAATCGACTTCCAGTCATTCTCAAAACCAATCCGTACAGGCGTGTTACGGTTTATGTTCGAGCCGTCGCCCAGTTGGCCGCTTTCATTCCATCCCCACGCCCAGAGGCTGCCGTCGGTCTTTATGGCTATAGTGTAAGCACTGCCTGCAGTAACCGCCGCCCAGTCATTCTCCGAACCAACCCGGACAGGTACGTTGCTGTTTATGTTCAATCCGTTGCCCAGTTGTCCGTAATAATTATCTCCCCACGTCCAGAGGCTGCCGTCGGCCTTTATAGCCGCAGCGTGAGTGACGCTCGCAGCGACCGTACTATACAAATCGGCGGCGCCGCCTTCCACTGTTGCGGTAACGGCGACAACGCCCGCCGCCGTGGCGTTGAGGGCGCCGCCAGATATCACCGCGCCGGTCGCGCCCGCGTCCTTGACGCTCCAGACTATGTCCTTTTTGGACGCGTTACCCGGCGTCACCGTGCCCGTAAGGGCAAGCGGCACGCCGACTTTGGCCTCATCCGGCGCATCAATAATATCCGTCACCGGCACGAAAGCGGCGTCCGCCGCCGCGGAACTGAAAACAAGAAGCAAACTAAAAACAATTACAAACGCCGTAAATTTCTTTCCTCTGTTGCTTTTCATAGATATATCCCCCCCTTAATACAGAGTAGAGTAAAATCTATGTTTTGAGGAGTAACATTTTACATCAAAAAAGCTAAGTTTTTTAAAGCTTAAATGTTTTCAGAAGATAGGTTCTGTTCCGTTTTGCAAATAACCAACGCAGTTTGCGCCACGTCAAGCACGAATTCTTAATAGTCGCATAAACGACACTTTTTCAATGTTCAAAGCAATTATTCCATTTCGCGTTTCAACTTTAATATTACATTTACCCCATTTCATCATTAACATATTAAAGATGGACGAACGAAACTGTAGGGGGCTGTAACAAAAGCTGGTGGCAGGATGCCGCCCCTACAACATATTGTGTACACAATGCCGAACAACCACTATATATTGTGGTTTGGCTAGCCAATATAATACTTTTGTTACAGCCCCGTGTCCATAATCCATTATAACGCGACATATTACAATCATTCCATTTCGCATTTCATCTTTAACACGTTGCAAATAGATGAACGCAAATGTATGGCGTTGAAAAACTGGCGACAAAACGCCCCTACAAAGCTACATTTGACAACCCGAAATTTTCCGGCACGGGTCGCCCAAGGCGCCACCCCTACACGCTTAACTAAAGGCAACTCGAAGTCTTTTGTCTTTGTTTTTGTTTTTCTAATCCCTAATCCCTAATCCCTAATCCCTGTCTTCATTGGTTCACCACCGTTACCGTAAGCGAGCCTATCGGCGCCGTTATTCCGTCAACGTAGATATTTAGCTTATACGTTGGTTGAAAGAGAAGGCTCGCGCTCCAACTGTAGCTGACTAAGCTTGTCGGCGCGTAAATGCCTGAGCCAGGGGCTGTCTCTTTCATTGTAATCCGCGTTGGAGATTCGACGCCCTGATTATTGACGCTTGCTATATAGACCGTCTGTCCGCTAAGCCCGCCAATTTTGACTTCAACAGCGTTTCTGTTGGGCATCCCGTTCGCGTTAATATTTGTTCCACCGACCGTCGTTAGGGTGAAATCGGGCGCTGTCCCTTGAATGTCGTTTTGAATCTCGCTGTAAGTCATCGTCGCCGGGTAAACTCTCACAAGCCTCGTGAATTCCACCACTGTCGGCGTTACAACGGGCGGCGTATTAACAACCGTCACGGTTAAGGTTCCGATCACGGTATCTCCGGCGTAAACGAGAATCTTATATACCGGCGGAGTCGGGGCGATAAGGCTTGCGTTGAAACTGTAGTTAATCAGGCTTGCCGGCGCGTAAACGCCTGACCCTGGCGCCGTCTCTTTCAGCGGGACGCGGTTGGATTCAGTACCTGCTGTATTTACCGTCGATATGTAGAGGTTCTGTCCATTCGCCCCGTTAATTTTAACTTCAACCGCGTTTCTGTTTGACATCCCGTTCGCGTTGATGTTTGTACCCCCGACCGTCGTGAGGGTGAAATCCGGCGCCGTCCCTTGAATGTCGTTTTGAATCTCGCTGTACGTCATCGTTGATGTATTAATTCTTACAAGCCTTGTGAATTTCACAAATTCGACAGTTGACGTGTTGACGTCATACAACGCGGTAACCGCCAGGTCGCCTTTTATGCTGGAGAAGGGGACGTCCCAACCGTTGAAGGTATAGCCTGCCCTAACCGGGTCAGCAGGAGCCGCCGCGCCTAAGCCATAGGGTACCGTCTGCGTTTTCAGCAATTCTCCGTTCCAGTCGACAAAAGTCACGGTGTAGCTGTTTACGTTGTAGAGCGCCCTCACTGTCAGGTCGTCTGTGATGACGGAAAAGTCCTTATCCCAACCGTAGAATGTGTGGCCTTCCCATACAGGGTCGGGCGGAGCTGTCGCGCCTAAGCCATAGTGTACAGTCTGCGTTTTCAGCGCTTCTCCGTTCTGGTCGACGAAAGTCACGGTGTAGTCGATGTAGGCAAAGAACGCGTTCACGGTTAAATCGCCGGTGATTTCGGAGAAGTCTTTATCCCAGCCTCTGAAGGAGTGGCCTGCCTTGACCGGTTCTCCCGGATCGACTGCGGACGAGCCGTGCTCCACTATCTGGCGGCTGAACTCGACGCTGTCTGACATGAATACAACGGTGTATGTGTTGATTTTATACAGCGCGGTAACCGTCAGGTCTGTAAAGATTCTTGAGAAACTCGTATCCCAGCCTGTGAAGGTGTAACCTTCCCGCACGGGATCCGCCGGAGCGGTGGCGCCTGCGCCATAGGGCACAGTCTGCGTTTTAAGCACTTCGCCGTCCCAGTTGACGAAAGTCACGGTGTAGTTGTTGACCGTATACAATGCGGTTACCGTCAGGTCGCCCTCGATGGCGGAAAAGTCCGCGTCCCAGCCGGTGAATGTGTAGCCCGTCTTGTCGGGCGTTCCCGGATCGGCTGCGGGCGAGCCGTGCTCTATTGTCTGGCGGCTGTACTCGACGCCGTCCGACATGAAGATGACTGTGTAAGTATTTATGGTGTACAGCGCCGTAACGAAAATATCGTCCATGACTTTGGAAAAGTCCGTGTCCCAGCCGGTGAAGGTGAAGCCTGTTCTTACGGGGTCGGTTGGAGCGGCGGCTGACCAGCCTTCATTGACGATTTGCTCCTTGAGCACAGTACCGTCCCAGTCCATGAACGTCACTTTAAATGGATTAACGGGCTCGCCGACAGGCGTTGGCCCCACCATGACGGTGAAATCTTTGATGAAATACTTATGACCTCCGCTCCAGTCATTATCTGTACCAATCAGCACCGGAGCGTTTTGGCTTATCGTCCTGCCATCGCCCAGCTGGCCGGAAATATTAAATCCCCACGCCAACAGGCTGCCGTCTGTCTTTAAAGCCATGGTGTGTTGCGCGCCTGCGGTAACCGCCGCCCAGTCATTCGCTAAATCAATCCGGATAGGCGCGTTGCGCGTTTGATTCGTGCCGTCGCCCAACTGGCCGGAGCCATTATATCCCCACGCCCACAGGCTGCCGTCTGTCTTTAAGGCCATGGTGTGTTCCCTGCCTGCGGCAACCGCCGCCCAGTCATTCGCCGATCCAATCCGGACAGGCTCGTTGCGGTTTTCATTCGTGCTGTCGCCCAGCTGACCGTAATTATTCCATCCCCACGTCCAGAGGCTGCCGTCTGTCTTTTGGGCTATTGTGTGTTCCTGTCCTGCGGTAACCGCCGCCCAGTCATTCGCCGAACCAATCCGGACAGGCTCGTTGCGGTTTTCATTCGTGCCGTCGCCCAGCTGACCGTAATAATTCCTTCCCCACGTCCAGAGGCTGCCGTCTGTCTTTAGAGCTATGGTGTGATACTGTCCTGCAGCAACCGCCGCCCAGTCATTCGCTGAACCAATCCGGACAGGCTCGTTGCGGTGTTCATCCGTGCCGTCGCCCAACTGGCCGGTGCTATTAAATCCCCACGCCCACAGGCTGCCGTCTGTCTTTAGGGCTATGGTGAAATAACCGCCCGCTGTAACCGCAGCCCAGTCATTGTCCATACCCACGCGGACAGGCTCGTTGCGTTGACTATTCGTGCCGTTGCCCAGCTGTCCTAAAGCATTATGTCCCCACGCCCACAGGCTACCGTCTGTTTTCAGGGCTATTGTGTGATAATAGCCTGCGGCAACCGCCGCCCAGTCATTCGCTAAACCAATCCGGACAGGCTCGTTGCGTTGACTATTCGTGCCGTCGCCCAGCTCGCCGTCGCCATTATACCCCCAAGCCCAGAGGCTGCCGTCGGTCTTTAGGGCTATTGTGTGAAAATAGCCTGCGGCAATCGCGTCGTATAATTCGGCGCCGCCGCCCGCCACTGCCGCAGTAACGGCGACAACACCCTCCGCCGGAGCGGTGAGGACGCCGCCCGATATCACCGCACCGGTCGCGCCCGCGTCCTTGACGCTCCAGATTATGTCCTTATTGGTAGCGTCATCCGGCGTCACCGTACCCGTAAGGGTGAGCGGCTCGCCAGCTTCGGTATAATTCGGCGCATTGATAATATCCGTCACCGGTACAAAGGCGGTATACGCCGCCACAGAACTGAAAACCGCAAAAATACCAAACATAATTACCAGTGCCTTCAATAACTTTGTTACGTTGCTTTTCATAGATATATCCCCCCTTTAATATAGAGTAGAGGAAAACCTATGTTTTGGGGAGTAACATTTTACATCAAAAAAGCTAAGTTTTTTTAAAGCTAAAATGATTTCATAAGAGAGGCTCTGTTCTGATTTGCATATAATCGGCGCAGTTTGCGCCGCGTCAAGCATGAATTTATTATAGTCGCATAAACGACACTTTTTTAAGATTAAATGATATATTGCGCTAGTTCTTTCCTGTTTTTTATGAACAATTTGCTGAAAATTTCATGCATTATAATTCTGAGCCTTCCAACAGAAATACTAAACTGCTCCGCAATTTTCGCGTAAGGCGCGCCCCGCGCTGCATATGTGGCTATCTGATATTCCCTTACGGAGAGGATTAGCGTAATATTGTCCTTTGTGAAGCGGTTGTGGAAGTATAACCAGTTTGGGAGAATGCGCTTGGACAGCTCGACAATGGCGCCATAATGCTCAGGGTAGTTCTGTTTGAGAAGTTGATCCAACAGGCCGCTCAAAAGAAATCTAAGCTCAGCAAACGGCGTGATAAAGCCGTTGGGCATACAATCTCGCATGACGTCCAATAGATAACCTTTAGCTTTGTTCATGCGGTCTAACGAGTAACAAGCTGCGGCGCACATTAGCCGCAGATAAATGCTTTCATAAGTGAGACCATCTTCCGGTTTGCAGATAGCCAGCGCAGTTTGCGCCACGTCAAGCACGGATTCATACTTTTTCAGGAAGTGTAAATATCGCGCCCTTCTACAAATAGCCTCAGCCCTTATTTGGTGAGGAAAGGCAGATAAATCTCCGTCTTTTATCCAGTTTGGAACCATAGTTGGCACAAACGCGCTGGCATAAGCAGTTGAGAGCGTATATTCCGCCATAACTGTCACATTTGCGCCCCTTTCCGCCAAAATCATACCTTTACAATAGGATTCTATCTCCTGAAACAGAGGGTAATTACCCGTGCTGACAGCCACAGCTATCGCTATTGAACAAGCGCGCAGCCTAAACGCAGTGTCGCCTATTTTACGAAAGCATTGTATTGTCCGCTTAAAATCGCCCCGCATATATGTGATATAGCTCTCGACTAAGAACCGAAAACTTTCTTCGCTTATGAGATCCAAAACCGCGTCAATATTGTTCTTTGGAAGAGGTATCTCAGCCAACTCAAGGACTTTGTCCATGTCAGACTGCAAGGTGAATTCCGGCTCTGCCGGAAGAGAAGGCCCCCTGGGGGGCAAGGTGAATTCCGGCTCTGCCGGAAGAGAAGGCGCCTCGGGGTTTATGGTGAATTCCGCCTCGGTCGGAAGAGAAGGCGCCTCATGGCACGGAAATCCTTTCGGCGGTTTTTCTTCACTGCGCGGGTCGCGCGGCTTACCTGCGTCTTCCGGGATCATCCACGACCGCCCGTATTTTTTGGCGTCGTTTATCCGGTTCGCAGCCAAAAGCCGCTGCGCCTGCCTCAGAGAAATACCCCATTTTTCAGAAGCTTCAACGGTGGTTATGTATTCCATAGCACGCCTCTTTCAAATTGTAAAAATAGTTCTTATATTATAGTCGCATGAACAACATATTTTCAATATAGAAATCAGAAAGAGTTTCCGCACTCTTTATCCAACGTTAAACAACAATTCTAAACCTCTTCGCGGTGCAAATAAGTGTTTTACATCATCTTTCAAGGATTCAAAACCATATTTCATGTAAAATGCGCTTGCAGCTTCATTTTTTGCGTCAACAACCATTATAGCCCAGGCGGAAATGTTAGATACGCTCCTTATTACTGCATTAGCAAGTAACTTTGTTCCTAAGCTCTGTCCTTGTACACTCCGGTCAACGGCCAGTCTACCTAGTCGAATTGCCGGAACTTCGTTATACTTTGACAACTTCCCTTGTAATCGCTCAGGAATTACTGACATGCTGACTGAAGCGTTTGACAAAGTGTAATATCCCAAAATTCCGGTTGTTTCATCCTCAACCGCAACAAAGAGGGTCGCAAGATTTCTGCGCGCGTCTTGGCTTGCATACTGTTTTAAGTATCTGTCAAGCTCGGGAATACCGCAATAAAACCCTTCCCGTATGTGGCTCCGGACAAAAGGAACTATTTCAAGCGACATTTCTAGTAGTTGCTCATCTGTTTTAATTCTTCGGCTACTGCTTTACGTAAGCTCTCGTTTAGTCTAGGCGGGCGTATTAACATCTCCGATAGCAATAATGAATCTCTTTCTGAAAGATCTATTCTACCTTCTTCATCAAATACGTCACCGGTCGCACTATTTGCAGCTGTAATTAAAAAATCAGTAAGAGTAAGTCCCCGCAAAGAGGCGGCCTGTTGCCATCTTTGTTTAAGATGGAGCGGAACACGTGTCGTTACCGTTGTACTTTGATAAGATTGACTAGAAGGTTGGTCATTATTCATTGTAATCACCTCTTCAGTTGAGTGTAATGCATAATGCAGTACATGTCAAGCTTGATAATTCGTAACTTTTCTGTGTATAATCAGATTCAATAACTTTAAAAGGAGGCATGCATGATGGAGATTTTTGGTCTGCTTGCTATTTTTTTGCTTTTATCGCCGATTTTTATACTCGGCAAAATTGGCAATTCAGAAAACCGTCTCACAAGAAAAATTGAGGACAGCATCTCGGAAGAAAGCCTCAAGCGAAAAATCGAGGAGTGCTTGCGCGAATCCGAAAAACGCCTTGAACAACGTATAGACAAAAGCATGAATGAAATAATGCAACGTATTAGCGAAACGGTTCCATTAAGGCCATTGATTTCTGAGGTTACACAGCCGGAACCGGAGATATTAAAAGAGCCATCTATATCAGTTGCTCCCGTGGAGCCTGTGATAGAAAAGGCGCCGTTTTTATCCATCGACCCAGCGGAGCCTGAGATGGAAAAGGATCTCTATATGTCGATTCACTCTCCGGAACCTGAAGAAGAATCGATAGTGATAGCCGCTCATGTGGGAACCGACCCTACAAAGACCGTACATCGCGTGGACTCCGCCGCGCCGGACAATATACCGAAGTACGTAATCAAGCTGGAAAGCGTCTACAAAGGATTTTCGCTTGAATCTCAGCTTGACGAAATACCGAAGAAAACGGCCGTACAAGAAGAGCCTCGCGCGGAATGGCAGCCGTTAGCAAAAGAGCAAAGCGAACCCGGGATCATAAGCGTTACCATGCAGAAATTTCTCTCGTGGCTCTTAACCGAGGGGCATATCTGGGTGAGCGTGGGAGTGCTCCTGTTCTTCGTCGGCTTCGGACTTTTGTTCAACTACGCGATACAAACAGGCCTCCTTACTCTGGAGATGCGCCTCGCCGCCGCTACTCTAACCGGCATTGTCATGACGTTGTTCGGGTTTCTGCTCAGGGAACGGCGGCGCACCTACGCATTGATATTACAGGGCGGCGGAATGGGCGTGCTGTACCTTGCCGTGCTGGGGGCGGCAAAGCTCATCCCTAATGCGGGCATTCCTGTTTTATCTCCTGAGCTCGCAATAATAGCCATGCTTGTCCTGTCGGTCTTCACCGTCCTGCTGGCGCTTTTACAGAACTTCCAGCCGCTGGCGATTTTCGCTCTGCTCGGCGGATTCTCCGCGCCCCTGCTTATCAGGGCAAGCAGCATCGACCAGACTACTTTGTTTCCGATATTTATGCTTTTGAACCTCGAAATTCTCGTAATATCGTTTATAAAAGACTGGCGAATTCTGAACCGCATGGGCTTCTTAATCACCGTCGCGACAGGGGTGTTTTTCGGCTATCGCAACTGGACTCCTGAATTATTCAGTTCAACCGAGCAATTTTTACTGACATTTCTCGCGGTCTACACCATCCTTTCCGTCAATGCCGGAAGAGGCAGGTTTCATGCTGATAAAACAGATAGAGGCCCGGATCTCATTCTGGCGCTCTGCGTGCCCTTCTGTTTTTACTTTTTACAAATGAAGGCAGTCTCGCACTATAAGTATGGCATGGCAATAACATGCCTTGCATTGGGATTATGGTATCTTGTATTCGGCGCGCTGCTGCGCCGCAATGGCAGCGAGCTGAACGCGGATAGCATTCCTCAAAAGAACCGCCGATTACTCTCGCAAATTTACATGCTGCTCTGCATATTGTTTTCCAACCTCGTTATCCCGCATATTTTCGATAACAATGTTTCGTCAGCGATATGGGCGGTCGAAGCGGCGTTCCTTATAGCCATAGCCTGCCGGAACGGAGACTATAAAATGTTAATTGGAGGAACCCTCCTTCACGTCGGCGCCATGTGGCTTTATTCCAAAGAGTTGGTTCATCTTGACTTAAATGCAGCGTCGAAACTGAGCCCTATCCTTATCAGCGGGATAATGTTTGCGGCGTCCTTTTGGGTCAGCGGTTTTTGGGCATCGCGATTCCGTCCCTCAACCGGTTACACTCTCAACGAGAAATGGAGTGATACCATACCGGACGGAGCATGGGTGAGGGGCATTTTGTCCTGGACGTTCACAGTCATAGGCACTCTGTCATGGTATTGGACGATGCACGATCAGATTCCGCGGCTTGAGCTGGCTTGGCTCGCTCCGTTTTCCGTCGCATGCTTCACTGCTTTGGCGGGCAGCTTTTTGTCCCTCCGGTTCAAATGGAATGCCGCAAAATTTCCGCTTGCATTGACGGTCGTCTCTTCTTTCGCGTGGGAAATTATCAGCATTGCAGGCATGTTCAACTTGTGGAGCATTCCCCGCTATATCCTCTCGTTCTTTTTCGGCGCCATTCAATTGCCGGGATTGGACGCATGGAACAGCGACTCAATCAAGGAGCTGGTAAACGCCGCGTCGTATATTATTGGCGTTGGCGGCTCTCTCTACTTCATGCGGCGAACGGCGGCGACATTTCTTTCAAAGGCCGCTCTTTTCGCGTCGATTTTCTCCGGGCTCGCCCTGTCCGCCCGCGCAGCTCATTATTTAGGATTCCTGTTGAAATTTGCGCCCGTCTGGAGCCCTCTGTTTTCCGCTCTGCCGTTCCTGGCGCTGCTTATATACCTGCTACGCGCGTTTTCGAAAAATGATATTACGGGCGACTTCAAATACCCTCTGATGTTCTCCTCCAGCTTGTTTTTGATATTCGAGGCGCGGGATTTCTTCATAAGCTTTACGAGAGAGGGCGCCAAGGCGCTCAACGTTTTCGTACCTGTTTTAAACCCGCTTGAACTTTATCAAGTCGCTATTTTAGCGTCGCTTGTACTGTGGATTAAAATTTTCGTCTCGGATAGCCGCCCTTTCAAAAAATGGGCAAAGCCGGTACAGTGGGCAACAGGCGCCCTGTTCTTCATTTGGTTCAATCAGTTAGCGGCGCGCGGAACATGGTGGTACTGGGGAAACACGCCATATGACCTTTGGCGCGTATTCTTCACTTCGCAGTGTCAGGCAGTAGTCGCCATAATGTGGGGCGTTCTCGGATTGTGGGCAATTCTGTACGGGCAAAAAAAGCGTTCCAGAATTTTCTGGTTCCTGGGAGCGGGATTTTTGGCTGCGGACATAGTCAAGCTGCTGCTGTTCGACCTGAGGGCAACCGCGACGCTCACCCGAATAATTGCCTTCCTCGCTCTCGGCGGACTCTTTATGTTGATTGGCTGGGCGGCGCCTCTGCCTCCAAAAGAGGAGGAATAATAATGAACAATTTTATAAAACCCTTAGCGCTGCTTGTTATTATATTGCTGCTGCCCGCCATTTCGTTCGCGGGCACGGCACGAAGTGCGCAAACGAAAGCCGAGACGGTTGTACCAACAATGAATGACTTCGCACATTTATATGAGCTGAAAACGACGAGAGAGGGAGCGATACATGTACTTCCTTTGACGAAGTCGGTTTATGAAGGGCTTGTCCAGTCGCAGAGGCGGGATATAGCGGTCTTCAACTCAAGCGGCGGCGTTGTTCCATTTACCGTTCGCGAGGCCGCGCCAACGCACAGTACTTACGTGTTGCCGGAGCGGCGCGTACCCTTTTACGAGCTTCCGGTCGACTCGCGGTCGGAAAATGCAATAGGTCAGCTTGATGTCTACGTCAAAACCGACGCGAACGGCCAAGTCGTTTCGGTAAAGAATGACGGCAGGAATATGGTGTCGCGCGAGCGCGATTATCTTCTGGATTTCTCCTCTATGAAAGAGGAGAGAGAAGCTACGAAACACGAACTGCGCCTTTTCCTGCTGGACGAAGTAATCTCTGCCAAACTCTCGATCAGAGAGAGCACGAACCTGCGCGACTGGCGCGCGATTTTGAACGACGTTCCATTGATTCAGCTCAAGAACCGGAGTTCGAGACTCACAAGCGACAGCGTTGAACTGCCCCGCGCGCCGCAGCGTTACGTTCTGCTTCGAATACTGGATGTCGAAAAGTCGTTCAGGTTGGATGACATCGGCTATTCCGTTTCGGTACATAGAAGCTCAGTTAAAGAGGAGGACGCCTATATTGACGGGGTTGTTATCAGCGATAAAACCAACGAAACCGCCGTCGAATACGACTTACTCGGCGCCTTTCCAATTTCAAAACTGAATTTCGTTTTGCGCGATCCCGGATTCTTTAGGGTCAGTTATTTCTCCCGACCCGAAGTTCAGGAGTCATTGCGAACGGAGCGAGGCAACCAAGAGCCGAGAAGGTTACGCGTTTTTCCGATTACCGCGCCGCAAAAAACGTGGCTCGCAATGGCGGAGCAGCAGCCGGGAGTGACAGAAGCGAAAAATAAATGGAGCGCGCGCGGCAAAATGGAGATTTTCACGATAATAAACCAGAACGGAAGCGCGAGATCAAACGAGGATTCACCAATCGACAGGCGTGAAGACAGGTACTGGCGAATTGAGTTTGAAGGCCCGTTCCCCGGCGAGGCGCCAAAAATGAAAATTATCTGGCGCCCCGGAGAGCTGTTATTTCTGGCGCAGGGCGGAGGGCCTTATGTTCTGGCGTTCGGCAGCGAACAAAAGATCTTTACTTTTCAGGATTCATCCTTCCTGAATTCTGCTCAGGCAATATTGTCTGAAATTGGAGAGCGGGCGAATCCGGCTGTAAATATTGCAGCAAACGAAAAAGCAAAACCCGTTATAGAAGATACCGAATGGCAGCGCTACATTGTGTGGGGGCTTTTAGGCGCGAGCGGGTTGCTGCTTTCTGTTATAGCGTTTAAATTAATAAAAAAATGATGAGGGAAAGCAGTGTGGAGTGTGATACAAAGATAAAAACAGATGTTTGAGCAACGTAGAAGGTTTTACGGGTAGGGGAGGCATTTTGCCTCCCGTGCCGGAAACTTTAAATTGCCGGTTTCCACAATTTTAACGTTCCAAACTCATAAACAACATAACGTAAATTACATACTGACCATTGGCGATTCAAGGTTTTGTAAGGCGGGCGGCTACAAGCCGCCCCTACAACATATTGTGTACACAATGCCAAATAACCACTATATATTGTGGTTTGGCTATCCAATATGCTACTTTTGTTACAGCCCCTTTATAGTAGGCGGGCTCGTGTTGAGAGCTTTGAATTGCTGAAATTCAGAACGCTGCCTGGTATTAATCTCTCTATTCAGGCAAGAAGTAAATTTTGCCCTTGTTTGTGCCTTTGCTGTTAAGTTTACCGGTATCTGCCAACATTTTTAAATATACTCTTGCCCAGGCGGGCGCTTAAACCAAAATAGTCAGCAATGTCAGCTGTTTTACAATTCCTGCCTTTTTCAAAATAATTATGTATGAGTTGAATTTTATTGCTTGTTTTTAATTTATCCAAAATCCCTCCGGTTGAATGTATAGCAACTCAAGAGCTGCAATCCGGTCCGTTGGGTTAATACGCACAATCTGAGTCTGCTATTTCTCTCTCACATCCATATAGAACACATCGTACGGGACGGGCAGGCGCCTTTTGCCCCTGCATCGGATGTTGGCTATGTCGCGTGGAGACAGCGAAATACCGTAGTATTACTTGAGTATTTGGGCTTGCCTTGCTCCGTAGTAGGCTCCATCTGTAGTTAAGATACCCAAAAGCGAGTCAGCTATAGATGAAAATATTAGATTTTAAGGAAAAAGTAATGTTACATAGTTTTACATAGAATTTACTTCCACTTTACATTAATTATATAGAATATTATTCCATAATTGTTATAGTTTATTTGATATCTACAAAGTTTAATTGTTTCATAATCTGCATGGAGGAAAGGCAGCATGGAAAATACATACAAGTCCGGCTTGATAGATGAGATCCCTTACAGCAAAGATCACGAGACATTGGCAGCAAAAACGAAGCGCAAATTATCTGACGTTTATAAGGAATCGCAGCGAAGCGATATTGAATCTGTCAAAAAGGGAACAAGGACGGGCGCGGTTCGGGAAAGCGGTATGGCTCAAAAAGGAATTATTTTGGAGAAAGCATTTTTATTTATAAAACAATACTGGCTGCCTACGTTACTGTTATTACCGGCCGTTGTTCTGCTCTGGATGTTCTTTATCTACCCTACATTCAATATGTTTTTCAGCAGCTTCCAGAAAATCAATCTCTTTAAGAAAACCTCCGAGTTTATTGGATTCGAAAATTACATCCAAATTTTTAAGGACAATATATTTTTAAAGAGTTTACGCAATACCATTATTTATGTCATATCTGTAACAGTTATTTTGGTTCCGCTCTCTTTTCTGGTGTCGTTGCTTGTGGATTGCTGTTCCCGGATGGGTTCTTTTGTGCGCGGCGTGTTATACCTTCCTTCCATCATAGCCATGTCAATAGCGGCGCTGATGTGGAAGCTGATACTTGATGCAGACATCGGCATAATCTCACGGGTGGTAACAGGCCTTGGCATAACCATGCCAAATCTTTTAGGCGACGCGAGATATACGTTGATGACCGTTATTGGATTGGGTATTTGGCGCAGCTTGGGCAGCAATACGATATTGTTTATCGCTTCGCTGAAGAGTATGCCGAGGGAACAATTGGAAGCGGCCGAGGTGGACGGCGCAACCCCTTTGCAGAGCATTCTCCATGTTATATTACCCAACATCAGGTATGTAACCGCATTTGTTGCCATCACAACGATTATCGGATGTTTTCAAGTATTCACTACTATACAGGTGTTTACTCAAGGCGGCCCGAACAATGCGACCAATATGCTGGTATACCAGATTTGGCAAGAAGGTTTCCGCTTTTTCAATATGGGAAAAGCAAGCGCTATTTCCAGCCTTATGTTCATAGTGCTGCTGGGTTTAGCAGTCATTATGATTCGTGTTTTGAATAAACAGGAAGAATCGTAAAAACAAGAAGGTTTTCATCATGGTTCAAAATACAAAAGTAGACATATCAAGACAAAACCATAAATATGAACATGCTCCGATACTTAAATTTTCAATGCCGACAAAAATCATCGGCAATGTTTTGTTGTTCTTTATTGTGGTTCTGGTTTTCCTGCCTGTTATTTTTGCTGCGCTTTACTCATGTTTACCGTCAGGGCTTATCCCAAACATTCGTTCCGTTAAGGACATTACTGATAATTTCACGCCGCAGGGTTATCAGGATGTTTTCAAGCAGATGCCATTCCTCCTTATTATGGGCAACAGCATTTTCGTCTCGCTCATATCTACTGTTCTGCAGTTGTTTATCTCGTTTATAACAGCCTATGCGCTTACTCACTGGGATTATCCGGGCAAAGACTACATTTTCGGATTTGTAATCATTGTGATGATTATCCCAAGCGTAGCGCTCATGATACCCAACTACATGACGGTAAGCAATTTCGGCATGGTAAAAAAATTCAGCGGAGTGATTGTTCCGGGCATAGCAAATGCTTACGGTATTTTTCTGATGCGGCAGTTTTTTAGAAAAGTTCCTAAAAGTCTCATAGAAGCGTGCCGGATAGACGGAGGTAATGAGCTGCAAATCTTGTGGCATATATATCTGCCTATCTGCCTGCCCGCTGTGACGACCCTGTTCATAATTCTGCTGGTAGCAAACTGGAACGATTATCAATGGCCATATCTGATATTGCAAGATTTGAATATGCTTACTCTGCCTCTTGCCCTCGTCCAGTATCGCAATGAGGGCATAATCGATTGGATGCCAACTGCCGCAGCATGTCTTATAACCATAATCCCGGTTATGCTGCTGTATATGTTCATGCAAAGGCAAATTGTGGATACCTTTGCTTCCAGCGCCACTAAAGAATAAATTTCCACGGGGTCAGTCAAACACTGCTAAATCTGAAAAGGAGGGAAAATGAAAAAAAGAATGGATTTTATAGGAATAATCCAGCGCTGCAAGATTAAGAAGTAGAAATTGAGGTTAATTTTGGCACAAAAAATATGAAAAGGGGAAGAAAAAATGAAAACTATAAAATTAGTAATTTGTACTCTGCTAGCAGTGTCTTTTTCATTGTTCGGCATTTTTGGCAACACGCGGCAAAGCGAGTCAGTAACCAAACCCATAGAGATTTCTTTTATGCATTGTCATGGCGGAGCAAGCGGAGAACTCGTCAGTACCTTTTGTAAAGAATTCAGCCAACAAAGCGGCGGCAAATATCTGGCTACCGCGTTTTTTGTTGACGGCTTATACGAGGGGCTCCTTGAAAGGCTGCAGATGCTGAGTCTTTCAGACAGCCTCCCTGAAATCGCTCAAGCAGGCCATCATTATGCGAATTTCATGACTGATAATTTCCCGGTAGTCCCTTTGCAAACATTTATCGATAAAACTGGATACGATACCTCAGATTTTTTTCCGGGCATGTTGGATTTAGGACGCGACTCGTCCGGGCAGATAGTGGCGTTTCCGTTCGGTGTTAGCACGCCGGTACTATATTACAATAAAGAAATGCTTGAAGCCAATGGCTTAACCACTCCACCCAAGACCTTTGACGAGGTGCGCGACTACGCTAAAAAACTTACCAATAAAGAACATTACGGTATTTATATAAACTTTGAACAGCCGGGACTCTGGATGATTCAAAGCATTATCGAAAATTACGGCGAGCAGATGCTGGCGCCTGACAGGAAAAGCGTTGGTTTTGACCGGGCGGGGCTTAAAACATTTGAATTTCTTAACAATCTCGTCAACGTTGATAAATCCATGCCGCTTCCTGACGGTACGGAACAAGGCGTTATACGGGCGCAGGAAATGTTTAACGCCGGAAAAATCGCAATGTATATCACAACTACCGGTCGCTTGGGTTCTCTTCAAAGGGACGCGCAGAATACAGTCCTTACAACGAGGTTCCCCAGCGAGGACGGAAAGTTTCTTTCGGTTCCCGGCGGCGGAAACAGCTTGTACATACTGACGCACGATCCAGAGAAGCAAGAAGCCGCCTGGGAACTTATTAAGTACGTCAGCGCTCCCGAACAGGCTAATAGGGTGGCGCAGCTATTCGGTTATATGGTCGTCAGTCAAAAAGCGTTTAACACGCCTGAACTTATGGGTAACTATCTTGATGGTAATCCGGCAGCCAGAGTCACCTACGAGCAGGTGCCCTATATGACTAAATGGTGCAGCTTCCCCGGGAGCAGCGGGACGAAGTATGTCAGGGTCACGCTGGACAATATTTCCGCCATGTTCCAAAAAGAAAAGACCCCGGAGCAGGCTTTCAGAGATACTGTCGAGCAAATGAATGAAATCATTCGCACAGGAATGTAATCTGGTAGTAGTACATTAAAGATGAAAATGCAGAAACCAAGAGGTAAATGTCATGATTGTCGTATTATCTGTAGACGGTGTTTGTTGCGAAGACTTGCACCTTAATAAACTGCCTAATCTCAAAAAATTGGCTGAACAGGGTATATACACCAAACGCCTTCGCACGGTATTCCCCAGCGTTACATGGAGTATACATACAAGCGTTATTACCGGCAAAACTCCAGGTCAGCATGGGGTTTTGGGAAATGCGGTTTATTCTCGCGGAAAGAAAGCTATTATCAGTTATTATGACGCATCCGAGGTGGATATTAACGCTATTCGTCAGCAAACGATCTTTGAGAGTGCGGCTGCAAAAGGAAAAATCTCGGCGGCGATATGTTGGCCTCTCACACAGGGAAGTCACCATATACAGTACAATATCCCTGAGTGCTACAGGCAAACTGATTTTAACGACTACTCCACCTCAGTCTTTGTCGATGAAATTTTAAAGCTGGGTATGGAGTTTAATTGCTATGCCGACTGGTCATGTTCAATTGAGTTCGCTGCTTTGCAGGATGACCTGACTTGCAGAATCATGGAATATTTAATTGAGCGGAAACCTGTGGATGTACTTTTCGCTCATTTTTTAATCAATGACAGTTTCCAGCACTATTTTGGAAACCGGACGCCTGAAAGCGAATGGTCGCTACGTTATGCCGACGGGTTGGTTGGGCGCGTCATCAATAGCCTTAAGTCAGCCAATCTGTTTGAGAAGTCGCATATAATTGTATTTTCCGACCATGGGCACGAGGCTGTGAATAAGTATTTTCTCCTGGAACCTTTCCTCAAGCAACAGGGTATTCCAGCAGAGGATTTTCACAATGTAAGCAATGGCGGAACTTTCTTTCTTTATCACAGACAATCTGAGGTTCAGGAGAGCCTTCTTGCAAGACTTAAAACTGCGCTTGAAGAGCATGAAGCCATAGAGTTTGTATGCACCAAAGAACAGTCGGGTAAACTCGGGTTCAAACCGCAGATGGATCTGGATACATTTCCGGATATTATAGCCGGACTGAATCAAGGCTGGATTTTAGATACGCAAACCCCGTTCAGAAGCATCGGCGCCATTCCGGCAAGGCTTCCGCGCGCGATCAGAAGCACGCACGGCTACCTCCCGGAAACCCACCCGCTGATGGACGGTTTTATGATCCGGTCAGGTGAGCGTTTTCAAAAAGGACTTAATGAAGAATCAGGGTATATCTGCGATATATATAAAATAGCGGATAATTTATTGATTGAGGAGTAGTCGGCGCAAGATGGCAAGCATTTCGTTAAAAAATATCTGCAAAATTTACCCCAGCAATGTTAAGGTTGTGGACGATTTCAGCCTTGACATTGCCGACCGGGAGTTTATTGTTCTGGTTGGGCCTTCCGGATGCGGAAAATCAACTACGCTCCGCATGATTGCCGGATTAGAAGACATATCGGAAGGAGAATTATACATCGGGGACCGTATGGTCAACAAAATAACGCCGAAGAACCGTGATGTTGCGATGGTGTTCCAGAATTACGCGCTTTATCCTCATATGAATGTATTCGATAATATGTCGTTTGGCTTGCGATTACACAAGACGCCCAAAGACGAGATAAAAAGAAAAGTAGAAGAGGCGGCCGAAGTGCTCAATATCTCACACTTGCTAAATCGCAAACCTAAAGCTCTTTCAGGCGGCGAAAGACAGCGTGTTGCGTTGGGCCGCGCCATGGTGCGCGATCCGGCTGTATTTCTGTTAGATGAGCCTTTATCAAATCTTGACGCAAAATTGCGCACCGCGATGCGGTCGGAAATTACAAAATTGCACAGGCGCCTTGGCGCCACATTCGTGTATGTGACGCATGACCAGACTGAAGCTATGACAATGGGTGACCGCATTGTAGTAATGAAAGAAGGGGTGATTCAACAGGTCTCTGCACCGCAAAACTTGTATGATTACCCTTGCAACCTGTTCGTTGCAGGTTTTATAGGATCTCCCCCAATTAATCTGCTTCCGGCAACAATCCAAAAAAGCGATCAAAACTATGTTGCCAACTTTGGAGGCAACATTCTGCCCATATCGCCGGAGCGTTTCCCGCATGAAAAAATCGCTCAATACTACGGCAAGGAAGTTATTTTGGGCATACGTCCCGAAGATATGTATTTGCGGGACGCAAGCAGTGCGCCATTAACGAACGAAGCTTTTATTGACGCACAGGTCGATTTGTTGGAGTTGATGGGCGCGGAAACTTGCATGTATGTAACATGCGGAAACGCCAGACTAATAGCAAAGGGTCCATCCCATAAAACAGTGAAACTTGATGAATATGCCCAATTTGGGCTAAACTGTTCAAAAATGCACTTGTTTGACGAAGCTACGGAAAGGCGAATTTAGGAGGTAAGGCAATGGAAAATGGGAATGCAATTGTGTTATTGCGCAACCGCTTTGACAGTTTAAAAGGTGTCCAGAGGTCGCTTGCGGAGTTAATACTCAGCGATATGAATTCTTTTGTGGGAATGAATATTAAAGACATGGCGGAGAAAGCTAATGTGGCGCAATCCAGCGTTGTTCGTTTTTACCAGTCATTGGGTTTTCAAGAGTATTCCGATTTTAAGATAAACATTGCAAAAAACCTGGAACAACAGAATGTTTTGGAAAGTCACTCAGTACAAAAAAAAGATACCATAAAAAGCATTATGGAAAAAACCGCGTTTATTTCAATACAAGCTATCAATGACAGTATGAGAGCGCTTGATATGACCACACTTTCTCAGGCTATTGACTGGCTTTCCAAGGCGCGCCGGATTGATTTTTATGGTATGGGCTCCTCGTCCATGCTGGTACATGACTGTTACTATCGAATCATGCGAATTGGCTACCCGTGCTTCTTTGCGACAGACCCTCATATTATGCGCACATCGGCTAATTTTCTTGACAAACACGGCATAGCCTTTGTGATTTCCTATACCGGACGCAGCAATGACCCTTTACGCGCATTGGAAATCGCGAAACAAAGAGGCGCAAAAACTATATGCCTGACCGGTTTTCAGAATAGCCCCATCAGTCAGGCAGCCGACTGTTCTATTTTGTGTATTTCAAATGAAACAAAAACACTTGGTGAATCATACTCTAACACCGTAGCTCAGAAAATCATTCTTGACGGCATATACAACTGTCTTGCAGCTAAAAAAACGACTATTCAGAAGCAGGAAGAGCTGTGTAATCTGTTGGAAGAAACGCGGTTATAGGAGGAATCATCCGGTGAGCGCAACAAATATTGTAATAGATTTAGACGGAACTATTTATCGCGGCAATCAGCTCATAAGCCACGCAAAGTCTTTTTTTGAGATGTTAAACAAAAATGCTATCAATTACAGATGTTTCACCAATTGTTCAAAACGCGTGCCTAATGAGCTGGTCGTTTATTTAAAAGAAATGGGATTAGATGTGCGGGAGAACAATATAGTCACTTCCGGCTGTATTGCCAGGAGTTATTTTCAAAGTATAAATAAAAGAGTTACGGTATATGCAATCGGCAGCGTCTCGTTTAAAGAATATATCAGAACAGATAATGTCGATTTGTTATATGGAACTGAAATTTCAGCAGATTATGTGATAGTGGGATTTTGCACTGATTTTACATATGATGATCTGGCGCGCGCTCTGTGGCATATTTTAAACGGGGCTGAATTTATAGCGACTAATGTAGACGATGCCATCCCGGCTGGAGACAGCATTGTGCCTCATACAGGCTCAATATGCGCATTTTTGGAATATGCGTCAAAACAAAAGCCTGTGAATCTCGGAAAACCATCTGAATACGCAGGGAATTTTTTTCGCAGGATATTTGATAAGGATTCGGGTTCGGATTCAGAGCAGGTATTTGTTATCGGAGACAGGATAGACACTGATATGCTTTTTGCCAAAAACAACGGTTTCGTTGGTTGTCTCGTGCTGACTGGTGTCACATCGAGAAAAAACGCTGATAAACAGAATTACTATAACATTTTCAATGATTTGCATGATCTATGCAAATTCATCGGGATATAAAAATTTGAGAGGAGAGATACTTGATGAATTTTACAAAAACCCCTTATCTGCAGCTTCCTGAAACCGACGGTATCACAGTAATGTGGGAAACGGATGAATTGAGCGCGTCAAAACTGCTTATCTGGGAGGCGGTATGCCCGGGCTGCGGCGATGTTAAATACAGCCCTCAGGGGGAATCGAAAATATTTCAAGGGGAAGACGGATATGTACACAAGGTAAAGGTTACCGGGCTTGAAAGCGGAAAAGATTACTGCTATCAAACAATTTCAAGCACGGCGGAAATGGAATTGACAAGCGAACGTCTCGTATTCAGGACAAAATCGGATAAAGACGGCGCTTTCTCTTTTGCGGTGACAAGCGAAACCGGCGGGGCTACTTTTGGAGGCTGGTATCCTTTACAGCATACAAGAAGGCTGGTGGAATCCATAGCTGCAGAAAGGCCAGATTTTCTCCTGTTTGTAGGCGATATGGTTTGGGACGGCAATCGGAAACAAGAATGGGATAACTTAATGTTCACGCCGTTCCGGGGTCTTTTGAGCAGCACGCCTTTTTACCTTTGCGCCGGAAACCATGAAAACCGCTCAGATTATATGCGGCAGTTTTTAGCGACCCCGGAAGCAGGCTATTATGATTTTTCATATGGCTGCGCGCATTTTATCGCGCTGGACAGCACACAATTAGCTGATCATGTAAAGGATAATGAAGGAAAACATATATCAATCAAACTTACAAAGCCTTTGACTGAAGACAATCCTCAAGTGCAGTTTTTAACAGAAAGCTTGAAGAAAAGCAAATCGAAATGGAAGTTTGTGTACTTGCACTATCCTCCATATTTCTCGGGAACATGGGAAGCTACCGTATTACGCCCGCTATGCAGAATATTAGAGAAATACGACGTTGACATGGTGCTCGCCTCTCACGCTATAGTATATGAACGCAGTCATCCAATCCGGAATGATTCCATTGATTTTTCAAAGGGTATCCGTTATATCGTGGTTGGCGGCGCTGGAGAGCGGCCCGAGTGGTTCCACCATAAAAAAGCGTGGCACACAGCAAAAAGCCGTGCTGTCCCGCATTTTGCGCATATCAGCGTGACGCCCGAGCAATTAGAATTGCAGGCAATTGACATGGAGGGCAGAGTTTTTGACAGCTTCGCACTGCAAAAACACTATCGTTAAAACGTAGGGCAAGTATATGCGGTTCCTTTTTCTATCCGATACACATTTCACATGTAAAAATGGTGTAAAAAACCCAATTTGGCTAAACCGGCTTTTAATTTACAAATGGGATGAGATAAAAGAAAAAGTTATAGCGGAAATAAAGAGGCTTAATCCGGAAGCAATCATTCACTGTGGAGACTTTACGCATTTTGGCTCCAGAGAAGATTTTGCGTATGGCAAAGAGATATTGGATGCTACAGGCATTGAATGGTATGCTGTTCCCGGAAATCATGACGCATTCGCTTGTGATGTAAAGGATGAAATGCGAAAAAAATATGATATGGCTGCTGGGAGAGGTTTTCACTACTCAAAATTATTTGGCAGAATTGCTGTACTATTTTTAGATGTTTGCGTTTTCTCTGACGGCAAACATTTCAGCATTGATGACAGCACTTTGATTTGGCTTGAGAGTTTCTTAATAGAAAATAGTGACAGATTAGTTTTTTTGGTGTGCCATATCCCAATAAAGCATGGAAATGTCATATCAAATAATGGTACGCTCTTTGATAATGACGGATTTATTACGGGTAAATTATTCGGACGCCATTTCGATGATAATATCGGAAAAATAAAAAATGTTGACAAAATCAAAAAAATCATCAGACAGAATGCCCATATAAAAATCGTATTTTCCGGTCATTGGCATATCAATTCTCTTTATATGAGCAATGGCGTTTATTACAAAATTGTGCCGTCCATTTGTGAATACCCCTGTGAAGTTGTTATAGTTGATTGCAATGATGACAAAATTAGAATATATAACAAAGCGCTTGAATCGCTAAACTTGCGAGAAGATTCAATCATTAAAGAACGAAATAATACATGGGCGGCAGGAACTAAAGAAGCCAGAGATACAACAATATTGTTCTAACTGCTGTGTTTATGCCAGGCATGTTTAAGAGTTTGGTAAAACATTTTCGAATCACATTCCTCGTGCCGTGAAGGAGCTTTGACAAGACAATGCACAGTGATTAATGCACAATATAAAAATGGGGCACATTGGGCGCAAATTGTACGGGAGCGAATCGAAAGCGGGTTAAGCATAAGAGCTTTTTGCAAGAGATTAGAGATGCATGAGAACACATATTATTACTGGCAGAAAAGACTACGCGAGGCAGCATGTGAACAGTTGATGACGGCACAGACCAATTCAACTCATAAAGAGTTAGCCCGCCCAGAATTCACAGAAGTGAGATTTCTGGATAGTGTACCGCAGATAATAAATACAGAAGCTATATTCCAAGGGAATCTGTCAATAGAAGTTTCAGGTATGAAAATAACCACAGACAGTACTTACCCTGTAGACCAATTATCGTATTTGTTACGAGAGTTGGTGAAACAATGCTGAATCTGGTCGGAAAGCGTGTATATCTATCTTGTGGAAAAACAGATATGCGCAAAAATATCAATGGATTAGCAGCGATAGTAGAAGGTAGTTTTAAACTTGATCCGTACAATGGCGCCTTGTTTGTATTCTGTAACCGCAGTCGAGACCGGCTGAAAATCCTCGTCTGGGACGGCGATGGTTATTGGTTATATTTCAAGCGATTGGAGAAGGGTCGTTTCCGCTGGCCGGAGCCTGGAAAAGAAGCAACGATGATACTCACCGGCGAAGAACTGAACATCTTACTATGCGGAGCCAAGGTTGAGTTGATACTACGGAGAAATGAGGTATTGGAACGGCGAGCAATATAGTGAAAAGTAATAAAATAGTGTTAAGAAAATGTTGCAAAGAAAAAGTGAAAAGAAGCCTTATAAATGCCTGTATTTATTGTAATCATATGATATAATTCTTATATGATAAAAACTGATGAGAATTGGTCTGAGATTGTTTCCAAACACGAGAGCCACATAGCCCGCCTTGAGCAGAAACTCAAGGAGATGGAATTACTTGTCAGATTCTATGAAGAGCAATTTCGGCTGGCAAAACACCGACAATTCGGAGCATCCAGTGAAAAGAGTCGGTACGACATTAATCAGCTTTCGATTTTCAATGAGGCAGAGACAACGGCAGAACCAGCCTTAGCGGAGCCCGAACTAATTGAAATTGAGAAGCACTACCGCAAAGCAAAGCGCGCAAGTAGCGATCGCTTGCCGGAGGATTTACCTATAGAGGTAGTGGAGCATGAACTGCCCGCCGAAGAGCGTGTCTGTCCGGAATGCGGAGAACCGCTGCATACAATGGGTCGCGAGACGCGGCGTGAGATGAAAGTCATCCCGGCTCAGGTAATTGTTGTTGAGCATGTGCAACACATTTACTCATGCCGGAACTGTGAGAACAATGAAATTTCCGTCCCCATCTTGAAAGCCCCTATGCCAGCCCCTGTGATCAAAGGCAGCTTTGCTTCGGCAGAGGCAGTAGCGCATATCATGACGCAAAAGTTTGTGATGGGATCACCGCTTTACCGTCTGGAGCAAGAATTTCATCGTAATGATATCATGCTGTCACGTCAAACAATGTCAAACTGGTTGATCCGATGCGCCCTTGATTGGCTGAGTCCAATATATGAACAAATGAAGGCTGAATTATTGGAGCATGAAGTATTATTCGCAGATGAAACCACACTTCAAGTGCTTCATGAACCAGGGAAAATAGCGCAGAGTAAGAGCTATATGTGGCTTTACCGAACAGGGGGTGATGCGGTTAATTCCATTGTGCTTTACGAGTACCAGCCAGATCGCCGAGCAATACACCCTCTGAATTTTCTTCGTGGGTTTAGTGGCTATTTGCACGCAGATGGCTATGACGGCTATCATAAATTGCCTAAAAACATTGTCATAGTAGGTTGTTGGAGCCATTGTCGAAGAAAATATGACGAAGCAATAAAATCATTGCCGGAAAAAGACCGTGAAGGCAGCGCCGCCTTGCGCGGAATACAATACTGTGACAAGTTATTTGAGATAGAGAGAAAACTTACCGATTTATTGCCGGAAGACCGCTATGAGAGACGTCAAGAAGTTGCTAAACCTGTAGTAGAAGAATTCTTCTCATGGGCAGAGTCTCTGAAAGTACTCCCAAAAAGCGGTATTGGTAAAGCAGTGTACTATACCATTTCTCAGAGCAAATATCTTGAGCGCTATTTGTTAGATGGTAGACTGGAATGCAACAATAACCGATCTGAACGCAGTATTAAACCTTTTGTGATCGGCAGGAAAAATTGGTTATTTAATAACACTCCAAAAGGAGCACTTGCAAGTTCGATAATCTACTCAATCATTGAAACCGCTAAAGAGAATGGACTGAATCCGTTTGATTATTTAACTCGCTTATTTAAGAATGCGCCTAATGTCGATTTTCATAACGATCCAAATATCTTGGAAAGCTTCATGCCATGGAGGCAGTCAGATTCGAATCTGACTTCTGTTAATTGATAACTTAAGTCCTGCAAATGTCTCCTTCTCATTTCTTTATGAATATTCAATTCAGGGGTGCCTTATGATAGGTACTGAAGTATTTGACGATTACCTCTAAAGCAGCCAGTCTCTCCCAGCCGCGAAGGGTAATTGAGTATACAGTACCCATATTCAAGCTTTTCACGTTGAGGTATTGTGCCTCTACTGCCATAGTCAGTAATTGGCTTATTTCATAACCACTCCATGTTATTGCAAGTAATTCTTCATAATTTGATGATTCCAAAATATAATCAAGGGTATTATTGCTCCTATTCATTTTTTCAACGTATTGTAGAAGGAGATCTACTCTATTGAGCATAGAAATGTCTTTTGCGTCCTTATAAGTATTGAAATTGTATGTATTAAGAACGAACCCTTCATATGTGTTTTCCCTTATTAAACTGGAAACTATACACCGTTGTCTTGCCTCAAGTGGTTTGTTTTCTATCTCGCTGACTAAGCTTTTAGTTATTTCAAAGTCCCCGCAACGTGGGCAAATAATATGTTGCCTATCAACTGCTTCACTTTCAATTTTGGCGTTTTTACTATAGCAAATTGGACATCCTGACATAATTATCACCTTATCGTCATAAAATAAATTACTACTACTTTCTTTGATACTCTCTATAATAATGCTCCTCAGTTTGAACTATCCGGAAATTCCGGATAGTTGCCTCCGGTTGGAGTTCGCTATCCGAATAAATATTGATAATATGCTCATTGATTGTACGGACATCCACACCATATAATTCCGCTATCATTTTTTGCGTCAACCAGACATTTTCGTCTTGATAACGCATTTCAAAGCTCTGCTCTCTATCTCCAGCCGCTGCAACATATGTGAGATATTCAGCCGCAGAACTGCGTATAGTTACTTCCTGTTTCATTTTGCGCATTTTAGATTACAACATCCCCTTCTTTTAATTCATATACTTTTCCGCGCCAATTTGACAACGTGTTCTCGGCGCTCGTGGCGAAGATTTGCCATCCCGTATCGTAAAGGGCGCCCGCTACCAAATGTCTTGCCTCTTCGTCCAACTCGGAAAATATTTCGTCAAGAAAGAAAATTGGTTTGCGCTTAAGTTTCGATTCCATTATCCTTCCTGAGGCCAGCATGAGAGAGACAACAGTCCGCCTTTTTTGTCCGCGGCTCTGAATACCGGCCTTCACTTCCTTGTCCCTTTTTATCGATATCGATATGTCGTCCCTGTGCGGCCCTGTAAGCGCAATTTTAGATTTGATTTCCCTTTCTGAATGCAAATCCAGACACTCCAAAAACTTGATTTTTGTTATGTTCGACGCGCATGAAAATTCATCGCTGTTTTCAGGCGTTCCCCCGGGCTTTAGGCTTATCTTTATGGGAAAAGCGGACAGAATTGATGACTCTTGATTCGATACGTATCCGTTAAGCATTTTCACAACGGACAATCTTACAGACCATATCCACGAGCCTATGGACGACATTAATTCAGATGTAATATCAGGTGATTTTCCCATCCTTAAGAGTTTTATCCTGTGACGCACGAGCCTTTTATAATCCGAAAGGCGTTTTGCATATGGAATGGAGAGCGCCGAACACAGCTTGTCCAAAAAAACTCTCCTTATTGCGGGCGACCCATCTATGAGGTTCATATCTCCGGGCAAAAAACACAACGCGGGGATGCGCGACCTCAGTTCAGAAAAACTTACCCTTTCCTTGTTTGTCCTTGCGGATACCCTTGAAGAGATGATAATCTCGCTCCGAAACTTTTCCTCCCCAAGCGCCTCGCAAATTATATTTATATTACCGCTTGTTGCGTTTTCCCCGCTGTCCCATGTACGAAGCTCCCTGAGGCCCGCATTATAGAAAGTCCCCCAGCCACAGGCTATATTCAGAGCTTCGAGCATATTAGTCTTTCCGGAACCGTTTTTTCCGGTTAAAAGATTAAGCCCCGAACACCAAGATAGGCGACGGGGCTTTAAATTTCTAAAATTTCTCCAGTAAGTTTCAGATATTTCCATATCCTAATACTCTTCTTGAGAGTTATCGCCCTCTATATCTTCCATTTCCTCAGATTCGTCAATTTCGTCCTCTTCAGAAATCTTTACAGGCATAGTCATGTAAAGAAAATTATCGCGGTTCGGAGCTACTATTGTCACTTGTCCGCTGCTTCCGTCAAAACTAAGCTGTATATCGTTATCCTTAAACGCTTTCAAGCCGTCCTGAATGTAAGAAAGATTGAATCCAACAGTAAGAGGCTCGCCAAATATATTTGCCTCCACTAACTCCACTCCAATTCCAACATTCGGAGACTTCCCCGAGAGTCTAAGCTCGCCGCTTGGCGAAAGCTTCATAACTACTACGCGCGTAAATTCACGAACAACCACGTCAATTCTGTCAAGCGCGTTTACAAGATTATTTCTATCGGATACCATGGTTGTTGTCTTTTTTGGATTTAATATCTTCGTGTAGTTTGGGAAACTTGCCTCAATGCGCCTTATTGAAAACTCAATCTCCCCCATACGGAACCAGGAAACTGAACCGTCAGTAAGCACAAATACTTTTACATCTGAAATAACGTTTGAGAGCAAGCGTTGAAGTTCCTTCACAGAGTGAATAGGCAAAAGCATATCGGAGTCCGAAGAACATAAGCAATCCGCCTGTGATAATGCCAACCTGTGAGAATCAGTTGAAACAACGCTCAAAGAATTATTTTTAACGTGAAAAAAACATGTGCCGAGATACGTCGGAAAACTGTCACCCAAGCTGCTTGCAACTATTCCCTCGTTCACAACTCTTAAAAGTTCCCCCGCTGTAATCTCACAAAAAACAGAAGCCGAACCCGACGAGGGGATTTTCGGAAAATCGTTTACAATCCAAGTTGTAAATCTCGTCTTATTCTTACCGGCTGAAAATACACCTTTTTCGCCTTTTATATCAACCGAAAACTCATCGACCGGTATCTTCTTGAAAAGCTCCCCAAGTAATTTTGCAGGAAGAATGACCGATCCTGCCTCATCAGCGCTCACTCCACCCGGTACACAGCGTATTGAAGTCTTCAAATCCGTCGCTTCAAGCGTGATATTTTCTTCAGATATAGTACAAAGCACTCCTCCAAGCGAACTGATGGTATTTTTTGAACTGGCGACACGCTCAACGAATTGCCACCATTTGTTAAATTCAGTTTTTTGAATTCGGAGCTTCATAAGTTTTCCTCCCGGTCTTTATTATCTTTAATATAAATAATAGTAATAGAAGTAATAGGTCTGAGTAAATTGTGCATAACCCTTTAAAATATTATATTTACTGATTGTAAATATACTGTAACAGTGTGAGTAACCTGTGAAAACATTTTCACAAAACCACTAAAATAAAATTTACTTTATTTTATAGTGGATAACTATTAATAACTTGTTGCTATTTTATATTTTTAATCTGATGTTTTCCACAATTCTTTTAACATTCTCGTCGTCTCTAAGAAGGCGTTCAATTTTTTTTCTTGAATGCATAACCGTTGTGTGATCTTTTTTATTAAAAGCAACTCCGATTTGATGAAGGCTTGATTTTGTATATTCGCAACATAAATACATTGCAATTTGCCTGGCAAAGGCAACATCCGCCGTTCTTTTTGAGCTTGAGAGATCGTCAATTGACATTTTAAATTCCTCTGATACTAATTTTTGCAACTTTTCTATAGTGGCAGGCGACTTAATATCAGAACTCAATACGTTCTTTAGCCAAACGGATGCATTCTCAATGGTAACGGGTTCTCCGGAAAGTTCAGAAGACGCTATTAGCTTATTAAGAGCTCCTTCAAGTTCCCTTATGTTGCTTGGCATTCTTTGAGCAAGGAACTCCACTATTTCATTGTCTAGAACACAGTTTCTAATCTGTGCTTTTTGTTGAAGTATCGCTATTCTCATCTCAAGATCCGGCGGTTGTATATCAGTCACAAGTCCCCATTCGAACCGGCTTATAAGCCTCTCTTCTATGTTTCTGAGTTCCTTGGGCGGTCTGTCGGAACATATGACGACCTGCCTGTTTGCCTCGCGAAGGCTGTTAAATGTATGAAAAAACTCTTCCTGGCTTCCGTCTTTTCCTCCAAGAAATTGAATGTCGTCAATCAATAGAATATCGGAATTTCGATACCTGCTTTTAAAACTTTGTATTTTTCCGCTTCTTATTGACGATATAAATTCGTTTATAAACTGTTCGGAGCTAGCGTAAGTAACTGTAAGCGAGTTTCTTTTTTCTAACGCGTAATGGCATATTGCATGCATAAGGTGAGTTTTTCCAAGTCCAGGGCCGCCCCAGATGAAAAGCGGATTATAAGCTTCCCCTGGAGTTTCCGCTACGGCGAGACTTGCAGCATTGGCAAGGCGGTTGGATTTTCCAACAATGAATGTTTTAAACACGTAAGCGGGATTAAGATTTGAGTTTGGACGTGGTCTGGAAGTAACCGACTCCTGAGCTCTTTGTATCCAGTTTTCACTGTTTTCATCAAGCTTTATATCACCATTTACCCTTAATATAACCCCCGGTACTTTACCAACTGATTTTGCCGCCTTATTTAATATATCTATGAAGCGATTTGCGATACGCTCTTTTGCAAATACATTTGGAACGTCAAGAACAAGCAGCCCATCTTCAATCAGGATAGGAGTGCAAGTTTTAAGCCACGGTTCTTCTTTTGCGTCAGGCAAATCAAATTCGTTTTCTGCAGTTTCAAGTATTTCAAGCCAAATATCATTTACATTCTTTTCCAAACTAAATTTTCCACCTCTGATAAAGTTATCCACATTATATAACTAGAAACAGTGCTTTACGATAAAACTTATACACTTGTCCACATATTATTACATTGAATTGTGGATAACTAATTTTAAAACTGACTACCCGCTTATCTTATAAATGATATCATAATCTCGCGAGGAAGACATAATAAAAATTAATTTTATGGATAGAGCAAGGGAAATTAACGAAATGTCGCTGATAAACGTTTATAGCTTAACATTTGCCTATGAGGGCGGTTACGAAAATATTTTCGAAAATGTGTCTTTCCAGATGGACACAAACTGGAAACTTGGTTTTACCGGCAGGAACGGAAGAGGGAAGACGACGTTCCTCAATCTTCTATTGGGAAAATATGAATACGAAGGGTACATAATGGCGAACGTGAATTTTGAGTATTTTCCGTACAGCCTGGACGGAAAAAGCAGGAGCGCTATTGAAGTCGTAAACGAAATTACGGAGGGCGCCCGCCCGGAAGAATGGATGATAGAGAGGGAGCTCTCCCTTCTTGATCTGCCCGGAAGCGTGCTCGGCCGTGAGTTTGAGACTTTAAGCGGAGGCGAACAGAATAAAGTATTGCTTGCCGGGCTTTTTCTGAAGGAGAACAGCTTTCTTCTGATAGACGAGCCCACAAATCACCTTGACATGTCCGGCAGAGAGAATTTGGGAAGATATCTGAAATCGAAGAGCGGGTACATTTTGGTCTCTCATGACAGGGCTTTTCTTGACGACTGCGTGGATCATATCCTTTCGATAAACAAGGCGAATATCGATGTTCAAAAGGGAAATTTCTCATCGTGGATAGAGAACAAGCGCAGGCAGGACGAATATGAGCTGGCCGAAAACAGAAAGCTTAAAAACGATATAAAGCGCCTTTCTGAAGCGGCAAAGCGCGCCGCCCAATGGTCAGGCGCCTGCGAGGACTCAAAATATAAGCGCGATAACGTGATAAAGCAAAATGACGGAGTCGGTAAATTAGACAGAGGATATATCGGCCACAAGGCGGCAAAGATGATGAAGCGCTCAAAATCAATTGAAGCGCGCAAACTTTCCGCGATAGAGAGCAAATCGTCGCTGCTGAAGAATATCGAGAGCTCGGACGAACTAAAAATATGTCAGGAGCGATACCATACGGGCACACTGATTTCACTTGACGACGTTTCGATTACATACCGCCCTGATGTACGCGCATGCGAAAACGTGACTTTCACGGTGGAACGCGGTGACAGAGTGTTGTTGCGCGGTAGGAACGGGAGCGGAAAATCCAGTATCCTGAAACTCGTTTGCGGCTCTTCCGAAGAGTTCAGTTACACGGGAGAGTTTAAAGCGGGCAGCGGGCTCGTTATTTCATACGTGCCTCAGGACACGTCGTTCCTAAATGGCAATCTCTCAAGTTATGCTTTCATGAACTCGCTTGATGAAAGCTTGTTCAAGGCCGTGCTGCGCAAGCTTGACTTCAGCAGGGTGCAGTTTGAAAAGGACATGAGCGAATTCAGCGCGGGACAGAAAAAGAAAGTGCTGCTGGCAAAAAGCCTCTGCGAGAAAGCCCACCTGCACGTGTGGGACGAGCCGCTAAACTTTGTCGACGTTATTTCCCGAATTCAAATTGAGGAACTAATTCTCGAATTTAAACCGACAATGCTGATAGTGGAGCACGACAGGGCGTTCTGCGAGAACACGGCGACTAAGACGGTTTTATTAGTGTGAAGTGTGGAGTTAAAGACAAAGATTAAAGATAAAAGACCTTATCCGCGAAACACGCGAAATACACGAAAAAAAGACTTGGGATTACAGATTAACGCAAAAGGTTTAACGTGTAGGGGCGGCATTTTGCCGCCCTTTTTCTAAAACCTTGAATCGCCAATGGTCAGCATGTTTTTGGCGTTGTGTTGCTCAATAGATTGAGGCGGCAGAATAGTGAGAACAGAGTTCTGTCTATTGGGAAATAATAATTTTTAACTTGTCTATGGGTAGGAAATTTCATTTGCATTTTATTTTGCTTCATTAAAACCGCCTGTCGTAGGTGAGAATGCTTTTGTTGATATAAAAGAAGTCGCGCGTGCGATAGTACCAAAAAGAGCCAGAGAATATGGCAAAGAGGGTTCGCTCTGGAACGGTTTGATTGTCACTTATAATCATGACGAAGGCAGCAGCGGCAGTTCTGGATGCAACGTCGTCAATTATTTAGCTTTGATCCTTGTAACGCTCATACCGCTACAACGAAAGAAAAGGAATTAGTTTTTTCTCTTTACCATCATGTCGCAAAGCTGTTCCAGTAGTTTTGTTTTTTCGGTGTCTTGCGTTATGTCGGTAATGACCGTTCTGGCCTCCTTGAGGCAATTTTCCATTATTTTTTCGGTCTCGGCGAGCGCTCCCGTGCGCTCGAAAATTTCCCGTATAGTTTGCCGCCCTGCCTCCGAAACCTCTTTTGATCCGTAGACGCGTTGCAGTTGAACGAGCTGCTCCGTATTCGCCTTTTTCATGGCAAAGTGAGCTAAGAGAGTTATCTTCCCCTCCGCAATGTCCGACGTGTTGCTCTTGCCGGTCTCTTCCTCATCCGCCTCAATGCCCAAAATGTCGTCCTTCAACTGGAACGCGAGACCTAACGCCAAGCCGAACTTTTTCATGGCGTCCAAGAGCTCGGGCGCCGCGCCGCCCAGCACCGCTCCGACCTGTAGCGGGCCGATTATTGTGTACCAAGCTGTTTTAAGGCTCGCCATTTTCATTATACCTTCAGCATCGCCATAGTCTTTTTCATATGACATGAGCACGTCGAGCATCTCTCCGTCGACCATGTTAAGTTGGGCGCCGAGGAATGTCTTCATCGCCTCAATCTTGTTTTCAGGTTCGAAATTGCTCTCCGTCACTAAGCGGTTAGCGAGGAATATTCCGATATCGCCAAGGCATATAGCTTGTGAAATGCCGTAATGGTAAGCGTCTTCCCGCTGCACCGTCAGCCGTGACGTTATATTGTTTGACAACGCGCGCCAGATAGAATCTCTTCCGCGCCGGAGGGGGCTTTTGTCGATAACATCGTCGTGTCCGAGAATCGCAGTCTGTAATATTTCAAACGCCGTCGCCGCCGCCAGTATCTCCTCCCCCGCCTCGCAGCCGGAAGCTATCTCGTATCCTAATTTGACTAAGCAGCCGCGGATGCATTTGCCGCCCGCGCCCGCCTCCCTCAAAACCTCGTACAGCTCAGCAATTCTTGGATCGGAACGCATTTCTGTTTTTATAATATCGCTCAGGTAATTGTCGATATATGGCGCCAAAATCTCTTTAAAGCTGCGGATATATTCCTCTATTGTCAGCGCTTCGCTCATATTAAACCTATCCTTCCATATTCACCATAATTCCACAACAACGAAGAGAATATTGTGGCTTGACAAGGTAGAAAATATGATAAAATATGGGGCAGTTGAAGGGGATTTTCTGCCCCGAAAATATTAAAAATTCGGTCTGGCTAACGCCGCCTATCCCACAAGAGTAGGATAAAGCGTGTTAACCAGTAAAGAACAGAGGCAAGAGAATATACCTTGGAGAGTACTTTCTTGCCTCTGAACTTTTTCCGAAGTGACCGACGATTATTTCTCATCTTCTCACCCGTACTCTCTCAGGACAAACTCCCCGTTTCTCGGTGATCCCTGTTTCACCCGGAGCCCCTTCGGCAACAATTATACTCTGTTATGTTATGATTTGCATGAATATATAGTTTTCAATAAAGAGGAATTGGGCCTATTGTGTTTGATAGTACAATAGTCAAAGAACGGGAGATGATCATTATACTGAGAGAATTCAATAAGCCTGCTGAAGAACGGGATAATTTTTTGCGCCGCGCTGATGGATAGCCTTACACACGCCGTAAGCGGCGCCGCGCTCCTCCTTGCAATGCCGGAAAGACCTAAAACGGCTTGGGCTGTGCCGCTCGCTATGACCGTCGCGTCAATACCGGATATTGATGTTTTCGCGAGCCGCGTCCCGATTGATTCATTGCTATTACACAGAGGTATTACTCATGCGCTGCCCGCGCTGCCGGTTACCGTGATGTTAGGAGCGCTGATAATGTATCCATTCTGGAGGCGCGGCACGACTCAAGCTTGGACGTTCCGGCGCGTGGCGCTTTTTGTGCTTGCGCTTCTCCTGATGCATATCTGGCTCGACTGCGTGACAAGCTACGGCACGCTTGCTTTCCTGCCTTTCTCCGATTACCGCGTACGATTGAACGGCATGTTCATCGTGGATCTCATACTGCTCGTTCCGATGATTATAGCTTGCTGCGCAGCGCGCCGACGCCCGCGGGTCGCTGCTATTGCCGTTATTTGGCTGTTCTTATACAGCGGAGGCGGCGTCGCATGGCGAATGCATATACAGCACAAATGGGACGCGTCGCTCAAGGCAGAAGGCGTTACAGCCGCGCAACTCAGCGTGCTGCCCGACGTATTCTCTCCACTTTACTGGAAAGTGCAATACGAGCATGAAGGCTGGTGCTTTCAAGCGCCGCTTTCGTGGAACGGGGAACGCGCGGGAGATTGGGAGCGGCAGCGAAGCGCCGATGATTTATTATCCCGGTTGAGCTTGGAGGACAGAAGCGTACGCATATGGACGCAGTTCAGCCTGATGCCTCTCATGCAGGAGCAGCCCTTGGAAGGCGGTAAAGAATATGGTTTCTACGACTGGCGGTTCGACACGTTCGTGCCCATTTTCAAGGAGTGGCGTCAAAGCGGACAAGGTTTCAGGCTAATAGCCCGCGTCGATGAGACGGGCAAACTGACTGCCGTACACTATATCTCAGCAAGAGGGAACACCGGCTGGCAGCCGCCCGCGACACCGATAGGTCGCAACGGATTACGCTGGCTGATAGGGCTGGATAACTAAATTTCAAGTTGTTAACAGCATTATGCAGTATCTTAAAAACCTTAACTATAGGCTATTTCTACACCTTCAAGACTATTTACTTCCAAACTATTGAGATCCAGCCGCCTGTTGTCAAGCGGGATAATATTAGTTACTACCTGCACTCCAAGAGCTTTTAATATCTTCATTACCGTGCCTATCTTAGGATCAGTTTCTCCCGATAATGCTGCATAAAGGACTGACCGGGACAATCCTGTTTCGCGGGAAAGCGCCGACCATCCTTTGGCCTGCGCAACTTTACGCAGCGTTGATAACAAATAATGAATATCATTTGTTTCGACATATTCCTGAAATTCGTCTTTTACCCTAAGCCGAGCGTAATCAGGGTCTTTGCTGTATTTATCCGTTATAAAATCCTCATGTCTTGGCATCGTGAGAGCCAAAGCCATTAGTTTTTCCTCTTTATTTTGTTCGCTCATTGCTACACCTCCGTAACTCTACTGTTAAATTCCGCCCAATACTCTTTTGCCTTGGTAATATCTTTTTTCTGACTTGCCTTGTCGCCTGCGCACAACAAAATCACAACGACTCCGCCAATCTCTGCAAAGTAAATCCTGACTCCGAACGCCTGAAATCGTAATTCGAGAACTCCTCCGCCTACGGATTCACAATCGCCGTAGTTTCCCGCTTCAACTCTTTCAAGACGTTTGTCAACAGCCAATCGCAATCTGACATCGCTTATTTGCGAATACCAGCTTTCATATGGCACATGTATCCTCGGCGTCTTGTAGTAAACTATTTGTTTTGGCGTTACTTTCAAAGTTACCATTCCTTGTATAAGTTAACATAATTGTACTGCAAACAGTACAATATTTCAAGGGTAAGTGGATAAATTCCACTTGAAAAATACTTTTCCAAGTGAATTACAAAGCGTAAGCTTGGATAAAAATCATTTATTCGCTTTCAAAATTAAGTATCTACTAGGTCTTTTTTCCTGCGCGCAGCACGGAGACAACGTATACGGCAAGCGCCGCCCAGATAAACGAGAAAGACACAAGCTTGTCCGGGGTGATGCTCTCGCCCATAAAGAGGCCGCAAAATAGGGATAGCGTGGGGCAGATGTACTGCATGAAACCAAGCATCACAAACGGCAGTTTCAACACGCCAAAGGAGTAAAGCAGCATGGGCAAAGCTGTTACTATTCCCGCGCCAATAAACAACAGATGGTCAATAGATGTGCTTGAAGCCAGGTCGCCGCGTATTGGAGAGAGCAGCAAAAACGCCACGCACAGCGGCGTCATCATGATGGTTTCGGCAGCGATGCTTAACACGCTTTCAACTTGCACAAATTTTTTAATGGCGCCGTATATGGCGAATAAAAAAGAAAGCGCAACGGAAATCAAGGGAAAACGCCCGTAGTGGATTGTGCTCACCGCCACCCCGGTAAGCGCGAGCGACATTGCAATAAGCGTCAGGACGGTGGGCTTTTCCTTGAACACTATCATACCGAGGGCGAACACCACAAATGGGGTCATATAATAGCCTAGGCTTGTATCCAGCACGTGCCCGGTCTGCACCGCGTAAATAAAAACGCCCCAGTCCGCCAGCAAAAACAGCATGGCAGGCGCTAAGAATTTCATTTTATTCCTATCGCCAAAAAGCGCTTTCAATTCGGATAACCGCTTTGTCACGGCCAATATGCACGTGGTAAGAACCGCCGACCAGATTATGCGCATCACCAAAGTGAGCATGGGCGAAATATGTAATGTCTGACTCCAATACAGCGGTTGTATTCCCCATATAATATAACCGCAAAGAACCACCAGTACGCTCTTTTTATTCATAATATAAACATCGCCGTTTCTTTGAAATATGTTTCTAATTAGTGATAGTATCACACTTCTTTCATTATGGTATCATATTTAACGAACAGGTTTGAGAAGGCTCAGTTAGCAAGATGGAGAACAAGAAGCAAATTGAAGTAGAAAGATATCCCAGTAAAACGCCTTCTGGTCGAAATAGCAGTTTTTTTACAGAAAAAAATGGAACAGTGACTATCAGGATGTGTAATAAATGAAAACAGTTAAGGGATACATAAAGCGGAAAACAATGCTCTACAAGACCGGTGTGGAATACGGTGATTACACAATTAATCATGTTCAAGGTTGCGCTCATGGTTGTAAATATCCTTGTTACGCATTGCTGTAGCTTTTACAGGTAAAATTATTTTTGGTCGAGCTAACTACAGCAAAGAAGTAAGTGCTTATACCGATCATAGAGCGTTTTACAACGAACAAGCGGAATTAGTCGTTTCTTTTTGTAAAGAGCATAATATCCAGTATTACATAAAAAATGGAACATTATCACATGTGAAATCAAGTTAAAATAAACTGCATGGAGGTTGGATAATTGACGACCCTGCGAAAACTTGAAAGCGACCTTTGGGAATCGGCGGATTTATTGCGCGAGGGTTCCAAACTTACCTCGCAGCAATACTGTATGCCGGTGCTAGGGCTTATATTCTTGCGTTACGCATACAGCCGCTTCAAGCATGTGGAGGCGGAGATTCTTGGAGGAATACAAAGCGCTGTTGGCAGATTATGCAAGCGAGCTTGAAAACAAGGATTTTGCCGCTGCAAAGGTTGAAATTGAGGCGCAAATATCGGACTTGGAGAGTACCGCAAAAGCCGAGGTGGAAAAGGCGGAAAAGCGCAAAAAGAAATCAGTGGCGGCTGAATTTACAGAACGGATAGACTTACTGAAGGACAAACTGCTGACCGCAAAAGAAGCGCTGTGGCTCACGGAGAAATTCAAAGACGGCTTGTACTCAGACATCCCGGGGCTGTGCAAAATTGCGTCGCGCGCCGAGATAGAGCAAAAAAACTGGAGCCTCACCCCAGGCGCGTATGTAGGCGTAGCGCCCGTAGCGGAAGAAGACGGCGATTTCTCCGTCAGGATGGCGGAAATTCACAGTGAACTGCGGCAGTTACAGACGAAGGCTAACGCATTGATGGATATTATTTCGGAGAATTTCGCGGAGTTGAGGGGATGAAATGGGACAGTAAGCCGCTAAATGAGTTAGGGGAAGTAGCGCGTGGGAAATCGCGTCACAGACCACGCGATGACTCAAAACTTTATGGCGGTGAATATCCTTTTATTCAAACAGCCGAAGTGAAATCCGCAGAAATGTATATTACTGCTTTTAACCAAACATATAATGATGTTGGTTTAGCGCAAAGTAAATTATGGAATGCCAATACTTTATGTGTCACCATCGCTGCCAATATTGCGGAAAGCGCAATTCTTAGCTTTCCGGCATGTTTTCCAGATAGCATTATTGGATTTATTCCATTCAAAAATATCGCAGATGTAAGGTATGTAAAATACTGCTTTGATATTCTAAAACAGGATTGTAAACAAATTGCACAGGGAGCTACACAGGATAATCTCTCTTTGGAAAAATTATCAACAATCAAATTTCCAGCACCTCCTTTTAGTACCCAGCGCCGGATTGCGGATATCCTCAGCGCATATGACGAGCTTATTGAGAACAATCGCAGACGAATAAAGCTCTTGGAGGAGGCCGCCATGCGGCTGTGCAAGGAGTGGTTCGTGCGTCTGCGCTTCCCCGGACACGAAAACGCCAAAATTGTGGACGGAGTCCCGGATGGGTGGAGAAAATATCAATTGGGCGAAATTGCAGATATTGTTATGGGGCAAAGCCCGAAGTCTGATTTTTATAATCTCAACAGTCGAGGTTTACCTTTTCACCAAGGTGTAACAAATTATGGTGAACGTTTTGTGGAAAATGAGATATATACCACAGAATATACTCGCATAGCAGCCGCAAATAGTATTTTGTTTAGCGTTCGCGCTCCAGTGGGAAGACTTAATGTTACGAAGGAAAAGATAGCTATAGGGAGAGGTTTATCAGCAATAAATCATAAATTGCAGTTACAAAGTTTTTTATTTTATATGCTAAAAACCTGTTTTTATAAAGATAACTTAATTGGTAATGGAGCTATATTTGCGTCAATCACCAAAGACGATTTACATAAACAAGAATTTATTCTCCCTCCAGAAAATCTGGTCAAACAATATAATGAATTTGCCTCTAAACTTGATCAAAAGATAGAATATGCGGATATGCAAGCAAAATTGACACAACAAGCCCGCGACAAACTGCTGCCGAAACTCATGAGCGGCGAGATTGAAGTAGGAGACGCACCCATAGGCGTCCCGCGCTAAAAGCCTTGAATCGTTAATATTTATGCGCGTAGGGGTCGCACCCTGGGCGACCCGTGTTTGAAACCATGAATTGCGTAAAACAATGTATAATGAAAAGTATTCTGACACAAAGTAGGTGCGTTATGAATAAAAACGATTTTCCAATAATGATGCGATTTGATGAACTGGCACAACTGAAAGCGGGTTGGTACGAAGGTCAGGGAATTGCTCCAGATAGAAAAAAACTCAAAATCATCGCGGAAATACTGACGAGCATCTACCCTGAGAATTTGCCCTTACCGAACATTGTACCTACGCAGGATGGAAATTTGCTTCTGGAGTGGGATTCCGAAGGCGATCCCTCAATTGATATTGATCTTGATGAAATGAGGGCAAGTTTTCATGCTTTTGGACCAAATGATGAAGACATAGAAAGTGAATTTTCATTAAATACAAACGAAGATCAGTGGATTTCATGAGCTACGAATACTCAGAAAATGTCCTTGTGCGGGACAGCTCGGCTAAACTGCTGGAGTCGATGGGGTGGGAAACGGTTTACGCGCATAATGCCGAAGTTCTCGGAAAGAACGGAACCCTCGGGCGCGAGAGCTACAAGGACATTGTGCTGACCCGCTACCTTCGAGCCGCACTCTTGGAGAACAACGACTGGCTGACGGATGAACTGTGCGGCGAGGCGATAAAGACGCTGCTGTCATATTCGTCGTCAGCTGAACTTATTCAAATTAACCGCGAGAAATACGACATGCTGATAAACGGTATTCCGGTGAGCGTAAGAAAAACGAACGGGGAGACCGAAACGAAGCTTGCACGCGTATTTCGTTTCGACGAACCGATAGAGAACCATTTTCTCGCCGTAATAGAACTGAAGATACACGGCGATTTATACCGGCGCCGCACGGATATTGTCGGTTTCGTCAACGGCATACCGCTTCTTTTTATCGAACTCAAAAGGCAAAATGTCGACGTGCATAACTGCTGAAAGGAAACCCAAGCTACATCTTCACTCTGATTCAAAAATTCAATAAGCCGTCCATACCGATAACTCCCGTGCACGATATCATCATACTGTCGGACGAAGCTCATCGCACTCAGAACGGCGTCTTCGCCGACAATATGTGCGCCCTGCTTCCCGGAGCCTCGCGCATAGGTTTTACAGGTACGCCGCTCTTTGCTTACGACAAAGCGACGGGAAAGCCAACAGCTTTAGCCGTTGGATGAGAGTCGCAACGCCGCCAACGAGCGGCGTTCGCCTTGTTTTTTGTTTTAATATTTTTTGTTCCTTGTCGAATATCTATTTTCATGCTATACTGCTTATATGGCACATCAACGTTGGACGCACTCGAATACATCCGTTTATAATATTGGCTATCACCTTGTCTGGTGTTCGAAATACAGACGCAAGGTACTTATTGGTAGTGTCGAGGCAAGGTTTAAGGAGCTTTTGTTTGAAAAAGCTGCTGAAATTAATGTCCAAATTGCTCAATTGGAAGTTATGCCAGACTACGTTCACCTCTTTGTAAAAACAAGGCCTACAAACGCTCCACATTATATAGTTCAGCAGTTTAAGGGCTATACTTCAAGGATGTTGCGTAAGGAGTTTCCTATTCTTCTCAGAATGCCTTCTCTTTGGACACGTTCGTACTACTGTGAATCTATTGGACATATATCAGAAAAGACTGTTTTGAAATACATCGAAGAACAAAAGAATAAATAATAACCTACACTTTTAAGCTCTATAGCGCAAAGAAAAATAAACACTTGAACAAAAAGATCAACCTTCGAGATCAATGGGAAAGTAAAAACAGAAAGAAAGCGCGTCTAAATCTAGCGCGAACGCATCGAAAGATAACCAACCAGAGAAAGGATTTCCACTTTAAACTTGCGCTTGACCTGACACGCCGTTATGTATCCATTTTTGTTGAAGACTTGAATATGAAAGCAATGTAGCAACTATGGGGGCGGAAAATAAGTGATCTGGGACATGCGCAGTTTTTGAATATCCTAAACTGGCAAATACATAAAAACGGCTGTCAAGGTACAAAAATCAACAGGTTCTATCCGTCAAGCAAAACATGTTCAGCATGTAGTCATAAATTGGCGGAACTGCCGTTGTCTGTCCGAGCATGGACATGTGAGCGATACACGACAGAGATATAAACGCAGCTATAAATATTCAAAGAGTCGGGGCATCGACTCTTAAATGAGAAGACATATCACAATAATTAAGCGACACTTATACATATTTTGGTAATTGTCAGCTTCAGGTTCGCTCCATGATCCCGTTTCACTTTATCAGGCGTTCCGTAAGACCTCGTCCTTCAGGGCGAGGATATAAGGAACATCCGCCTCCGGCGGATAGCTTTTGTCTTTTGTTTTCTGTAGTAGCTCAATATATTGCAATTATGAAGTATAATATTAGTTATGAAAATACTAAAGGCATTTAAATTTCAGCTCAATTTAAATAAACTTCAATTTGCAAAAATGAAAAACTTTGCCGGTAGTTGTCGTTTCGTCTGGAATAAAGCGCTTGCCGCACAAAAAGCATTCCTATCAGCAGGACAAAGCTGTATGAACTATTCAAAAATGGCGTCGGAGTTAGTGAACTGGAAGCAACAGGAAGATACTGAATTCTTAAAAGAAGTTCATTCTCAAATTCTTCAGCAAAAACTGATGGATTTAGATAAATCGCTACAAGAGGCGTTTGATAAGACAAATCCCAAACAATTCCCCCGGTTCAAGAAGAAAGGTGTTAACAATGACAGCTTCAGATATCCGCAGGGATTTAAAATAGAA
>Ga0082212_10000414_pt1 | contig 62315 bp, 56 predicted proteins | sample TergutNt197P3_FD_71548 | JGI IMG/M metagenome (GOLD analysis project Ga0082212, IMG submission 71548) | Neocapritermes taracua P3 segment gut microbial communities from Petit-Saut dam, French Guiana - Nt197 P3 | ecosystem: Host-associated > Arthropoda: Insects > Digestive system > Gut ... | reverse complement strand
TTGAGGATCTTTTCGGGGCGTAGCTCAGTTTGGTAGAGCGCTACCTTGGGGTGGTAGAGGCCGCACGTTCAAATCGTGTCGCTCCGACCAGCCGTATGTCAAGCAAAAGCTAAAACAAATTTTATTCTGACGATATACGGTAAAGATACGATTCAAATGTCCACAATTCTTCGCCAACTCGCAGGTACCCATCAATTATCAAGAATTTTGCATATCCGCCCTCCTTCTCTAATACTTTTATCTTAGTTCCGTGTGGAATGGCAAAATAGGACCCTAAAACCATGTATTCATCCAACGTGTCACAGGTCTTTTCATAGTTTCCTTCGGATATTGTATTTTCAATATCCTGCAGAATATCCATGCCGATTGCTGCTACAATTGTTCTTTCCAAAATGATCTCTTCGCCGACACTAAATTCATCGGGTTTTGGGGTACATCCGGGAACCATTAAGAAAAGTAACGAAAGCATAATGGCAATTTTTTTTAGGTTCGTCATATTGACCTCTCATTCCCTCCAAACAGTGATAAGAATTCCACTATACAACATCAGTAGATGGCTTTACTCCGAGGGTTCTCGCTACCCCCCTTGTAGGCCAGTTTCTCATCAGATGTAACCGTTCGATACTCGCCATTAGCAAAAATTTGATTGGTTAGGCCCCCTCCACTTTGCAGCTCATGAGGGACCCTCCTTCTTCCATAAATATTTCGTTAAAACCTAGACGCGTTTCGGCACGAGACAAGACAACCTTTCTGCGCCTTTATTATCATTGGTGTAAATGTACAATGGCATCAGTAAGCTGGACATATTGATGAGATTGGTCGATCAAGTCTGGGTCATCTCAGGGGCTTCTATTGAATATGTCGCGTTTTAGGTAGCCTATGTAAAAATCTTACATCAATAAGTGATCATTGTCAATCTCTGCGATTATCCAATGAAGCTAAACTACCGCTCACTAAAGTGATTCATACATTCGTCCTTTCGCGGGCAACGAGGGCAATTCTCCAAACATTGAGCAGATTTCTCTACATTTCCTTAAGTCTTCCGGCACATCTTCACGTCTGACATAGAGGGGATTCTGAGCCGTGATTTGCAACGCGACATCCTGAACAAACTCACGGAACTCCTCCCCCCGGGAAACAAAATCCGTCTCACAATTTACTTCCAGCAAAACGCCGATGCGGCCGCCGCCATAAATATACGAAGCCATAACACCTTCCGTGGCAATACGTCCTTCACGCTTTGATGCCGCCACCAGACGTCAACCATAGTGCCCCGAACTTGCTGAGTCGCGGGATTCCACGGACGCGCTCCTCCTTCTTGTACGCCTCGGCGCTTTCGTCAGGTTGATCCTCAAACATACAGATCTTCCACCTGCATTTGTATAAGATCGGCGGACTTTTTCATGAAGTCCAGCACGAGCTCATCCCGGTTATAATAAATACGCATGAAGACAGCCATGCCCGCGTCAGCAGAATCTTTCCGGAGGTAATAGACAGTGTATTCGTCTACTACCACAGCACCGGGCCTGACTTTCTCAAAACCTTCTTCTTCCAGCAAGTGCCGGAAATACAGCTCCGCGTCATGGGCTGCCTGAGCCTGGCCACCCGGTTCGATGGCGTAGTATACGCCGGCTATGATCTCTCCCGGCACACCGTCGAAGACATCAAAATCAATTGGCTCCCACCCGGGAGCCACCTTGGCGAGGGGAGGAAAACGATCTTTGCCCAGATCTATATACCCCGTCTCAATCAGGGCTTCATAGGCGGCGGTGTCAGCAACAGCGGCAACGCCTGTTTCGGCGGAACCTTCGTTTCCGGTGGCAGGCGGGTCGCAGGCTGAAAGGGCCGGAATGAGACATAGCACGAAAAGTATTATTATCCATTTGTGTTTCATCGTTAAGACTCCTTATTATCGTTTCACAACTATGAAATTTTTTCAGCAAGACAACAATAGTCGCTTAGGTTGCAACAACATCAATAAAAAACAAGAAAATCCACATTCTGAATCCTGAATACTGAATACTGGATACTTGCAGTCGAAGACCGCGTTAGGTCTCTTTATGGCTGTCAAGAGATCAATATTGGGAAGATGCTCCAATGGGGACCATGGGATAGGATGGGACAGGAGGGGCGCTTTGCGCCCCAGCCTTTCAAGCCCCACTTTACTGAAAGGGGTGCCTTCCCGCCTATAATGCTTTTTCTCTCTTGCTGGTAAGAGGGCCATTCGCATTATTTGTAAGGAAAATAGATATATAAATTGGGGGAACCCTTAAGTTTATAGGTTTTATCCAGTTCCGCCCATGTCAGAGGACCGACGATAGCGTCAGGCGTTAACCCTCGCCAGTTTTGATAGGCTTTAAGGGCCTTTATTGTCTGATTCCCATAACTGCCGTCAATAGGTCCCGGGGGGTCATTGGCAAGCACGAGCACTTTCTGAACGACTCCCACTGTCTGGCTTGGCTTCGCCAGACTGCCAAAGATATTATAACCGACCCGATCATAATATGAATCAACCACTGTAACAATCGTTCTTCCAGTATTGATATTATAACCCGTCTTGAATTCCAGTCTGGCTGCAAATGCCGGGGTCGCAACCGACATTGTGAGAACTATAACCAATAACAGAAACAGAACACTCTTCTTTTTCATGAACCCTTCCTCCATTTAGATAATTTCGTTGCTGCAATCTGTGTCTCGTCAACCATAGTGCCCCGGTCTCGTAGAGCCGCGGGATTCCAAGTATACGCCCTCCCTTCCTACACGCCTCAGCGCTTTCGTCAGGTTGATCCTCAAACGAACGGATCTCCCACCTGCATTTGTATAAGATCGGCAGACTCTTCCATGAATTCCGGCACGAGCTCATCCCGGTTATAATTTCATATTCAAAACTCCTTATGTCGTTCAATGATTTAGTAATTCATATATTTATAAATTACATTATTGGTCCGCGGTTGTCAAGGGGTTCGTTCTGGAATATTATCCCATCGAAAACATGGAGTTGATATATGTACCCCATGAAAAGCCCTTTGCATTTATCGAGGTCAACCTCTAACTTGAAGCAATAACCCTCTGTGTCGCGGTTGGCGATTGTCAGCTTGGCTTTGTGTCCCCAAAAAGGGCCCCGCACAAATATTTAAACAAATATTTGTGCGGGGCCCTTTTTGGTTTCCCTTCACGTCAAGACGCGCTTCCCACATGCCCGTCAAATAATGATACAGATCAAACCTCCGTTTCCATCATTGACAATGCGCTGCAAGGTGTCCTGAAGTTTCGACTGGACATTATCCGGCATCTTGTAGAGTTTGGTCTGGATCCCCTCCCGCACGAGATCATGCAGCGACTTGCCGAAGATATTTGACTCCCAAACCTTCTTCGGATCAGACTCAAACCCGTCAAGGATATACTTAACCAATTCCTCCGCCTGTTTCTCTGTCCCGATCAGAGGCGTAATCTCCGTGGTCACATCAGCTCGCAAAATATGCAGAGACGGCGCACTGGCTTTCAGTTTAATCCCATAATGACCGCCGGACCTGACCAGCTCAGGCTCTTCCAAAAGCATCTCCTCGATCTGAGGCGTCACCACACCATACCCGTTTTCCTTGACTTCTTCAAAGGCTTGGGACAACTTATCCCATTCCTTCTTCGCTTTGCTGTAGTCAAGAATCAGCCGCAGCAACGTATGGTCCCCTTCGATCTCCATCCCGGTCATTTCTTCCATAACCTTTTTGAACAATTCCTTCTGAGCTGTCACGCGAATTTCCGAGCACCCGGTTCCAAGATCCGTTTCCACCAGAAACACCTCATCAGCGAAAGGACATTCCGCCAATGTCTCCAAAGAATAATCAATATCGCGGATTCGCTTGATCTGGCTCACGGCGTTATTGATAGATTCCTCAAAACCACTGCGGACAGGATGACTCAGATCGAGCTCCTCAACCCACTTCGGCAGCTCTATGTTCACTTCTGTCACAGGAAACTCATAGAGCAACTCTTCGAGGAATTGAGAAATATCATTGCTGGTCATTTCCATACAATCCATTGGAATAACCGGAACACCATACTCAATAACAAGGGACCGGCATAGCTCCAACGTGGTCTCCGCAAAAGGACGGGTCGTATTCATCAAGACAATGAACGGTTTGCCCATATCCTTCAACTCGGCAATCACACGGGACTCAGCGTCAACATAAGATTCCCGCGGAATCTCAGAAATCGATCCATCAGTGGTCACCACGATCCCTAACGTGGAATGATCATTGATAACCTTACGGGTTCCCATTTCCGCCGCGTCTTGGAATGGCATGGGCTCATCGCTCCAAGGGGTATGAATCATCCTCGACTCATCACTATCCTCACCCTCGAACCCCAAAGCGCCTTCCACGCCATATCCCACACAATCCACCAAACGGACATTCATGCGAAGCGTATCCTTCAGAATAATCTCCACAGCTTCAGAAGGAATGAACTTCGGTTCCGTTGTGGTGATACGCTTCCCTGCTCCACTCTGGGGCAACTCATCCCGCGCTCTCTCTTTCTCAAAAACGTTCTCGATGTTCGGCAACACAAGCAACTCCATGAACCGCTTGATGAAGGTTGATTTCCCGGATCTCACCGGGCCAACCACGCCAAAATAGATGTCCCCCCCCGTCCTTTCAGCTATATCGCTGAAAATGTCATAACTTTGCATTCCCTTCCCTCCTAATTTCCCGAATCGAATGACTTCATCAGATCAAACATTGGACTAGCATCTCAAGCATTATATCTATACGGGCTTGATTAGCAATTTATGTCTGTTGAGGGCAAGAAAATATATAACGATATGAATACGATATGTATACACAAACAGGTTTCACCCACAAGCCCCTCCCTGGCCAACACCGGACGAAACCCGTTCATGTTATGACAAATCCGTCATCCGCCAATCAACGGATAAACCAACCCCAAAACGTAATAATTGTACAAAACCGTCACAATCGTAACAATAATCAAAATCGGAATGCTATAAATAACAACCTCTTTTGTCCTCAACCAATCCTTATTGGCATGCATAACCATGCCGGCCGGCGACGACCCGGCTGTAATCCAACCAAAGGAGCACAGCACTATAATAAGGAAAGCGATCTGATCCTGAGCCAGTTTCGAACCGTCCAGCATGCTGATCGCAATAGGGATCATCATCATACCGACAGGGATACTCGCTGTGAAATTCGTCAACAACACAGTCGCAAAACCAATAATCATAAGAATGACCAACACAGGGAACCCCTGGAACATGGGCGCCACATAACCGTCGAGAAAACTGCCAATACCAGACACCGGGCTGACCAGAGAATTCGCAAGAGGAAGCGCCACCAAATATATCCCGACAACACCCCAAACAACTCCACGGGCAGCCAATTGACTGAAGTTAAAAATCGGTTGTCTTTTCACCCTGATCAAAGAAAGAATGACAAACAGAATCACAAGCTTCCCGATCTTTGTCATATAGCCAAAAGATTGAATAAATCCGGGGGCCGTAAAAATATTTGGCCAAAACTCCGGCAACAACATCATGACGAAGAAAGCCAGCAGCGATAACAACCCAACCGCTTTTCCTGCCGTCATAACACAATCATCAAGATTAATAAAATCCGGCCCCAGCTTCTTCAACCTTCTCACATCAAGACGGAACAAGATCTTATAGGTCAACAGCATAACGATAATGACAATGAGACCAAGAGGAATCGTCATCAAGAAGAACCGCCCGAGATCCGGAGATCTGTTAAAAAAGCTGCTTCCCGTCAGAAGCGATAACATCACCATGGAATTGTTTCCCCAAGGCATCGTACTCAGACTCATAGCCCCCATAATGCTCACACCCAGAGCCAACAACGTCGGGAACTTATCGTAAGGCTTGAACCCAAGTGTTCTGGAGATACTCGTCCCAATACCCCACATTAAATAGATCCCCACAAAAATATTAATCAAAGACGATACCAGGAAAGCCGCAAGGAAAAATACAAACAAGAAAAACCAAGGTCTTCCCCGCAAAATCCTTTTCTTCAACATCCAGGCAGCCAAATACTGCCCCACTTCACGTTCCTCCAGGAACTTAAGGAACACAAAAAGGAAAATCAGAAAAATCGTAACCTCAACAACTAAAAAATCCGTCAACATATCATTAGCATTCTGTGCCCCGGCAAACATCAACAAGAAAAAACAGAGCAAACTCGGCCAGATATCATTCGTCTTACTCCAGGCATAAGAAACCCCTAGGAAAATTGCCAGCACCCTGAACCCGACATCGGTAATCCCACCGACGGTAGACCCCGCAAACGCCGGCAAAGTCCATCCCAGAATCACAATCCCAAAAAACACAAAAAAGATCTGTATATTCTTATTCTTAATCGCTTCCGGCATCTCGCATCCTCCAAAAAAAAGAGTATAAGTCAAAACAAAAAATCATCCAACCATCTCGTACTGATTCTAGTCGAAAAACCGAGAGATGTAAAGCCTCTCTGGTCACGAATCACAGGACCCCGAACACGGACCCCCGCTGTCTGATAAAGCGCTCCCTTCTGCACAACGCCGGTCTTCGTCAACCTGATGGTTTCCCTTCCCTAATTTTGTTTTGTTTCCCTCCTCATCCATAAGATAAGTCTGCTCAAGCATAGCCTCCAGATTATTGCGAAAAGCAGCCACATACTCCGAACGCAACCTCTTCTGTTCCTCTGTCTCCTCAACCGTCAACCCCTCTGACCGGGCTTTTCCGGCTAAAGCATTAATGCGATCGATTTTGGTTTGATCCATCTCGCAGCCCTCCTGTCAGCCTATTCATCCTCTCTTCACACGACCTCTCCCTCTCATCGCTCATTCCCTCTCTTCACACGACTTCTCCCTCTCATCGCTCATTCCCTCTCTTCACACGACTTCTCCCTCTCATCGCTCATTCCCTCTCTTCACACGACTTCTCCCTCTCATCACTCATTCCCTCTCTTCACGTGATCTTTCCCGCTCATCACTCAGACTCTCATCACGTAACCTCTCCTGTTCTTCGCCCAACTCCTCAAGCTCTTTATAACGTTGCGCTCCAGTCCGGCCCAAACGTTTGTCGTCAACCAAATCCGGTTTATGCCAAATCCTTGCCAATACCCCTAACGCCCCTACCCGAGAGGGAAACTGCCTCAACATAATCCGGACAATAACAAAACTGTTCAGAACAAGCAACACCACCGCAACCCACCACATCCCATAATTGAGGCAGATAGCCATCATCCCGAACCCTAAACTGATCAGATACATCGTCCAAACAGCCTGAGCGTGGGACAACCCGCTGTCCATAAGACGATGATGCAGATGTCCCCTGTCAGCCTTCATAATAGGGGTCCCCTGCCATTTTCGGCGCACCACCGCAAACAGAATATCAACGAAAGGAACCCCCAGAACCAACAGCGGAAAAACAAGCCCCAACACAACCGGTGTTTTCAACGTCCCCAAAATCGACATCGCCCCCAGAATATATCCTAAGAACATACTGCCGCTGTCCCCCATGAAAACCTTAGCCGGATGATAATTAAAAAACAAAAATCCCAGTGCGGCCGCCGCTAAAACAATCAGCGCTTGAGCCGCAATATTCTGTTCAATCGTCAACGCCGACCAAGCCAGAATCACAGACGCAATAATACAGATCCCCGAAGCCAACCCATCCAACCCATCGGTAATATTGACGGTATTCACAATAAGCACAATCCAGACCACAGCCAGAATTGAACCCCAGTTGCCCAACACCACTTCTCCCAGGAACGGCAACGTCACAGAAGACAACTCCAACCCAAAAAACAACGGAACACAGGCTGCTACAGTTTGCAAAACCAGCTTAATCAAAGGATGAATATCCCAGATATCATCAACTAAGCCTACCAAAAAGATCAGAGAACTCCCCCAGAACAACCCCCAGATCATCTGAGGCGGCCAAGCCATGTTCGGCAACGTATCCGGCAACAACCCCAATTCCCACACCAAGAACATCACAGCCCAAAACGAAGCGTAGATCGCCACCCCACCCAAACGAGGCACCGCCTTCACATGAACGCGTCTATCCCCGGGTTCATCCAGAACGCCCCATTTCCTGGCCAGCCATATCGAAACCGGCGTAACCATACACGAACATAAGAGAGCAATAATAAATGGAATTATGTACACTGTGTACACCATAGCTCCTCCTAAAACAAATTAGGGTAACCCCACTGACGCATCACTTCATAAGCCGAAACCGCCACCGAGTTCGAAAGATTGAGACACCGGCAATCCCTTCGCATCGGTAACCGGAACTGAGTCTTTGGATACTTACGCAACACATCCTCAGACAGCCCTTTGGTTTCCGAACCAAAAAGCAAACAACACGCCTCGTTATAGCGCACCTCATCAAACCGGCGGTCCCCTTTGGTTGTCGCCAAAAACTTCGGCAAAACAACCTTTTCCTCAAAAGCGGCGAAATCTTCATGAATAATAAGTTCAACCAAAGGCCAATAATCCAATCCCGCCCGCTTCAAGTACTTATCCTCCAACCGAAACCCTAACGGTTTAACAAGATGAAGCACCGCGCCCAAAGCACTGCACAAACGAACAACGTTTCCGGTGTTCTGGGGTATCTCCGGTTCAACCAAAACGATATGCATCGCGTGCGCCATAATTCTGCCCCTTCTCCGGATATATTCTATTATAAACTATAAAATGGTATTTGTATATTCAATTGTCAATTGCCTTATGTCATGATATTATTAATCGGGATTATTATTCGTGATCAAGTCTTAATCGTGATTCCATATTGCTGAACACCAAAGAAGGAGAACAGTCATGTTGCTAACAGAAGACGACCGTCGGTTGTTGCGGATCCTCTCCGAAGATACCCGCCTGACGCCGGAAGAACTATCCGCTCAAACCAGCCTCTCCGTCGACTACATCATCAAAAAAATCAAAAAATGGGAACAAGAAAAGATCATCGCCAAATACAGCGTCCTCATCAACTGGGAACTTCTCGGCGAAGACAGGGTCACTGCCCTCATTGACGTCAAAATCAACCCCCAGCGCGGCCACGGCTATGATAAAATCGCCGAACGTTTACAACGTTTCCCTGAGATCCGCTCCGTCTACCTGCTCTCAGGCAACTCTGACCTCTGCCTAATAATCGAAGGCCGTACCATGCACGAAATCGCCCAATTCGTCTCCGACAAACTGGCCCCCATCGACCTGGTCGAAAGCACCAGCACCCGATTCATCCTACGCCGCTACAAACAAGACGGCGTCGAATTCTTTGGAGAGGAGAAGGGACCTGAACGTCTCATGTTCACACCATGAAAAAATACTTATCGCAAACCGTTCAAACCATCCCACCTTCCGGTATCCGCAAATTCTTTGATCTGGTCTCCTCTATGGACGATGTCATCTCTTTAGGTGTCGGTGAGCCCGACTTCCCCACCCCTTGGGTCATGCGAGAAAGTGCCATTTACTCCCTGGAACAAGGCCAAACCATGTACACAAGTAATTCCGGTCTCTTTGAATTGCGCCAGGAACTCTCCCGCTACTTGGCCAAAAACCTGTCCCTCAACTACTCTCCCACCACCGAAATCCTCATCACCGTCGGCGCCAGCGAAGCCATCGACTTAGCCATGCGTGCCCTTATCGAACCCGGAGACGCTATACTCATCACAGATCCCTGCTACGTCTCCTACGCCGCCTGTGCCCAACTGGCCGGTGCTGAAATCCGATATGTTCCCCTCCGCGCCGAAAACGATTTCAGACTCCAAGAAGAAGACCTCATTGCAGCCTACACCCCCAACTGCAAAATTCTTCTCCTCTCCTACCCCAACAACCCGACCGGCGCCGTCATGGAGCGAGACGACCTGCTACCCGTAGCCCGTTTCGTCTCCGAAAACGATCTCGTCGTTCTCTCCGACGAAATCTATTCCGACCTGACATACGAAGGCACCCACCAACCCTTCGCGGGATTACCCTACATGCGCAACCGCACGTTGCATATCAGCGGATTCTCCAAAGCCTACGCCATGACCGGCTGGCGCGTCGGCTACACCTGCGGTCCGGAAGACCTCATCGCCGCCATGACCCGCATCCACCAATACACCGTTATGTGTGCCCCCATCATGGGCCAGATCGCCGCCTTAGAAGGCCTCCGCACCGGCAACGTGGCCAAACAGGAAATGGTCATGGAATACGACCGCCGCCGTCGTATCATGGTCAGCGGTTTCCGGGAAATGGGGTTAACCTGCTTCGATCCTCAGGGCACTTTCTACGTCTTCCCCGATATTTCCGCCACAGGCCTCTCCTCAGAACACTTCGCCGAGAAACTCCTTCAACAACAGAAAGTCGCTGTCGTCCCCGGCACCGCCTTTGGGCCCAGCGGTGAAGGCCATATCCGTTGCTCCTACGCCTACGCCCCGGAGATCCTCAAAGAAGCCCTTGAACGCATTTCGAGATTTGTCGCGCAATTCGTCATGGCTGACACGCAGATCATCTGATTTAGCACCTTATTCGCTTAGGTTGCAACAACATCAATAAAAAACAAGAAAATCCACATTCTGAATACTGAATACTGAATACTGGATACTTGCGGGCAAAGCCCGCATTATGTTCTTTGGGTGCCACTGAATACGCATCCTCTCCGGAGGCTCCCAACTCACTCATTCACTAATTTTTTTTTTATAACCACTGAATCCAAGAAGGAATTTCCGAACCACAGCTAGAAGAAAGGGAAATTGGAATTTTAATTACAAACGGTTTATTAAATAACCACAATCAAAGTTTTTTACATTAACAAACTGAAGGAATTACCCTTCTTTACAAGGAGAACAACCTATGCTTGTCGCCTTACTCACACAGAAAACCCTCACCTCCGTCACCCTCCCTGACAAGATCACCGGACAATACTGGCTCAACGATCCCCCCGACCAACCGGAAGCCAAACTCATCGGCATCGAAGGACTGGGTGGCGAATGGGTGGTCAAATCCGGCAAGAAGGTCACCTTTCTGGACGACCAGAACCAGCCCCTTCGCAGTATTGTCATCAAACCCCTGAACATCTACAATATCAGAATCGCCAGAACCAAGGAGAAAACCATCCTCTACACAGAACCCATCACCGAAGACCGGCAAATATTTACTAAATACTGGGTCGAATCAGACCTCCGCCTCACCATCGGACGCCAGGACAACAACACCATCATCATCAACAACCCCTATGTATCCTCCACCCATGTCAATCTGACCTACACCCAAGGCCAATGGAGTGTCAAGGACTCCAGTACCAACGGCACATTCGTCAACGGCAAACGCGTCAAGCAGAAAACCCTCAAACCCGGCGACATCATCGCCATTATCATGGGATTCAAAATCATCATCGGTGCCAACTATATCGCCTTCAACAACCCCGACGGCAAAGTCCACATTGCCACCCCCTCCCTCAAACCCTTTGCTCAACCCCGCTTCCATCCTCCCGATCCTGATGACGATGACCATACCGGCGAATATGATGATATCGCCTTCACCGCCTTTTATCGCTCCCCCCGCTTCAAAACCGACATCGAAAAACCCATTATCAGAATCGACTCCCCACCCCAGAATACAACCGGCGAAGAGACGCCCCTCATGCTCGTCCTAGGCCCCTCCCTAACCATGGGCATGGCCTCCCTCTCCATGATGTTCTTCTCACTCACCAGCGCCATGCAAAAAGGCGATATCACCGCAGCTTTTCCTACCATGATCATGTCCGGCAGCATGCTCCTGGGGGTACTCCTCTGGCCCCTCATCTCCAAAAACCATAACAAGAAAAGTAAAATCAAGAAAGAAGCCCAACGCCAACACAAATACAAAGAATACCTCGACCGTCTCTCCCAGAAATTCCGTGACGAAAGCGCCAAACAGGAACGCGTCCTGCGCGAAACCTACGTCCCCCTCACCGACTGCGTATCACGCATAGAAGACATCAACCGAACCCTCTGGGAACGCGGCCCCGGCCAAAACGACTTCCTCAGACTCCGCCTCGGCCTTGGCAACGGCAAACTCCAAGCCGACATCACATACGCGGAACGCCGTTTCACCACAGACGAAGACAACCTCCAAGAAGACCTGTACGCCCTCTGCGACGCCCCCAAAGAACTCCATAACATCCCCATCACCCTTCCCCTCTACGAAGAATATATTGTCGGTGTCATCGGCAACCGCCCTCAAACCAAAGACATCGCCAAAGGGCTCATCTTCCAGATTGCCGCCCTCTACAGCTATGACGAAGTCAAACTCGTCTTCATTTACGACCCCGCAGAAGAAGAGGACTTCTACTTCACCAAGTGGCTCCCCCACGTTTGGAACAACCAACACACTTTCCGCTTCATCGCGACCACCGTCAGCGAAGTCAAAGAGGTATCCGCCTACCTGGAGAAAGAAATTGAACACCGTGCCCCCATCCACAGCACAGACATGAGCAAAACCGCCCCCTATTATATCATCTTCTCCCTCAGTCAACCCTTGGCCCAAAAAGCCGACATGCTCAAACAGATTTACGCCCAACAAAAAAACCTCAACATCAGCGTCCTCACCTTCTACAATAAACTCAAAAACCTCCCCAAAGAATCCAGCATCGTTGTCGAATTGGAACCCACAATCGGCAAAACTTACAGCAAAGATGACATCACCGGCCAAGTCACCCCCTTCACTCCCGACATCATCCTCGACAAAGACCCCACAACCCTCAGCGTCAAACTCTCCCAAATCCGCCTCGACACCCTGGCCAACACTTACAAACTCCCTCCTATGATCACCTTTCTCCAACTCTTCGGCGTCGGCAAAATCGAACACCTCAACGCCCTCACCCGCTGGCAGGACAACAACCCGGTCCAATCCCTCGAAGCTGCCGTGGGCGTCGATACCATGGGCAGCCCCTTCAAACTCGACCTCCATGAAAACTTTCACGGCCCCCACGGCCTTGTCGCCGGCATGACCGGCTCCGGCAAATCCGAATTCATCATGACCCTCATCCTCTCCTTAGCCGTCAACTACCACCCCTACGAAGTGGCCTTCATACTCATCGACTACAAAGGCGGCGGCATGGCCAAATCCTTCGAAAACCTCCCTCACACCGCCGGCATCATCACCAATCTGGACGGCGCCGCGATCAAACGATCCCTCATCTCCATCGAAAGCGAACTCAAACGACGTCAGGCCATCTTCGCCCAAGCCGGCAAACAACAAGGCGTCAGCAACATAGACATCTACAAATACCAGAAACTATACCGGGAAGGGGCTGTTCGCGAGCCCCTCCAACACCTCTTCATCATCTCAGATGAATTCGCCGAACTCAAAACCCAACAACCCGAATTCATGACCCAACTCGTCAGCGCCGCCCGCATCGGCCGCTCCTTAGGCATCCACCTCATCCTCGCCACTCAAAAACCCTCCGGCGTCGTTGACGACCAAATCTGGTCCAACTCCCGCTTCCGGGTATGCCTCAAAGTCCAAGACAAATCCGACAGCATCGACATGCTCAAACGCCCCGACGCCGCCGAACTCACCGAAACCGGCCGCTTCTATCTTCAAGTGGGATACAACGAACTCTTCGACATCGGCCAATCGGCATGGGCCGGTGCCCCCTACTACCCTGCCGACAAAACCATCACCGAAAAAGACGACAGCGTCCTTATCATCGACCGCAACGGACATCCCCTCCGCGAAGCCAAACCCGTCAACACCAGACACCAAACTCCCAACCCCTCCAAACAACTCGACGCTGTCACAAAATACCTCCGAACCATCGCCAACGAAGAAAACATCCGCGTCCGCCCCCTCTGGCTCGACCCCATAGACCCCAAGATCCTTCTCAGCACCCTCAAAACAGAATACCCGTCCGTCCCCCGCAAACCCTACATTCTGAACCCCATCATCGGTGTCTATGACGACCCCGCTCGCCAACAACAACACCTCCTGACCCTACCACTCTCTACCGAAGGCAACGCCATCGTCTACGGCGCCGCCGACACCGGCAAAACAACCTTCCTCAACACCCTCGTTTACTCCCTCATGCAAAACCACAGCCCCGACGAAGTCAACATTTACCTCCTTGACTTTTCCGCCGAAACCCTGCGCGCCTTTGCCAAAGCCCCCCATATCGGCGACGTCATCCTCTCCTTCGAAACAGAAAAAATCAGCAACCTCTTCAAAATGCTCAGAGAAGAGCTCATCAGACGCAAAAAAACCTTCGCCGACCACGGTGGCACCTACGTCTCCTACATCGAAGCCAAACGAAAAGACCCGCATGCCTCGCCGACCGGTTCGACATCCGTGCCCCCAATCGCCATTCAGCATTCGTATATTCCGAACATCCTCGTCGCCATCAACAACTTCTCGGCCTTCGCGGAACTCTACGAAGAAAAAGTAGAAGCCCTCTCCTACTTGTCCCGGGAAGGCGTCAAATACGGCATCACCTTCGTCCTAACCGCTCTCGGCGTCAATACAGTACGGTTCAACTTGCTCCAATACTTCAAACAACTTTTCGTACTCCAGCTCAACGACTCCAACGATTACAGCACCATCGTTGGCAGAACAGAAGGCCTTGTCCCCTCTAAACACAAAGGCAGAGGCCTCTTCAAGTTGGAAGAGCTCCACGAATTCCAAATCGCCCAAATCACAGAAGATCCCATCCCCTTCGCCTTTATCCAACACCAAAGCCACGCGTTCAAAAAAATGTGGCACGACAGACAAGGCCGACCAGCGACCCGGATTCCCCTGCTTCCCGATCAAGTCGACGCCGAATACCTGGCTGACCATCTCCCGGAAAACGTAAGAGAATACGCCGGCATCAGACACGCCCGACAAACATCAGTGCCCCTGTCCGGCGGCGCCGACCAAACGGCCTCTTTCGACCTGACAACCCTGACACTTCCGATCGGTGTTATCTGCGACACCCTCAAACTCCACCACTATCCATTTGGACACACATACATCACTATGATATACTCAAATGATGACAGGGAGCGCCTTTTCTCCTATGACTTGGCCTGTTTTATATCAAACCAATGCGCCTTCACTGTCACCATCCTGGACACAGACTACCACTTTGCCGACAGCTACCTTTCCAACACCAACATCCCCACACTCTCCTGTACACGCAACCTCGCCGACTGCGAAACCACCCTCGACAACCTGTTTCACCAGCTCCTCCACCGGAACAACACATTCAAAGAAGCCCTGGAGAATAAACAAACCCCGGATCCCTTTGACGCCACAATCGTCGTCATCCCCTCCTACACGGAGCTCAAAAAATCCCTCACAGATGACACGAAGGATAAACTCGACCTCATCCTGGAAAAAGGAGATGCCAAATACAACATCCTCATCATTATCGGCGAAGACGCCCAGAATATGTCAGATGTCAACTTGAACCGCTGGTACAAACACCACATAAGCGCTGACAGAGCCTCTAACGGCATCTGGCTCGGCGGCGGCTTCAACGAACAATATTGTATGAACACCGGCAAGAAAACCCTGGATATCGGCGACACGCCATACGGATTTGGATACTGTCTCCAAAAAAACAAAGTCACCAAAGCAAAACTCATCTGCTCGAAACAAGAAGAAACGGAGGACCTCCAAACATGAGTAAAGTCTTAGTAGAAATTACCCTGCCCGCCGCGGAAAGAGTCTTCGACGCCTATATCCCGCTGGAAAGTAAAATGAGCGAAGTCATCAAACTTCTCTCAGGCATGCTAACCGACCTTGCTGAGAGCAAATACACCTCCACCGGCAGTGACATACTCTGCGACGCCGCCACCGGCACAATATATGATGTTGACAAGATCGTCGCCGAACTTGGAATCAAGAACGGCAGCCGACTCCTGTTAATATAAACGGTAATCACCAGTCTTTCTAGACGGTAATCACCCGTCTTTCGATTCCGCTTCCAACATTAATATGATCGCGAGATCGCAGAGAAAGGAGCACTATAATGAGTCAATTTAGTGTGACCCCACAGCAACTGGAGAAAACGTCCAAAGAAATCTCCCAATTATCCGATACCTACACAACCATTTACAAACAACTCCTGCAAGCCGCCTCAACAATGGGAGCCGCTTGGGAAGGTGCCGACAACCTTGCCTTTGTCGCCCAAATCAACGGTTGCTGCACAGACCTTCAGAAAATGGCTGACAAATTGCAGCTTGCCAGCCAAGCTTTAGACAAGCAACAACAGAACTATCTCAACAGGCAACAAGACAATTTAGCCCGCGTAAAAAGACTCTAATGCGGGCTACGCCCGCAAGTATTCAGTATTCAGGATTCAGTATTCAGAATGTGGATTTTCTTGTTCTTTTTTGACGCTTCGCGTCCGTAAGGGACTAATGCGGTCTTCGACCGCAAGTATCCCATCAGCATCAAGATCCCATCATCAAATACACTTTAAAAGGAGTGACCGCTCATGTCAGATCGTATTCGAGTTGATACCGATCAAGTCGGCCAAATTGCCACCAACATCGAAAGATACAATGCACAGCTTGATGAAGCCCTGAAAAAAGGACAAGTCTCCCTCCAGAATCTATCCAGTGTTTGGAGCGGCAGAGCCGCGGACGACACCATCAATTCCTTCAAGAGTTTTGTAGAGAAATATTCCCAGCTCTATCACGACATGATGGACAATTACGTAAAATTCCTGCGATTGAACATCCAATCAGGCTACTTCGAAACAGAGCAAGCGAATATAGGTTTAGCCGATATGTTTAAGTAATTTCACTGTCAACACAACTTCAGCCCCTTGATATTCGAAAGGACGGATCTCAAACCCGGCGCCAAGCTCATCGGCAATCCTCACGCACACGCCCGCCATCTGATCCATGCCCTCGGGACAAATGTCCTTCTCTTTCCCATGTTGCTGATTTCGTTGCTGATTTCCGGGCTCCAAACTGGTAACCGAACAAATCAACATACCATCCCGTACATCTGTAGCCACGACAACATCACCGCTGACATCCATATAACGAAACGCGATGAAACACATGTTATATAACAAGTGAATCAGTTTGCTTGGACTTATCATGATTAGCGGCATCTCCCCGCATAATTCGAAACGGATACAATGACCGTGACGAATGGCCTCCGCCTCCAGAAGCCTCTTGACAGAAAGAATAACTGCATTGACCCCCATTTCCGCCGAAACATTCTGCTGGGGCTTTAATGTTTGCAGAAACTCGGTAAGCAGCTCCATCGCGCCGTCAATCTTTTCCATCATGACTTTGAAACCGGCATGTTGTGAAGCAAGATCATCCTTCCACAACAAAATTTGCAGATTCCCACGGACAACCGCCAAGGGATTGCGCACCTCGTGGGCAACACTTCCCATGAGTTCTTCCAGCATATTCATCCTGTCCGAACTCAAGATCGAACTGCCGACAAGGTTCTGCTGAACGCACTGTTGTCCCATACTATCAATCCTCCTTGTAACATGTCCTGACATTCTAAATGTGATTTGTATTGAATTGACACACAATTCACTTTTTAAAATGTGACAGCCTTAATTATACCTCAAAAATCGAGGAATTGTTATAAATTTCTAATATTTTTGTTTTATTCTTTATGCTTCTCCTTAAGAGCCGTTCTATCTTTTTACATCAAAAGTCATAACCTCTTCAATCATATCAAGGGTATATTTTTGGCCAAGAAAGGTGATTTCTACACGAATCCCGTCCCCCAAACCGCGCGCGTCGAGAAGAATGGTCCCGACGCTTACCATGAAAGCCTTGCCCGCCACCGGAACCTCTCCCAGACAAATCTCTTTCTGCCAAACGCGAACACCAACGCCTTCAGGCAATGTTCGAATAAATACTTGTTGGTTTTCCTCCGGGCTGTTCCCGTAAAAAGTCATCGCCGGAGAGGCGGCATCGCCAACGACCCGCATATACATCTCTACAGGATCAGCAGCCAACCGCATCTGAAACAATACAAAGACAACCGCCAGCAACACAGCGAAACGAAGGAGATTTCTTTGTACCCCTTGATTTTGTACCCCTTGATATTGATTTTTTCTTCCAACACGCCGAAGTCTTATGTTCCGCGGCCTGTACGAACGCTGCCCAGGCATTTGATCACCTCATAAACATCATATGCCCACCCCTAAGTCCGTATGTCAAAAGTCTGGTGTCAGAAGCCCTTTCGCGGCACTCAGTCCCGCCGCATACCCCATAGAGATCGCCGCTTGCAGATTATAGCCGCCGGTTATGCCGTCAATATCAACAACCTCGCCGGCCCAATAGAGCCCTCTGATATGTTTAGACGCCAGAGTCCTTGGCTCGAGAGAGCGAACATCGACACCGCCGGCTGTGACAATCCCAGCTTTTAGGCCTAAAGTCCCAGTCACCGTCAAGGGTATAGCCTGCAACAACTCCGCCAGTCGCCGAGTCTCCTTGGGATTGATCTGACGAACCTGTTTGGCGCCATCGATATCCGACAGTTCAACAAGGACGGGAATAAGATTTTTCGGCAACAGATCTCCCAAAGCGTTCTTGAAATGCCGTGCCCCCATTTTCGCCCAATCTCTATTCAGGCGTTCCACCAACATGTCTTGAGTTAGAGCCGGTTTCAGGTTTAGTCTGAGCCCAACGGCGGATCCATCACCCAAAGCTTGTGCCGCCATTCGGCTCAAGGTAAGAACAATCGGCCCCGAGACACCGAAATGTGTGAAAAGCATCTCGCCAAAGTGGTCCTGTCTTCTGACACCATCAATCCATAATGATAGCCTGACGTTGCGTAAAGACAACCCTTGGACTGTGGCAGGCCAAGACTCCGCCGTTCTCAGCGGCACCAAAGAGGGCATTGGCGCCACGACCTTGTGGCCCACGGTACCCGCCATGGCGTACCCGTCCCCTGTTGATCCGGTCCCCGGATAAGACGCGCCACCGACAGCCATAATAACGGCATCCGCCGACCAGACTCTATCCCCTGCCGCAACACCGGCTACACTCCCCCGCACCGCCGCCGACCTTTCGATGCCGTTTTCTCCATGCAAACAAATCGCATCTATTTTTTGATTCAAATGAATCTCCACGCCTTGATCTTGAGCAAACCCGATAAGAGCTTGCGCCACAGATTCCGCCCGATCACTCTCCGGAAAAACCCGGCCGCCTCGTTCCACTTTTGTCGGCACACCTCGTTCTCGTAAGAAATCCCGCAGTGCCCCGTTATCAAAAAGCCGCAACACAGAGTGCAGAAATTTCCCGTTCCCAGGATAAGCCTCAATGAAATCACCGATCTCACCGGCATGAGTAATATTACATCTCCCTTTACCGGAAAGCAGCACTTTACGAGCAAGCCGGTCTCCCTTCTCCAGCAAAATGACCTTAACCTGGTGCTGATGCTCACATGCGAGGGTACGCGCCGCCAAACCGGCTGCCATCAACCCAGCTGCGCCTCCCCCTACAACAACGATCCGTCTATCGTCCACATTTCCTCCAGCTTTCCCCACGACTCTCCCAGACCACCAGACCATATAACCTGGCTTAATAGAGTATACCCTTGAGCTCAGGATCTTCACGAGCGCATCCAATACAAAGTCCCGGCTCCAACTTATGGAAAATCTGTCGTCCACATTTCGCGCATAGTCGCGGGGTAACTTCCTGCAACAGAATTTTGCCTCGAATAAAGCGTTCATCCAAGGCCATATCCTCCCCTGTGATGGCTTGGGGCCCGCACACCTTCAAACATCTTTGGCAGTGAACACAAAGGTATGGCTGATATATGATACGTTCTACACCGTTATCCTTAATATGAGTCATCGCGCCTTGGGGACAAACATGGGCGCAAACGCCGCACGCCGTACATTTATCGTTGATTCTGTAAGACTGAAAAGGGATTTTACCGGGCACGAGACCGAGAGCCTCCAGAAGCCACTGGCGCGAACGCGGTATGTTGTAAGATTCTTCGGCTAAGATAGGTGTGAACATAGCCTTGAGCTTATCTTTTAATTTGTTCTGTTCACGCAGCTCACCGATTGTATGAATCACTGACTTGTTCGCTGATGCATTGGCCGTATTCACTGACACATCCGCCCCCCTTGGAGGTTCCCCCTCTGATCCCGGTTTGTCGGAAACAGTTTTCCCGTCCCAAGGGACGATCTCAATTTTCATATTGTTTGGCAAGGTCCATTGACTCAACACTTCTTTGAGAGTCTCCACACTCTGGGAGCATGCTTTCAGGTCCTCACAAGCGGCGCATTCGCCCGTATGAATACAAACCTCTTTGGTGCTCGATAACAGCAGCAGCGTCGTCCAGGCATCCCGATCGAACATCCCGATACAACTGATTTCGCATACACCCGGTTGCGCCGCCGGACAACTCAGAGAAACGCCAACCCCGCCAAAGATATGGTTTTTGATTTCGTCAACAGATCGGTCAACAAAACCGTCGCTGGGACAGACCGCCATACAGATGCCGCAATCTGTACACTTGTTCGGATCAATACGCTTGATCTCGTTAATCGCGTTATGAGGGCACATTTTAAAGCACTCCCAGCAAGTGGTCGCGAAAGGTTTTTTGATATTCAGACAATTGTCTGATAAAAAAACCATTTGGGCGGAAGGCATCGGCATTATCGTAACCTCCATACTCGGTTATTGAGTGATTTCTCCTGTTCCCCACTGTCTCAGTGAAGCTATCTCTTGAGCTGTCAGATTGCGGTAAGATCCCGAAGCCAGGTTTTGCAAGCTCAGGGAAGCATACGCTGTTCGTTCCAGCGCAAGCACCTCATAGCCGAAGTGTTCAAACATGCGCCGGACTTGCCGGTTGCGCCCTTCACTCAGAGTCAGTTCCACCCAATGCTCCGAACCTTTCTCATTCTCTGAACCGAAGAACTTTGGATCAGCAACAACTTTGGCAGGGCGTGTTACCCCATCTTCAAGCGGCACACCACGGCGGAGGATTTGCAGATCTGCTCTTTTCAGTTCTTTGTCCAGACATACCCGGTATGTTTTTGGCACGCTATAGCGTGGATGGGTAAGTTTCAGGGTCAGCTCGCCGTCATTGGTCATCAGCAGAAGCCCGGATGTCTCATAATCGAGACGCCCTACCGGATAGACCCGGCCGATCTCTTTCGGCAACAGATCGCGTACGCATTTGCGGCCATGGTCGTCTTTGACCGTGCTTAAGACGCGGCGAGGCTTGTGTAACATGATGTAGCTATAAGTTTTGTTGGCCAGATTAATTTTTTTTCCGTCGATTTCGACACGATCCTCGGAAGTTATCAGGCGTCCTTGCTCGATGACCACTTGACCGTTGATTTTGATCCGGCCTTGCGCCACCATTTTTTCGACCTGCCTCCGGGAAGCCACCCCTGCACCGGCCAGGACTTTTTGCAGACGGCTCGCCTCACTATTTGTTTTCATCGGAATCCTCAACAGCGGGGTCTGCTTCTGACTCCATGAGAACACGGTACCCCTCGCGCTCCAGATCCGAGACGACCTGACGACCGTGTTCAAACCCACCGACTTCACAAACCACATGCAGAATCGCTTCATCAATATCAAGATCGGCTTTGAGCCGGTCATGTTGCACCATGGTTATATTGGCATTGTTATCCGCCACGATGGCAGCGAATTTTTCCAGGCTGCCCGGCACATCACGCATAACCGTTTGGAACTTCATATTACGGCCACGGGTAAGCAGACCTTTTTCCACGATACGATGAATGAAACTCACATCAATGTTGCCTCCCGAGAGCAGGCAAACGATTTTTTTGCCTTCAATATTGATTTTGCGGTTGTTCAATGCTGCCGCCAGGGATACAGCGCCGGCAGGTTCCACAACCTGTTTGGACCGTTCCAGAAGCATAAGAATTGTGGCGGCGATTTCGCTGTCGGTGACAGTGAGCATATCGTCCACATAAGTGTTGATGATCTCCATAGTGCGAACCCCGGGCTTTTTGACAGCGATACCATCAGCGATGGTATGCATTCTTTCGTCAATAGTCATAGATTGGGCACGGAAAGACTTGGTCATATTCTGGGCGCCGGCTGCCTGGACACCGACAATCTTGACCCGGGGGTTGACCTGTTTCACGCAGGAGGCAATTCCCGCCAGCAACCCGCCCCCTCCTGCCGGTATAAAAATAATATCGACACTGGGCAAATCCCGTAAAATCTCCAGTCCGATGGTTCCTTGGCCGGCGATGATGTCGTCATCGTCAAAAGGGTGGATAAACACCGAGCCGGTTTCTTCCTGGATCGCCATCGCTCTGTCATAAGCGTCGTCATAAATGACACCGTGGAGTTCGACTTTGCACCCGTATCCTTGGGTAGCCTGGACCTTTGCGATGGGTGCGCTGCGCGGCATAACTATCGTTGCGTCAACGCCGGCGGCATTTGCTGCAAAAGCCACTCCCTGGGCGTGGTTACCGGCGCTGGAGGCCACGACAGCATTGAGTTCGCCTTGTTCGCAGAGCTTCATGATCTTATTGTAGGCTCCGCGCACTTTAAAGGAGCCGGTTTTTTGCAGATTTTCGAATTTAAGATAGAGTTCTGCACCTGTTGACTGGGAAAAGGTTTTTGATGAGCTCATGGGTATGTCGTGAATGATGTTTTTCAAGCGGGCTGCCGCCGCCTCGATATCCTTTAGCGGTATAATTGTCGCCACCTCTTCCTTGTGATACGATCAGGAGCCAAGATACTGTACTATCATAGCAGAATTCATCCGCTGCTACAACTTATTCGTTGACGGTACTTGTTTGCGTCAGCCTGGAATTAGACGCGGGCTCTGCCCGCAAGTATCCAGTATTCAGTATTCAGGATTCAGAATGTGGATTTTCTTGTTTTTTATTGACGCTTCGCGTCTGTAAGGTACTAACACGAAGAAATAGAGCGCCCTTAGTCCTTAATTAATCCGGGCTAAGGGCACTTTGACTCTGGCAGTTCTCCCCGAAATTCATTCCGCTTTCTTTATAACACGATATGTTATTAGCAAAAAAGCGGCTAGTGTTATCAATAATCCAATAGCGGCTGCAAATGGAAGGAGCTTTATTATTTGATTGTTCATTTCTGTCGATGACCTGCCACCAACACTGTCTGGTGCAAAATTTTTCTGAGTCTTAATAATTTCCGGCAGTATCTGCGACATAGAAGCTTTACTATATAAAGGAACATCCTCATCCAAGAAAGGAATTGACGGGATCGCAAAAGTTTCTGTACTATTTTCTACGATGATGCCTATAAAATAAGGCATATGGTATACCAGAAACAGTTCTGTGGTTTCGGCATTATCCAGTTCATTGGCTGATCTTTCAGTGTCCTCAACCATTTTGGCCAAGTATCTGCCACTCATGCCAAGGACATAAAAAGTATTGTCATTGTCCTTTTGAATCATTGCTATTCCAACGGCTTCCCCATTAATCAAAACCGGCACAAAGTATAAATCTATTTGTTCAAGGAAATCTCCGGACTTAATATTGTCGAAATCCTGATTTATTGGTATTTTATCAGAGAAAGAATACAGGGAACGAACGTTCCCGAAGGATATCTCTGAGTCAATAACTTCATCAGATATATTTCCCGCAAATCCAGGGATATTCCCATGGGATCTTAAAGGATCCGTAATAATCCGATAATCCCTTATAGTCTTTTGTTCCAGAAGATTTGTTATCTCATCATGTTGCTGGGTATTTCCTATAGCCTCCTTAAGATATTCTTCTGCAAAAACACTATAGCTTGAAAATATAACCAATATGCCGGTAATTAGCAAGATTTTCTTTAGCATGATTGAACCTCCTTTCAATTATAATCCGAAGCCCAACATTATTTGTATGACCTTTTACAGTCTTGCAAATAGCTGATTGACTTGGAACTGGGCTCCACTCCTCCATTACTATTATTATTAAGAATACATCATGAAGCGACAATACCCCCATTATTCGGATTTCGTATTGAAGCTTTTCAATAGTCCTCCTCTCAGCCTATTCCTATTGTTTCGAGAGATATCTGCTTCATTTGCATTTTTGATAGTTCTCCCCCCCCCATGTGTTTCCTTCAGGATTCCTAGATAATTATGCCGAATTTGAACAAATAATAGTTTGGCAGGAGTTGTACGTCAACCATTACTCATCCTACTGACCATAATCTCTGCCGAAAAGTCACATCACAACACAAACGCCTTTTTTCTGTCCTCGGATGTTGTATTGTATGTTGTATTCAACAGTTAGCGAATTCCTCTCATGCGAAAGCTTCCCTGTCCCTGAGAAAAACGCTCAACAGCTATGACACCGACCTCAATCAACAGTTAAGTAAACACCAAGGAACATCTCTACACTTCCAAGCGAGGCGCTGCCAATCGAGGAGCTGCTTGCCGGGGCGCTCACCCTGCCCCTGGACTGTCTGGCAGACCAGAGCGGCAACGCCTGGCAGTTTGAACGCAACGAAAAAACTCGTTCTGACACGCTTGGTCGAGATGCGCAGCGAAGCACCGACTGGGCGCGTCATCCAGTGCAAAGCGGTCTCCTCCCCGGCAAGCTCGGCCAACTCACACTGACCGACGCAACAGGCCGGGCATACCCTCTGATCCGCTATAAACAGGACAGCCAGGGCGACCTGATCGCCGTCTATGATGCAAGGGATCAGCCCTATTGCTTTGAATACCAGACCGGACACCAGATGGTGCCATACCGACCGCAACGGCCTGTCGTTCTACTACAGCTATCAACTGCATTCAGACAAACTTTGGCGCGTCGACCACGCCTGGGGCGATGGCGAGCTATACGACACCCGATTCGAGTACGACCTGGAACATCTGGAGACGCGCTCGACCGATTCCCTCGGCCACACCACCATCTTTCAATGCAACGAGCTGAAACAGCCCGTCGCGAGCATCGATCCCTTGGGATGCGTCTCCAGCTATCAATCCGACGCGCAGGGGCGCACTCACTCGGAAACCGACCCCAGCGGCAATACCACGGCTTGGAATTACGATGCCTACGGCAACCTGATCAGCACCGTGCTGCCCGACGGCAGCGCTGTCAGCGCCGCCTTCAACGAAGATCATAAGCCCGTCAGCCTGCCCGAACCCGAAGGTGGCCAATGGGCTCAGGAATGGGACGCCCACGGCAACCTCACCCACCAGGTCACGCCCGGTGGCTCGCATCCCACATGAAGTCTCTGGTAACGTGCTTGCCGTGCTTGCCGGACTTCTTCGTCACATTATCTTTGGTGGCAACAGACTGTGATATCCCTTAGTCGCTTAGGTTGCAACTATGATCCATGGCGAATCAGATGAAACGATTCCACTCAGCGATGTCCAAACTTTTGCAAAGAAATTTCATATCCCCCTCACCGTGGTTCCCAACGGTGATCATCGTCTCTCAATTCCCCGCGCACCGGAACAGGTGGCAAGGTTGGCGGCGGACTTTTTCAACTCTCCACACACCTCCCCCCGTTCACATGCAAAACCTGTCCGGTCATGAATGCCGAATCCTCGCAAGCCAGGAACACGTAAGACGGCGCGAGCTCAAAAGGTTGGGCAGCCCGGCCCAAGGGCACATTTTTGCCGAACGCAGCCACCTCTTCCGCTGAAAAACTGGCGCTAATCAACGGCGTCCAAGTTGGTCCGGGTGCCACGGCATTAACTCTGATCCCCCGGGAAGCCAGGGACAGCGCCAGCGAACGAGTCATGGACACAATAGCCCCTTTGGTTGAAGAATAGTCAATCAAAGTCTCTTTACCCTCATAGGCTGTTACCGACGTCGTATTGATAATCGAGCTGCCGGGGCGCATATGAGGCAACACCTCTCGCACCATATGAAAACAGCTCATGATATTTGTCTCAAAAGTCCGGGTCAATTGGTCTGTTGTAATATCCTCTATACTGTTTTGCGGAAACTGCACGCCGGCATTGTTGACCAATACATCCACTGTCGGAAACGCCCCCAAAACCTGCGCGACAATCGCCCCGACCCCTTCCTCAGTACGCAGATCCCCCCGCAAAACCAGACAACACCCGCCGGCTTTCTCCACGGCATTCCGCGTGACTTCGGCATCCTGCCCCTCCGTCAAATGGGTGATCACCACATCAGCCCCCTCCTTGGCCATGGCAATCGCCACCGCACGCCCAATACCGCTGTCGCCGCCTGTTATCAGAACCACCCGGCCAAGAAGCTTATTCGCCGAACAATAGCGGGGATTGTCATACATAGGTTCCGGTGTCATGACAGACTCGCGCCCGGGCTGGCTGTCCTGATGCTGTGGGGGAAATCCTAAAGGAATATCGACAGGATAACTGTATGTGGAAACAACTTGCGGACACATAATTGAAACCCCCTTTGATAAAGAATCCGTTAAAATATCTTCTGTTAAGAGAAGGGGTTTTATGCTTATCGCTGTTCAACAGAAGGTTCCTCTCACCCAAACACCCGTGTCACAATCCAGATCGAAGCCACCAACCCGGCCAAATCAGCAATCAATCCCACTTTAATCGCATACCTGTACTGTTTGATCCTTACCGCGCCGAAATATACCGTCAGAACGAAAAACGTTGTATCCGAACTCCCTTGCATCGTCGACGCTAACTGCCCCACCAACGAGTCCGGTCCGAATTCATTTATCAGTTGAGTTGACACCCCCAAAGCACCGCTTCCGCTCAAAGGGCGCATAATCGCTAACGGGATAATATAGAGAAGATCCGTATTCCAGCCAAACCTATCGAACAACGGCGTCAATACCGTCACCACCAACTGCAACGCCCCGGAATCAACAAAAACCTGAATCGCCACCAACATACCAATAAGGAACGGAATGATTTTGACAGCGGTTTTGAACCCATCCTCCGCCCCCTCGACGAAAGTCTCATAGATAGGCACCTTGCGCCAAAAAGCATAAAGCGGTATGAAAAAAAGCAGCGCCGGAATTATCCAAACGCTTATTTGCGTGATAACCTGCATCATACCGGGTTCCTGCGGCGGAACAACCAATCCGCCACAATCGCGCAAGTCATAGCGCAACAGGTGGCAAAAATTGTCGTTCCGATAATCTCTGTCGGGTTCGCCGACCCTGCTGCAATACGAATCCCAATTATGGTGGCCGGTACCAAGGTGATACACGACGTGTTTAAAGCCAAAAACGTAATCATACTGCGGCTGGCTTGATCAGGATGAGGGTTCTCCTTCTGGAGTTCCTGCATCGCCTTCAACCCGAAAGGTGTCGCCGCGTTGCCCAACCCCAGAATATTCGCGCACAAATTCATCACAATAGCCCCCCACGCCTCGCTTTCCCGTTTCAAATCAGGAAATAACGGCGCCAGCAAAGGTCCGAACACCTTGGCAATCGCCGACACAATCCCGGACTTCTGAGCAAGACGCATAAGACCCATCCATAAAGCAATCACACCCATAAGTTGGATCCCCGTCTTAACACCAAGCTCACCGGCTTTGAGAGCCGACTCCGTCACCACCCCGATATTTCCCGTGAAAGCCGCTACCAGAATCCCCACACAGAGCAAAACAATCCAAATGATGTTGAGCATGAGAAAAAACCCTCCCTGTCACATCTATGACAGAAAGGGCCGGTTTATTCAGGTTTCACGCCGTTCGGCTGTCAACATTCCAACAGACTGTCAACTTTCAAACAAACCCACCTCAGGCTCAGCCGAGCGATTATCTTTCCTCTTGCTGAGAGCCTCTTTCAGATTGCTGATGAGATTGGGGACTTCGTCAATAATACGATCCGCCATGTTCCCGTCCACCGGCAACAGTCTGACTTGATCCTTATTCACGACAAGAAATCCAATAGGCTTAATCGATACCCCGGCGCCACTGCCGCCACCGAAAGGCAGATTCTGCCCGCCCGCTTGCGCATTCGCCTGGCCACTCCCCTGGGGGTTCCCTTGGGCATTGATCTGGCTGTTTTTATCCGATGCGGCATCTTTAGCTTTGCTGTCCAAAGCCTGAAAATCGAACTCGCTGCCCCCTGCCGCGAACCCGCAGCTGACTTTAGAAATAGGAATAATAGTCGCACCACCGCGTGTTTCCACCGGATCGCCAACCACCGTATTCACATTAATCATATTCTGGATACGATCCAAAATCGTTTTCATAAGACCTTCCATGGGGTGTTCCGACACAATTCATCCCTCCTATTCTAACATATGTTTGGCACGGCGAAACCATAAAATCATCTGCACACTTTTAACAATAATATGGCTCGTTTTGAGCTTGACTATACTCAGAACGTCGATTTTTACACCGACCTCCTCAAAATCCGGGCTGACCCTAAGCCCGATTTCCTCACCGGTAACCCTTACTCGTTTGTAGAGATGCGCGATCAGCATACCCCACACCATCCAAAGAGCTCCACTGATCAAAGACGTCTGAGCCGCGTCTCCCACGCCTCCTTCCACACTGACTCGCAGCGCCTGAACCTCCATCTTTCTCGTCAAAGCAAACAACAACCTTTTGACCCGACGCCGCAAGGCCAGTAAAACACTGATCCTTGCCCATAGAACATGTATGTTTCGGATAATCCGGCCCTTCGACTTAATCGCCTTATGTTCTCCAGCCTTTTCCTCTTTTTTTCTCTTTGCCTTCGCCCGCTTCCCTCGCTTTTCCGGGTTAGCAGATTCTGCCTTCATCCCGGCGACAACAGCCTTAACGTCGCTGACAATCCCTTGAAAACTCGCCGAAGACACCTGAAAAACCGCGCCGGCTTTCGTAGGCCCGCATCCAACCTTCACACTGACATGATCATTCTCAGCCGTGATTCGCAACCTGATTTTCCACCGGTAAAAAAAACCGACCAGGATCCACAACATCACCGCGCACAACAAGGCCAGCCCATGCATAAGCATAACCCCCCTATTCGAGGGCTATCGAAATCCCTCTCTGCAATTATTACCAATTCAACGCGAAAATATTTTATGAACCTCGATACGCTCAGGTTCTCTTCAGATTCTTTGCCGAAGCATCCTCATACGCGGTAAGACAGCCCGTTTTGCCCTAGAGGAATACTCCCAAGCCGCCACAAATTTGTCCGCGAAAGAAATAAGCCACGCCTCCCGGCACCGAGGAATTGCGAAAGGAAACATATGGTGAACAATAATATCCTTTTCTTTGCTGGAGATGTCCCAACACATGGCAGCATTTTCCAAGGCTTGCTTGGGATGCCGACGCGAATGGCGCAACCCTTCCATCAGAATATTCCGGTCAGGCCGCTTCGTGAACTGATAGAGATGGAAATCATGTAACAAGGCGCCACGTATCGTCGCTTCCACGTCCCAATCCCATCTTTTTGCAACCCTGTAAGCATAATAGGCCACTTTCAAACAATGATCATAAACCGAATCATCATGATGAGCGATATCCTTCATACTTTGATAAAGCTCGTGAGAAAAAATCGGTTCGGCAACAGATATGAATTCTTCTCCATACTTGTCCGCCAATCCCTTGACTTCTCTTACCTCCATGCAGATCCTTCACCTCAAAAATAAAAATAATAGTCGCGAAGACTAAAGTCCTTACTTATTATATATGATTCTTCCGTCAAATACAATAGCACTTTTCCCCATGTATGAAAAAGATCAGGAGATCAAAAATGATAAATATTTTACTATTTCAAACGCTTATTTTGCCGTTCTACAACTACACTTATAATTCCAAACACAATATGACCAAACAAAGGGAATTTGTCATCCACAGTCGAATTATTCGGTATCGTGTATCATGGGTGTTTTGGGAGGAAATCGGTATGATTGTTGTATTTAAAAATAATCTAATCTCTATTGTAATTCATTTATTTCTATGCGCCCTATTACTTTTACCTATGAATTATTTGTGGTGGGGAGGTGTATGGTATGACAGAAGCTATGAAATATGGGTTACAGCAATAAACGGTTTCTTGGTTGTGATTTATTCTTCAATAGCAATAAGTCTGTATTATTTTTTAGGGAAAAAATTCTTAATCAGTTCTCGTAGCATCGTCGCAAATACTTTATCTGTAACTGTGTTATTCGTAATACTTTCAATAGTTATACTATTTGCATATGATACGCCTGCAGAACGTGTGATAAGGATTCCCTTTTATCCAGTCGGGCATACTATATCCTATTTTCTCAAAGTTAATGAGAAATTATCTTATTTAATTACCTCCCTCTTGCCATCTTTGACTATGGGGATCTCAATGATAACAAAACGTTCTTCTTGAGGCGTTAATGCACAAAACATTTTATCAAACAAACACTATAGTACCTTTCAGACGCGAAGCGTCAACAAAAAACAAGAAAATCCACATTCTGAATACTGAATACTTGCGGGCAAAGCCCGCGTTAGGAGGAACATCCAATGCTCAACAAGTCGCTAATTATTATTTTGGCCTCTATGCTTCTTATGTTTGTTTTTCTGAACCTTAATATTTTCCACTTTCTATTTATGAAAGGTGTCACACCAATTAATGGATTTGTGCCAAATGAAGAGACTGCAATAAAAATCGCCGAAGCGGTCTGGTTCGAAATATATGGCGACTCGATTTATGTGAAGCAGTCATTTAAAGCAAAATATAACGTCATAGGAGGATATTGGGTCGTAACAGGAAACCTTCCCGATAATATGTATGGCGGTGTGCCCGTAGCCCATATAAGAAAAAGTGATGGAAAAATTCTATACGTTTATCATAGCAAATAACCATTTTAAGCTGTTTCAAAAGACATCAAGTGTCAAACACAGAAGTCATAGTGATTACCACTAACGCCTAAAAACAGGAACATGAACTGTCGGCGATCCCCGGATCCATTCTGGCTAGCCATGATCAACAAGAAGAACATCCAGAGATGATGTGATAAGGAGGTAACAGATTATGGCTATATTGCTCAAAAACAATTTAATTGCGATTGCTATTCATTTATGTTTGTGTGTTGTTCTTTTATATCCACTCACCTTTCTTTTGAGAACAGAAGGTGTTGTTGCCGTGCTTTCGGTAACCGCCTATACTATTTTTGTAGTTTTAGTGTATTTCATATCCGGAAAAACAATCCTTTCAAATGCAGGGAATTCGCTGATAGATATTTTGTCTGTTATCGTTTTAGCCATGCTAATTATTGTCATAACCTTCACTTTATATGATAGCGCTTTAGAATATATAATTAGGGTACCATTCTACCCGATAGGGGTTACTATATCGTACTTTCTTCATACCAAAGAAATGTATGTGTATTTAGTAATGTCGTTATTGCCGTCTTTAATTATGTGGATAGGTCTGTCCTCCAGACGTTGCATCAGCATAACCCGGGGATAATCAACTCTATTCGGTGTATCATGGGTGTTTTGGGAGGAAATCGGTATGATAGTTGTAAGGGCAAAAAGACGGCGAAAGGCCATGCCCTAAGCCGTCTCACTCATTCAATCACACATCAATCCCTCCAACACAGCTACACAGCTGCGAACCGGAAGAGATCACTCTTTCAATTCGCCAATAACCGACAGCTTCTCGCCGCTGGCACTGACATGTTCAACCGCTTCAAAAACCAGGACAACCCTCTGAGGATAACCGCCGCCCTGTTTTCTCTCCCCGTGACAAGTGATAATTGTCGTTCTGGTTTCACCGCTTGAAGACATAACCTTGTCGGCTTTAAAACTGGTTGTATCCGTCTCATCATAAATCTTCCTACCCCGCACCACAAAAAGCCCTTTTGATCCGTCTTCATAGGTGAATTCCGCCGTATCGCCGATTTCCAACTTATGCAGATCGACAAACGTTCCCGCAACCAGATTGAAATAATTATGGCCGGTTATCAGAGCGTTCCCCGTCCAGCCGGGAGAAGGAAAGGTTCCGTCATCAGACTGAAACCAGGAAATCCCGATGGGTCCGGGCGGACCTTCCATATCGTCGTTCTCATCTTTTCCCACAGCTTCGATTTTTTCGTCAATCCCTATCTTAGAGATAACGAGCCTGACCGGCTTAAGCTGGGGCCCTTGAAAACTCTCGATTAATTCAGGTTCTTTGACAACTTCTACCGGTGTGTCTTTCTCACCGCATCCAAAGCCTGTCAGAGCAAAAACCAAGATAAAGACCAGAATACCCACAGATCTCCCTATACGCTTTTCCAAATTTTTCACCTCAATAAAATTAATTATTCATGTGGACACTACAAAATATAACACATCAGGCAGAACTATGGCAATCGGAAAATCTAAACAAATTAAACTATTTTTGATACCTGATACCTTTCGACACCTGTCGCCCCAACAGCCAAAAACTTGATAAATATCGGCGGATACGTTATGATTAAGCCCATAATGATAAAGGAAGGACTGATTTTGTATGCCCCAGATACCATACAGAACATATTTGGAGGAGCACGAAATCCCGCAGAACTGGTACAACATCAAAGCCGACATGAAAGAACAACACGACCCCTTTGTACATCCCGGCACCAAACAACCCATGGCGGCCAAAGATTTGGAACCGATATTCTGCGCCGAACTCTGTGCCCAGGAATTCAACACCACTGACCGCTTCATAAAGATCCCTCAGGATATCCTTGACTATTATCTGACCTACCGCCCATCTCCCCTTATCAGAGCCTACAACCTGGAGAAAACTCTCGCCACACCGGCCAAAATCTACTTCAAATTCGAAGGCAACAACACCTCAGGCAGCCATAAGCTCAACTCGGCGGCCGCTCAAGTCTATTACGCCAAACAGCAAGGACTCAAAGGTCTCACCACCGAAACCGGCGCCGGACAATGGGGAACAGCTCTTGCCATGGCCTGCGCCTATTTCGGGCTGGATCTGACGGTGTTCATGGTCAAAGTTTCCTCTCAACAAAAACCTTACAGAAAAGCCGTCATGGAATCCTACGGCGCCTCCGTCATCGCTTCCCCCTCAACCACCACACAAGCCGGGCGCGGCATTCTGGAACGCGACCCCGACACCGGCGGTTCTTTAGGCTGCGCGATCTCAGAAGCGATAGAACTCTCTCTAAGCAACGACAACATTCGCTATGTACTCGGGTCGGTACTCGACCACGTTGTGCTGCACCAATCCATTATCGGCCTGGAAGCCAAAGCCGCTATGGAAAAAATCGGCGAATACCCCGACATCATCATCGGTTGCGCCGGAGGCGGCAGCAACCTAGGGGGTCTCATGGCCCCGTTTATGGGCGACAAACTGAACAGCACCGCCAACCCGTATTTCATCGCCGTAGAACCGGCATCCTGCCCGACACTGACCCGGGGCCAATTCGCATACGACTTTGGCGACGTCGGCCAAACCACGCCTCTGATCAAAATGTACACCCTGGGTTGCGGTTTCATGCCCTCCGCCAACCATGCCGGCGGACTCCGCTACCACGGCATGAGCCCCATCATCTCCAAACTCTATCATGACGGTTACCTTAATGAAGCCAGAGCCGTCGAACAAACCGCCGTATTCGACGCCGCCACCCTTTTCGCCAAACACGAAACCATCCTGCCGGCACCGGAATCCGCTCACGCCATCAAAGTAACCATCGACGAAGCCCTGAAATGCAAAGAAACCGGCGAACCCAAAACCATTCTGACCGGTCTGTCCGGCACAGGATACTTCGATATGCAAGCCTATATGAGCTACAACAGCAGGAATATGAGCGACTCCATCCCCACTGACGAAGAATTGGCGGCGGGTTTCGCACAATTGATCCGGCTCTAACGCGGTCTTCGACCGCAAGTATCCAGTATTCAGTATTCAGGATTCAGAATGTGGATTTTCTTGTTTTTTATTGATGCTGTTGCAACCTAAGCGACTAAGACTCTTTGGAACTCTTGGACGTCAAAACATTACGTGACTCCTATCCGCGCCCCCTTCTCCCACAATTCCAACACGCCCACTTCTGCCGCCCCATACCCTTCCTTGCGGAAAAGGTCCAGCACGTCTCCCGCAGCCTCTGCCCCGCAAGCCACAAGCAACCCGCCGCTGGTTTGAGGATCGGTGAGCAAAATCTGCATCCAGGGATCAACATCCCCCAGCTGAACCTCATCGCCGTAAGAAGCCCAATTTCGCTCAGACGCTCCTGTCGCAATCCCCTCCCGAGCCAAAACACATGCTTCCTCAATCATCGGCAACGCGCCGCTGTTCAGTTGTGCCCGGCAACCGGATCCCCGGCACATTTCAAGCAAATGGCCGAGAAGGCCAAATCCTGTGACATCGGTCATAGCACGGACATCATCACGCCGGCCAAGTTTGACCCCGATTCGGTTCAACCGGGTGGCGACAGCGATCATAGCCTCATAACCGGCCTCCTCTAACCTCTCCTGTTTCAAAGCCGCACTCAACACACCAATCCCTAAGGGTTTCCCCAGAATCAACACGTCCCCGGGCTTGGCTCCCGCATTGCTTTTGATTTTCTCGGGATGGGCCAACCCCATAGCCACCAATCCGTAAATCGGTTCCACACTATCGATCGAATGCCCGCCCGCCAACGGAACCCCCGCCTCACGGCATATATGAGCCCCTCCCGCCAGAATCCGGCCAATCACCTCTGCCGGTATTTTGTCGATAGGCATTCCCACCAAAGCCAACGCCAGAATCGGCGAACCTCCCATCGCGTAAATATCCGAAAGCGCGTTAGCCGCCGCGATACGTCCGAAATCAAAAGGATCGTCAACAATAGGCATAAAAAAATCCGTCGTCGCAATCAAGGCCTGTTGATCGTTCAGCTTATAAACCGCCGCGTCGTCGCTGGTTTCTGTACCGATCAACAACTCCGGCGGCGCGACAGAGACAGGCATCTGAGCCAGCAATGCCTTCAGAACAGCGGGCGCGATTTTGCAGCCGCAACCACCCCCATGAGAAAACCGGGTTAATCTCACTTTGGTACAAAACTCCGTGTCTTTATGGCCGTCTGTCATCATCTTCTCCCCCCGATTCCAGAAAAGTATAGCATAGGGTGGGCTTCGCCCACAACCCAAGGCTTTCAGCCTTGTTAGTATCCAGTATTCAGAACTCAGGATTCAGAATGTGGATTTTCTTGTTCTTTTTTGACGCTTCGCGTCCGTAAGGGACTAAGCGGCTAATGGAGTCGAGGCAGAATGCTCTTCATCTGTCTCTGGTTTTCTACTGTCTTTTTGACTCTATACTGAATACTGAATACTGAATACTGAATACTTGCTCACAAAAAACTTGCTTTTTATGCAAGTTTTTGGTGAGCAGTAGCACAGCCCGGCTTGCCTCCGCAAAGAAGATTGGTATAATAACACCATGACCAGAATATCAAAAATACATACCGGAAAGGATGCAACGCCCTTGTCGAACATCCCGCCATACACAATCCCCTCCATGATAACCATAACCCCGGCGGCCACTCTGGAAACCCTTGCCGGTTTCGATACCGTCATTGACGTCAGAACCCCCGCAGAGTTCGCCCAAGACCACATTCCCGGTGCACGGAACTGCCCCGTCCTCAGCAACGAAGAACGCCATGAAGTCGGCCTGTTGTACGCGAAGGCCCCCTTCGAAGCCAGAAAACTGGGAGCAGGGCTGGTGGCAAAAAACATAGCCGCCATGCTCCAAACATCCTTATCCGACCGTCCAAAATCCTGGCGGCCTCTCCTGTACTGCTGGCGCGGCGGTATGAGAAGCCAAAGTGCCGCTGTCTGGTTCAACCTCATCGGCTGGCGAGCCGAATACCTGGCAGGCGGCTACAAAACCTGGCGCCGCCATGTTCTCCGCTCTTTGGAAACCCTTCCCGCCACCCTCACGTGGCGCGTGGTGTGCGGCGCAACCGGCAGCGGCAAAACCCGCCTCCTTGTCGCCCTGGCTGAACAAGGCCATCAAATCCTGGACCTGGAAGCCACCGCCGCCCATAGAGGCTCTGTATTCGGCGACCTGCCGAATCAGGACCAGCCGACACAAAGATGGTTTGAAACCTGCCTTGTCGAAAAGCTGGAAAGCTTCGATCCCACCAAACCCGTTTACATTGAAGCCGAAAGCCGAAATATCGGCAAACGCACCCTATCCAACGCTCTGCTCGAAGCCATGCGCGCCGCGCCCTGCCTGGAAATCCAAGCTCCTCTGGAATCGCGGCTGGCTTACGTCCTGGCCGAATACGCCCACTTGGGCGACGATCCCACTCTCCTCGCAACCAGACTGGAACGCCTCCGCGGTTCGATCAACACCAACACAATGGCACGCTGGCAAAAATGGGCCCGGGAAGGCAACCTGACCGACTTATTCCGGGAACTCATAACAGACTATTACGACCCTCTTTACGCCCGCTCCCAATCCAAAAATTTCCGAAGGTATGCCGACGCCCAACAATTGGAAATTAAAAACATCTCTGAATTAACTTCTGATTTCCGCCTCCCAATTTGGCAATTCTTTTGACATTATGTCGTTTTGTCTTATAATGAGTATAGATACTAATGCGGGCTACGCCCGCAAGTATTCAGTATTCAGGATTCAGTATTCAGAATGTGGATTTTCTTGTTTTTTATTGATGTTGTTGCAACCTAAGCGACTAAAACCTCCGCCATATCATGTTTTGTTGAGGTTCCGTTGATATTCTCTTGCTATACTACCAACATCCGGATAATCCTTATTTTCACATACCATCAAAACCAATCACCAACGCGAGGAACTGACTATGCTTGAACTTAGAAACATCACAAAAGCTTATAATGTCGCCGGTTTTGAGCAAACGGCCTTAAACGGTCTCTCCGTGACCTTCCGCGGCAACGAATTCGCAGCCATCCTTGGCCCCTCCGGGTCCGGCAAAACAACCCTGCTGAATATCATTGGCGGGTTGGATCACGCCGATATCGGCGACCTTATGATCGATGGCGTTTCCACGCAGCTTTACACAGATCGCGATTGGGACACCTATCGCAACAACCGTATCGGGTTTGTCTTTCAGAGCTACAACCTCATTCCCCACCAAACCGTGCTATCCAATGTTGAACTGGCTTTGACCCTTTCCGGTGTATCCAAGTCAGAGCGGCAAAGTCGGGCAAAACGGGTTTTGAGGGAAGTGGGCCTGGCTGATCACATACACAAAAAACCAAGCCAACTTTCCGGCGGGCAAATGCAGCGGGTGGCTATCGCGCGCGCTCTGGTCAACAACCCGGAAATCGTCTTGGCGGACGAACCCACCGGAGCTTTGGACTCCAAAACCAGCCTGCAGATTATGGATCTGCTGACGCGTATCGCCAAAGATCGATTGGTCATCATGGTTACCCACAACGCGGAATTGGCCGATACCTACGCGAACCGGACCATTAATCTGTCTGACGGGCAAGTCGTTTCAGACACCAACCCCTATTGGCCGGAAACCGACCTTGATAACAGCACTGAACCCGTACGACGCTCTTCCATGGGTCTGTTGACATCCCTCGCCCTTTCTTTCTCCAACTTAATGACCAAAAAAGGCCGCACCATTATGACGGCTTTCGCGGGATCCATAGGCATTATCGGCATCGCCGCCATTCTGGCTCTGGCCAACGGTGTCAATGAATACATCAAAGATGTGGAAGAAGGAACCCTCTCTCAATACCCCCTCTCTGTCACCCGCAGCGGCATAGATTTGACTTCCATGCTGTTTGGCACCACCGCTGACGACGGCGACGACCCTTACCACGGGAATGGGCGCCCTCAAGGGCAATCCGATTCCGATGAGAACACCCTACGTGAAGCCAAGATGCTAACCGGCGTATTCAAAAGCATCACAACCAACGACTTAGCATCACTCAAAACCTTTTTGGACAAAGACGCCGAGCCCGAACTTTCGAAATACGTGAACGCTATCGAATACGGCTATGATCTGACCCCCCAGATCTTTCTGGGGGACACCTCTCAGAAAGTCTGGCAGGTCAACCCGGATATGATGTCACAGATGATGGATCCTTCCGCCGCAAGCATGGGCAGTTCCAGCTCGGCCTGGAGCTTCGGCATGAACATGAGCGTCTTCAACCCTTTGCCGCAAAAACTCTCCCTTGTGGAAGACCAGTACGATGTATTAGCCGGCCATTGGCCCGAATCCTACAACGAATGCATTCTGGTGCTTTCTGAAGGCGGCCGAATTACCGATTACCTGCTGTATACCCTGGGATTGCGTGATCCCGAACTGTTGCAACAAATGTTCAACGATTTCTTGAACCAAAAAGACGTCACCGTTCCCCGCGATACGCGGGTGTACAATTACCAGGATATTATGGACATCGACCTGAGGCTGATTCCTTCAACAGAGTATTACACTTATGACTCTGTGTTTGAAATCTATGTCGATCACCGGGACGATCAAAACCATTTGAAAAACCTGGTGGACAGCGCTGAACAGATGCATATTGTAGGTGTTATCGCCCCCAAACAGGGCAGTGACCTGTCCTCTCTCCGACCGGGCATCTGCTACTCGCCGGAACTCATTGACTATCTCATAACGCAAGCAAACACCAGCGATATTGTCAAGAACCAACTCGCTGATCGAGAAGTTGACATATTCACCGGCAAGACATTTGAACAAATCAACAGCGAAAGAATGACCGACTTCGACATGGGTAAGATGCTGAACATCGATAAAGACGGTTTTGGCGGCCTCTTCGATTTCGGCAGCAACCCCTTCAGCGGCCTCGATTTGTCAGGGTCTCTGAACATGGGATCTATGGATATGAGCGCGTTGATAACCTCCATGCCCAACCTGCCCGCCATGGATCTGTCGGTGGTTCTCTCTTCCCTGGAACTGAGCGACCTGCCCTTGAGCGGACTGGGCAGCTTCGCCACCGCGGTTCTCAACGACTATCTAGCCGACCGACTGCCTGATGCCGGCCAAGAAGCAGAGCGCCTGTTGACAGGGTTTGGGACGTTTCTGCAAACACAGGATGCCCAAGCGATGTTGGCGCAAATGTTAACAAACGCCATAGATGTTCCGAGCTTAAATGCCCTTGCCGAAGGCGTCCTCACCGAATACATGCGCTACTGCGGCACTGAAGGTATTACCGACCCCTACGCCATGATCGCCGGATTCCCGGCATGGCTGGAATCTCAGAGTCCGTCTCTGACGCCTGCCTTGACGTCAATAATCAACGGCAACGCAATCATGACCCAGATTTCAAACTTAATCGGTACCTATCTGACACAGGCCGGGTTCGCCCCGGACAATTTGATAGGCGACGTGTTTACGGATTTCTCCCTGTGGCTGTCTCAACCGGAGGTATCCGCCAAAGTGCAGGGCTATTTCTCCGCCTACATTGATTTAAGCCCTCTGCTCCAAAAAATCTCTGCCACCTTCGGGGCTTACCTTCAACAAACCATTGAAGGTTTCATGGTGCAATTCATGACCGTTCTGCAGCGGCAGCTGTCCTCCTCGTTAACCGGTGCTATGAGCCAGATGTCAAGCACAATGAGCGCGGCCATGGGCATGAGTCCCGGGGCTTTCGAGAATCTCTTTGACTTCAACTTGGACCAGGATGAATTGGCACAGTTGATGCTCTCCATGATGGGCACCCAACAAAAAACCTACGAAATGAATCTCAAGCTCCTGGGTTACGCCGATCCTGCCAACCCCTCAAGCGTCTCCATCTATCCCAAAGATTTTGAGAGCAAACAAGAGGTCCTCAACATTCTGGACGGCTACAATGCCCGTATGAAGGAAACCGGTGAAAAAGACAAAGCCATCGTATACACCGATTTCGTCGGTGCGTTGATGTCATCAGTCACTCGAATCATCAACATGATCAGCGCGGTGCTTGTGGCCTTTGTGGCTATCTCCCTGGTCGTATCAAGCATCATGATCGGAATAGTCACCTATATCTCGGTTCTGGAACGCAAGAAAGAGATCGGCATTCTGCGCTCCATCGGTGCCAGCAAGTTCAACATTTTCAATGTGTTCACCGCCGAAACCTTGATCATTGGTTTCGCGGCAGGCATGATCGGTTTGCTGATCACGATGTTGCTCTGTATTCCCGCCAACATTATCGTGGAAGCCATGTTTGATGTTGCTGACTTGGCCCAGCTGCCTTTTGGCCCGGCAATGTTGCTGCTCGCCATCAGCTGCATCTTGTCCTTTATTGCGGGGCTCATTCCTTCGGTCGCCGCGGCCCAGCGGGATCCTGTGGAAGCCCTGCGGAGCGAGTAACGGCCATAGCCTCACTCTCCCAGAATTTTATGAAGCGTGCCTCATGATCATAAACAGTCTGGGTATCTATCAAGGCGACATAACTGCTGCCACGCTCCCGCAGATCGTACCCATCCATGGGCCGACGGTCCATGAAAACCGTCCCTGTCCCCGCCCCCTTCTTGGGAAATCCATCAACGAAGTAGCCGTTGGCGCCGACGCCGCAGAAGATTCGGAACCCCATATCCATCAGTTTCTGGTGTTTAGCGGTATCATAACCGGTCCAGGCGCCAAACGGGTACACGTAAACAGAGGTTTTGCCCACAAGAGGCTCAACTTCCTCGTGCCATTTCTGCACATCGGCAAAGAAAAGACTGTCTCCAATCTTAGGCATATCGTAGTGGCCGTAACTGTGGCTGGAAAAATTCCAGCCGGTTTCTTTCAACATTTCCACAACAGGTTTCACCGCCTCAATCTCAGCTTCACGATTGGGTGACCCCGATTGGGTTCGATAACCTAAAATACCGGCGAACCCGGTCATACAAAGGGTTCCCTTGGCCCCTTCCCAAGAGAAATCAGGATGCTCCTCAACAAAATCGTCCATAATGGGAATGAACTCGTTGTCTGTCGAATAGAGCTCCGACCCATCAGGCATTTTGGTATAAGTCTGGATACGCCCGTCTTTAACAACAAGCTTGTCCACCATGCCGTTCCCAAATTTTTTGGCATCATAGACAACATCATCAAAAGAAAAAATAAACGGCTTTTTGCCTTCCGGCACCTGAATTGCGCTTTTTAGCACAGACTTGCCATCAACAGTCTCATAGAGAGAATTAATATCGAACAGCATATAGTTTCTCTGGTAAAGCTGCTCAAGGATCCGTTTAAACTCGGTCACCGTGAGACAATCCTTATCATAGGTGCCCCCACCCGGCATGGAAATAGATAATTCCGGAAAAGCAACCAGGCAATGGGTGAAGATGTGATCCACATCCGATGTGGGAAAATCCACAAGACGCACTTCGTTCTTCTTCTGTTCATAAGAAGGCAGCAACGCGGCAATGACATCTTCCTCCGGGAAGAGTTCATTCAACTGAGCCAACGCATGAAAAGCCGCAATATATTGTTCCCGGTCGAAAAGCTCCTTAACCCGGGCCAACTCCCCATGGAAATAGGATTCCCGGCACTGCCCCCTGAGATCGGCGGCTCTGGCGGCACTCTCTGTATCTTTCGGCACGATTTTGTTAAACGCAATCATAGCCTTCTTGTAGTTCGCGCTCAAAAAATAGTCCCGCCCTTCACCAAAAGCGGCTTTAGACATCTTGATTCCATCAATCTCAGCTGCCAAAATATCCATAACCCCATCAAGCATCCCAAAGGAACCGATACGGCCGATATCCCGGTGACACCGCTCCTCTGAGATATCACCCGCGCCATAGCGATCCGCACAACCGTCGGCCCCCAAAGTTACACGATCCTCCAACGCGGCCTTTAACACCTCAAGGCCCCCATACTTTGCTACAAAATTCACATCTTCCATATCGGCACAGGCATCTTCAACATAAGTTCGCGCAAAAACATCCAGGGTAGCAGAGACACCAAAACCCTCCGGACTCATAGCCAAAAGCTCAGAAGCCGCCCCATAGTCGTTGTTGGCTAAATACACGGCAAGACGCTGACCCGGCAGATTTTTGTGGACCACAAACCCGGATACTGCCACCAAGCCCAAAATCGTCAACGATATAACACCTATCAGGATCCTTTTTTTATTTACTGGGGTTTTATTCGACATAACAAATCCATCCTTTCTTCTCGAAAACAGGCTCGATTTGATTATATCAAAAAAAACTATGCCGAACAATGGTGAAATCCAACGAAGTCATTTCGTTACTGCCCTTCCTGCCCTTATGTCACCCGGCCCTTTAGTCCCTTACGGACGCGAAGCGTCAAAAAAGAACAAGAAAATCCACATTCTGAATACTGAATCCTGAATACTGAATACTTGCGGGCGTAGCCCGCATTAGTCGCTTAGGTTGCAACAACATCAATAAAAAACAAGAAAATCCACATTCTGAATACTGAATACTGAATACTGGATACTTGCGGGCGAAGACCGTTTTAGTCACCGATTCACACTTTGGAAAATATACTGCTGATAGAGCAACTTCATAGAATGAATCGGGGTCTCCGTCCATTCCGTTACATAGGTTGGTAAAACGCCCTTAGGTTGCTCACGACAAAAAAATATACCTTGAGAGGTGACCACTATGAGTCAAATGATGAATCAATTCCTGAGCCAGTGGGTATTCATAGCAGCCTTGACGATATCGTCCAGTCTGGATAATGTGGGAGTCGGCTTATCTTATGGCATCCGCGCCATCCGCATCGGCTTCCGTTCAAATACATTGATTTCCGCCATCTGTTTTGTTTTCAGTGCCTGTGGTATTTATTTCGGCATGTGGATCTCCACGATTCTCCCCGGCATTCTCCCCGTTCTGCTCGGATCCTTCATCCTGATCATCATCGGGATTCGCCTTGTATTCCTTGGTCTCCCGCGCCAAGGAAAAGATCCACAGCTTACCCAGTCCATAGGCGAGCTCGAAAGCCTATCCCCTGACCAACCCAGACGCCAAATCGGGTTTCTCGAATCCGCTCTTCTGGGAGTCGCCCTGTCGGTCAACGCCTTAACCAACGGCGTCGGCGCCGGATTATTCGGATTCTCACCACTGTTAATCTCCTTTCTGGCCGCCGTCGCCAGCTTTATCACCATTCATGTCAGCACAGCCTTAGGCTACCGCCTGTCAAAAGTTCATATCGGGCGGTTCTCCGTCGGTCAATTCGGCACAATGATTAGTGGCTTTCTCTTGATGATCATCGCTGTCTCGGTATTTTTCCATTGAAAAATTGTCATTCCTCCATTTTATTATATATTTCCTTGAAATATTCCCTCCACCCTGTTGATAAGGTCGAAATCATTTGTTAGACTATAGAGGAGTCTAAACTATTTCGCACACATCGCGGCCTTCGACAGGGGAAATCCAAACATGGCACCAAACAAAACACCAAACAAAACACCAAACAAAGCTGCAAATGGGACCGCAACCGAACATCATCTGCAACAATACGAACCTCTTTGGGGAGAATGGCACATCGACTCCCTAATCGGTGAAGGTTCCTTCGGTCGTGTGTATAAAATCCTCCGTCGGGACAGCAACAACGAAACCCATGCCGCCGCAGTCAAACTCGTATCCATACCTTATGACGAAACCGAAATCCGTCAAATGCGCAACGAAGGGCTCAGTCATGGTGCCATCCAAGACGCGATGCAAGCCCTCGCAAATGATATCATTAACGAAATAACCCTCATGTACGAATTGCGCGGCAACAGAAGCATTGTCAGCCTGGAAGACTACCAAATCATTGAGAAACCCTACACGGAAAGTACGAAACAGAATGCTTCCTCCACTTTTGACACAACGATGCCAACCTCCCAATGGGATATTCTCATCCGTATGGAACTGCTTACCAGCCTGGCTGATTACGCGGCAGCCAACCCGATGTCTGCTCTTGAAGTCGTAACCATGGGCATTGATCTCTGCCAGGCTATAGAACTGTGTGCGCAAAAAAACATCATCCACCGGGACATCAAACCGGACAACATCTTCATGTCTCCCCAAGGCGATTACAAACTGGGCGACTTCGGCATTGCCCGTCAAATCGAGCGAACCATGTCCGGTCTCTCGAAAAAAGGCACATACACCTTCATGGCCCCGGAAGTCTACAAAGGCGAAAAATATGGCGCAAGCGTCGATATATATTCCCTCGGTATTGTTATGTACACCCTTCTCAACAAGAACCGGGCCCCTTTTCTGCCCAGATATCCGGACAGAATCATGCCCAGCGACCGGGACCGCGCGTTGATAAGGCGTATGAAAGGAGAACCCATCCCCGACCTAATGACTGAAGCCGGCATCATAAGCTCCCAACTCAACGCGATCGTGCTGCAGGCTTGCGCCTATGACCGTGACGATCGGTTTGCGGCACCCGCCCACATGCGGGAATCCCTTGAAGCCTTAAGGAACCAAATGATTTCACCGACGAAAGCCCCTCCCGCCAAAGTACGTTCCAAGAGCCTTGATCCGAAACCCGCCCCCGCCGGCACCTCCGCCGTCACCCCCGCCGTCACCCCCGCCGGCACCCCCGCCGGCACCCCTGCCGTCACCCCCGCCGGCACCCCCGCCGGCACCCCCGCCGTCCCAGAATCGGAAATCCCGTCGAAGAAAGGCGGACGGTTTCGGAAAATCATCACAATCGCCGCAGCCACATTCGTTATCCTGATAACTTTAGGACTGGTCACGTACTATACCCTTCCAAACCTCCCGGATTCCCTTCGGCGTCACCAGGAAAACAAATTGGAACTCCATTCACAAGAAGGTCAATTTTCAAAAATCCTGATCCCGACCCCTGACGAACCTCCGGACGAACCGGACACAGAGGACGACAACCCTGATGAAGAAGATCCGGAACCTCAACCGAATCCCCTCCGCATCGCGCCGATCGCTTACAACGACGAGTACCGTCTGGAACCCTATGATGCCCTCATGGATCCGGAAACCGTGAAGAAAGCCCTCTTCGTTCAAGGTAACTTCATGGATAACGACACCCTCTCGCCGAACTGGATTTCCACAAGCGACGGTGTTCAGAACGTCGTAACATCGATCAGGGCTGCCGACATAACCATAACCATACCTTTGCCGCCTAACGAAGCCGCTAAACTGGAAACCGTTAACGGCGGCACAGCCTTTGTGACCTCAGACGGCGCCTTCTTTTACACCCCTCCTGCCGGTTTCAAACCCACCGGCGCCGATTCCTTTCAATACCAACTCAAAGACGGTGCCGGCAATCTGAGCAATTGGGCAAGCGTAACGGTTCACGTGCCGGAACCGGTAACACGCTAGTACTCCGTCCAGTCCAAATCACTAATGCGGTCTTCGACCGCAAGTATCCAGTATTCAGGATTCAGGATTCAGGATTCAGAATGTGGATTTTCTTGTTTTTTATTGACGCTTCGTCTATAAGCGACTAATACGCCTCCCGATAAATCTCCTCAATCTCTTTAATCAGCGGCAGCCTTGGGTTGCTGGTGACGGTCTGATCCTCAAAAGCTTTCTCGGCAAGAGCCGGGATTTTTACCGTATAACCGTGTCGTTCAATTCCGCAATCCGCCAAACAGGAAGGCATCTGAATCCGTTGCATCAAAGCGCGGACAGCCGCGATAAGGCTGGCCACCCCCTCCGCGCTGCTGGCGGCGGGCAGCCCCAACCCTCGGGCGATTTCCGCGTATCGCTCGTCAGCTCTGAAAGAGCTGTACTTGGGAAAGATCGTAAACTTGGTCGGTTTCTCCGCGTTGTAAGCGATCACATGAGGCAACAATATCCCGTTGGCCCGCCCATGAGGCAACCCATATTCCGCGCCCAGCTTGTGGGCCATAGCATGATTCAGCCCCAGAAACGCGTTGGTGAAAGCCATTCCGGCGATCGTCGACGCGTTATGCATTTTCTCCCGCGCCAGCCGGTCACTCCCGTCCGCATAAACCACCGGTAAGTATTCGAAAACCATCTGAATCGCTTTCACTGCCAAGGCGTCGGTATAATCCGAAGCCATAACGGAAACATAAGCTTCCACCGCATGGGTCAACACATCGATCCCTGTATCTGCCGTCACTTGGGGCGGCACCGACATAACGAACTCAGGATCAATAATCGCCACATCGGGGGTTAACTCATAATCAGCTAAAGGATATTTGGTGCCGGTGCGATGATCGGTGATCACCGCAAAAGACGTCACCTCGGAACCGGTACCGCTGGTCGTAGGGATCGCCACCATTTTGGCCTTCTTTCCCAGGAACGGATACTTGTACACCCTCTTACGAATATCCATGAATTTCAGGGTCAGCGCCGCGAAATCCAACTGCGGGTTCTCATAGAATAGCCACATAGCTTTTGCGGCATCGATCACAGACCCGCCTCCAAGAGCAATCACCACATCCGGTTTATAGATCTGCATGGCCGCCACACCCCGCATCACCGTCTCAATAGACGGATCCGGCTCCACATCGGTAAACACCTCCGAATGAACATAATCGCGCCGTTTGCGCAGATAGTAGAGGATTTTCTTTACATACCCCAGATCCGCCATGACACCATCGGTCACGATGAAAGCCCGGGAAATATCAGGCATTTTGGACAGATACTGCGCCGAATCATATTCGAAAAAGATCTTCTCCGGGATTTTAAACCACTGCATGTTCACCCTTCTCCGGGCTACCTTCTTCTTGTTGATCAGATTCACCGCTGTCACATTGGACGTGGTTGAATTCTGGCCGTAGGAACCGCATCCCAAGGTCAGAGACGGCATGTTCGTGTTATAGATATCGCCGATGGCACCTTGAGAAGAAGGGGAATTCACAATGATACGCCCTGTTTTCATGCGTCGGGAAAAAGCGTCAATGACCGCATCGTTTTTGGAATGAATCACTGCGGAATGGCCCATCCCGCCGAACTGAACCATTTCTTCGGCGCGCCGTAACCCCTGCTCGGCGCTGTCCGCCACATAATAAGCCAGAATAGGACTCAGTTTCTCCCGGGAAAGAGGATACTCCGGACCGACCCCCTCCAAAGGGGCAATCAGAATCTTCGTGTTTTCCGCCACGTCAACCCCGGAACGCAAGGCAATCTCATAGGCACTCCTCCCAACAATATCCGGGCTAACGGCGTCGAGATCAGGAGAAATCGCGATCTTCTCCACCTTGCTAATCTCCTCCGGGCTCAGAAAATAACAGGCATTATCCCGTAAATACTCTTCCACGGCCTCGGCCACAGCCCTATCGACAATGACAGCTTGCTCCGAAGCACAAATCATCCCGTTATCAAAAGTCTTCGAAAGAATCAGATCCGTACAAGCCTGGGGCACATCCGCCGTCTGCTCAATATAGCAAGGCACATTCCCCGGGCCCACCCCCAGAGCCGGTTTCCCGGTGCTGTAAGCCGCTCGCACCATGCCGCTGCCGCCGGTGGCCAACACCAGGGCGATATCTTTGTGGTTCATCAGATACCGGGTCGCCTCCACAGAAGGGGCCTCCACCCATTGAATGCAATCCGCCGGCGCTCCCGCCTGCAAAGCCGCCTCCAGCATGACCCGGGCCGCTTGGCTGCTGGAATCTTGAGCCCCCGGATGAAAAGCAAAGATAATCGGGTTCCGGGTTTTTAACGCAATAATCGCCTTAAACATCGTCGTCGAAGTCGGATTGGTTACCGGTGTCACTGCGGCGATGACCCCCACAGGCTCCGCCACATCGACATAATCCTCATAATCATTGCTATCAACGACGCCGACAGTTTTTTCATATTTTATGCTGTGGTAGATGTACTCCGTCGCGAAAATGTTTTTCGTGACCTTATCCTCGAAAACCCCTCGCCCTGTCTCCCGAATCGCCGCGTGAGCCAGTTCCATATGGCGGCTTAGTCCGGCCATAGCCATAGCTTTAACAATATCGTCAACTTGCTCCTGAGTCTTAAACATGAACTTCTCCAAGGCTGCCAAGGCGTGGGCAATTTGAACGTCAATAGCTTCATTGGCTACGCCATTATCTTTTTCCTTTTCCTTATCCTTAGCCATATGCGTAACTCCTTCACATAATTGATCATTCGCCAACATGGAATCATAAGCCCTTCATTTTCTCAACAATATCCCCTATTCTATCGAATGAGGTGCCGGTCTTTTCGGTGATTTGCGATATATGCCGGTCCAAAGATTCGACAGCGTTTGTGGCTTTCGTTGAGGATTGTTTCGTTTGTTGTGCGGATGCGCTGGAACTTTGGGCCAGGTTGCGGATCTCCTGAGCCACCACGCCAAACGACTTCCCATATTCTCCCGCCCTTGACGATTCAATGGACGCGTTAATCGCAATGATATTGACCTGCATAGCAATCTTCTCAATATCCGCAATCATGCGATTATAAGAAGAAATGGCATCTGTTATCTCCGTCAAGCTTGACATGATGCTTTGGGTTATCTCCTTGATATTGGCGGTATCCTCATGAATCATAATCAAATTATTCAAATTTGTTATCTGGGCGTTGATAGATTCCTGATGTTCTTTTTTGATATCTTTATGGGCTTTCTCGACACAGTTCGTGGGAATATTGATCCCTTTGGCGACGGCTTTTGCCATTTCGAGACAGGTATCTGACCCACATGCACCACAATCATAATTCTTATCGCTTTCGTCAAACTTACCCAGAGCGGCAAAGGCCTTGTTGATATCCTCATCTGAAACAGTAAGAGGCTGAACAGGCGTCGGAATGTACTTTCTGACAAAGCTGCCCACTTGCAGACGCTTATCAAATCCTTCATAGAGTTCATCAAGATACTGCTGGTTTTTTTCCTGCAAAGCCGCCTGACGCATTGCATCCATTTTGGTGTTAATATCAAAGATATTCATGGCCTTGACGCTCCCCTCCCTTTGTCGATATCCTTCACATCACTTCACTTCACTTCACACACCCTGTTCCCATATTGCACCCTTCCTGACAGTTCAGCACATCAAATATAACAGGAAGATTAGCCAACGGCTGTTCGGCATATTCATCGAGAACGTGATAAATACCGGGGCCTTCCGCTTTGTCGACGCGCACAGATTTCCCCAGATAGTGCTCGACGTTTTCCTTCAAACCACCCGGCATCGCATATAAGGATCCAAGACCAGATTCATAGTTATCGAACCCACTTGGTTTGCCGGACAAGACAATATGATGATCTTGGATATATTTTGATAAGGTGTTGAGGGTGACGTTATAATCAATCATCTTCGTGGATTCAAACTCATAGGATTTGGCGACACAGGGAGACAACGCCGCGATTTTGGTCTGCACCTTTTCATATTGACGCATGAACAAAGCCGTGCATAACATTGGCGAATGTATAGGCGACAAATATTTGACCAGCTCGGGGCGATGCATTTGAATATAATTTACAATTGCAGGACAAGGTTGCGTAATCATCGGTTTGGGGCCATTCTGTTGGATATACCTGATATGGGCCCACGTGCAAATATCCGCGCCCAACGACACGTCATAAATCTTCTGAACGCCTACTGACCTAAGCCAAGTCAACATTCGGCCCCATTCGTCAACATTGGCCTTGGTTGCCGGGGCGGCAATCACGCTTATAGGAATCCCCTTACGTAAATCGGCAAAAAACCGTTCCGTGTCGTCTTCATAGTACCTGGAACCATGCCGGCATGCAACCAAACAAGCCCCACAGGCAATACACTTGCTGTTGTCAACCTCGACGGTGATTTTTCCGTCAAGATCTCTTGTAATATTAGCCTCATCAATGGGACATACCCGGACGCAGCGATTGCACCCAACACATTTGCTAAGATCATTGGTAATCACTTTGCGCACGTTCGTTCACTTCCCGTATGTTACTCAGTTGCCCGCGCAGGCTTCTTCCTCCTTAATATCTCTTTTTGAGCAACATCTATGCAAACGATTTCTCGATGACGATCATGTTTCCTTCGAATCATCCCATACGGGTTTCCCATTGCAAGGTTCACAGATTCCCCCGGCTCACCTGTATCTCCACATGGGTGTTCATCTCCATGTATTGGTTGTATAGGGATGCGCAGACCACCTGACCCTTCGGTTCCCCGGAATCTACATAGGTGACACTGTAGGTGATGTTGGCGCCTTTACCGGTAAACTCGTAGAAGTAGGCGGGCAATTCTTTCTCTGATTTTCCCACCAGATCGTCGATATAGGGGCGACCTTCGGAGTAGATCACCGTGACCTTAGCGGGTTCATCGGTGAACTGCCGCCCGGCCGGTACGGATTGGGATATCAGTTTGCCGTAAGCAACCGTGCTGCTGTATTGAGGTTTTACCGTGACAGCCAAATCGGTCTGAGCTGCTGCCTCTTCTTTGGTCATTGTACTGAAGTTAGGTACGATCACCGCTTTGCCGGTGGATATGACAAAGGATATTTGGGTATTCTGGGCCACTTTACTTCCTGCTTCTACACTCTGAGAAATAATTAAGTCTTTGGGGATTTTGTCCGATGACTTCTCCGTATAGTCGGCTTCTATTTTGTTCTGTTGCACCCAACTATCAACTTCCGCTTTAGCCGCTTAGGTTGCAACAACATCAATAAAAAACAAGAAGATCCACATTCTGAATCCTGAATCCTGAATACTGGATACTTGCGGTCGAAGACCGCATTAGCCTTTTCGGCAAAATCAGGCACAGTGATGTTCTTCTCAAACTGGCCCTTGGACATATAAATGAGTATCCCGTCTTTGCGGGTATAGTCGGTTTCGGTCACGGAGGGATTGCTGAATTCTTTGCGGATAAACCGGCCTGCTTCCACGGTGTCGCTGTTTTCCTGCATAATATTGGCGCTGTTGGCTTTGTTCTGCTCTTTCCAGGCATACACCTGAGTGATATCCATAGCAGCAAAATCAGGCAGGTCTATCTTTTCGTCAGGATCGGGACCCTGGCTCACCTGAAAGGCAAGAACCGATCCTTTGCGAATCTTATTCCCGGCTTCTTTGCTCTGGGTAATAATGCAGCCGGTGTCATATTGGGTGTTAAAGACGGTTTCAATCTCTATCGATATCTTGTTGGTTATACCCCAAGTCTTGGCGTCGTTGATGGAGGTTCCAATGAAGTTTTTGACGGTAACTTGATTGGACAGGCTGACCATGAGATAGATAATAACGGCAACCACGATTACCGTTCCGGCAATAATCCCGTATCGGATCAGCTTGCGTCTGTTATATCCACTGTCAATTTCTGTGTCGTGTTGGGGCGCGGTTATTCCGGCACGCGTTAAACGTGCTGTTTCTGTGGAAGAAATGGGCCTTATTGATGCTCCTGAAGAAGAAGTCGTACCCTCATAGTTCTTTGGGGTGAACCGGCTGAGAAAGTCATCGTTCATAGGGCTCAAGTTTCCCCTTCCGCAGTTTGAAGACTGTATCCGCCTGATTAGCGATTTGTGTGGAATGGGTAACGACAATGACGCATTTGTTGTGCTCATGGGCCAGTTTCTGCAAAATGGCAATAATCTCATTTTCCATGTCTTCATCAAGGTTCCCTGTGGGCTCGTCAGCCAGAACCACATCGACATTGGTGGCCAAGGCTCTGGCAATGGCTACTCTTTGCTGTTCGCCGCCGGAAAGTTTGTTAACCGTTCGATCCGCTTTGGCTTTATCCAATCCGATATAGTCAAGGAGATTATAAGCGACTTCGTTAATGTCCTTCGGAAGCTTGTTATCTGTGATACTCATAGCAACTTTTATGTTTTCCGCCGCCGTCATATACGGGATCAGATTGTAAGCCTGAAAAACAATGCCTATTTTATTTCTCCTGAACTTCTCAAATCCAATGCTGCTTATATCTTGTGTCTCATAGAGAACCTTGCCCGATTTTGGTTTATCAAGAGCGGCAAGCAACGAAAGGAATGTCGTCTTGCCGGAACCGGATTCGCCCAGAATGGCATAGAGCTTGCCCCGTTCGAATTCGCAGGAAATATCTTTCAGAATGTATCTTCTGGAGTCGCCGTCAGCATAAAAATAGTTGACCTCACTGACTGTTACCAAACTCATAATTCTCCCCCCATCAGGATTTTTTTAGGATTGAGGCGTGTGATATAGAATATGGGAAGCAAGACGGATACACAAACCGTCGCGAAGCCAATGGCGTAAAACAGCACTACAGTCGTCATGTTCAAGGAGATGGTGTAAGCCTCTGCCAGTTGCTCCGCACTGGTTGCCCCTTGATATCTGTACGCATAATCGCCGGGTGAGTATTGACTCTCATGGGCTTGGTCGGCAAGCATCTGATCCGCAAGCATTTGTTCCGATATGACACCGGATAACGCGTTGCCGGTGAACAAAGAGAGGGTGATGGCAATCAGCGCAACAACCGCCACCTCCACAAGGATTTGCCCGGCCACTTTGAATTTCCTCTCTCCCAAAGAAAGATAGATGCCGACTTCCTGCCTTCGGTCTCTTAAAAACAAGGTTATCAACAGGCTCATGGTAAGCACTGCAGCTACCACAGCCAGATATAACACAAGAGTTGTGACCTCCCGGATGGATTGCAGGGGAGCCTCCAATTTTTCAAGATTGTTACTGGCAACCGTCACGGTATAGTATGCCGGAACAAGCGCTGCCGTCTCTTCCCTGAACGCTTCCAGATCCATCGGATCATTCAAGATAAACAGCGTGGTGTAATAAATTCTGAAAGTCTCTACGATGGATTGATAATCCTCTTCCGAGATATTGGGATCTTTTAAAACCTCCCTATTCGCAAGATCATTCATTTCTTTTAAAACTTTATTAGGAGCATATATTCCGTCTTTGAACTCTTCAGTCATTGTCTTTGCTTTATAAATACCAACGATTTCAAAATCATATGGTCGTCTCTTTCCTGTATCATAGCTAAAACCGCATTCAAAGGTTATGACGGATCCAATTGTTAAATTGTTCATCTCGGCAATTTCCTGTGGAACCAAGGCGACATATTCAAGATCCTTGGTTTCCTGTTCGGTAAAAACACGCCCGGATACAAGCTGTATAAGCTCTTCTTTCAAGTCAACAAGTTCCGGATTGTTGACTCCTATGAATTCGAAAAAATTTGACGATTCAAAAAATGGATCCGCTCTCCCCCCTGTCAATGTGGAACTGCTCACCACCAGCCGGGCAGAATAGTCGAAATATTTTACATAAGGTGAAGCGCCTATTTCCCCGAGAGTCTCTAAGGAGACAGCTTCCGCTTCCAACTCAGGGTTTTTTTCAAGCAAAGCAGAGTATTTCTCAGTATCGAAGCCCAAAGAGGCAACAGGACTCATCTTGTAACTTAGAACCCGTTGAGCGTTTGTCACAGCTAGACGGATCGAGACGGCTCCGGCTATGATATTGCCCAAGACAAAGATAATGACCAAGAAAATCAGGGTTTTCCCCTGCTTTCTTGCAATACCGGCTATGGCTCTTTTTGCGAAATTCATACACGCCCTCCTTAAACGACTTGCTGATCAGCAATTACCGAAATCGTGACTTCACACATCAATATTTCATCAATATTTTTTTGGGATTCAGGCGTGTGACATAGAACATAGGAACCAGAACAGAAATACAGACTGTTCCCAACCCAACGCTATAAAACAGCAACACAATTGTCATATCAAGAAAGACAGCATACGAAGACGCAATATCTTCATTGCTGATCGCGCTGTGATACCCTCTGGCTCCCAAGTCCAATTGGCCTGAATCTTCATTATACGAATCCGCCGTGTAGCTCTGCCCGGCCGCAAACTGATCGGCAAGCATCTTCTCCGACATGCTGTTAGAGAGCATATTCCCGGAGAACAAGGACAGCGTGATGGCGATGAGGGCGACAACCGTCACCTCCAGAAGTATCTGTCCGGCTATTCTGATCTTTCTCTCACCTAAAGAGAGATAGATCCCCATTTCACGCCTGCGATCTCTTAGAAACAATGTGATGAGCAAACTCATGATGAGCACCGTTGCCCCCACGGCAATGTATAAGATAAGGGTCGCGATTTTCTGGAGGGATTTTATGGGGACGGCTACCTGATCGAAGTTTTCACGGGTTTTTATCATATAACCTTCAGGAACCAAGACTGCGACTTCTTTCTTGAATTGTTCCAGTTCCGACGGGTCATTCAGGATATAGATTGTGTTGTATATCGTGTCATATGAATCCGTTCTGTCAAGATACAATTCCGGAAATAATTTTGACGATTCTTCGACTTGAAAAGCAACCGCCTCATTTAAAACCCTGTTCGAGGTATACATTTTGTTTTCCCAGTCATCGGGACTCCGGTCTGCCTTTCCCGGCTGTTTCACAGGTTCAAAAATACCGATAATTTCGAAATCGTACACTTGTGCCGGTACAAGATTCCCGATGAGATCATACACCGTATTTTCAAAAGTCATTGTGGAACCACAGCTAAGTTATTGATATTGGCGACTTCCCGTGAAATCAGAGCCACATATGTTAGATTCCTAATTTCCTGTTCGTCGAAAACACGTCCCGCCACAAGGCGAATCATTCCTTCTTGTATGTCAATGATCTCCGGATTGTTAATACCTATAAAGGTAAAATAAGCTCCTGAGGCTTGATCCCCTGTGGCGGGATATCTTTGTAAAGACGGCGCGTTTAGAGACAGCCACGTGGAATAATCATAAGATTTGACAAAGGACAAGGCGCCGATTTTCTCAATGATCTCAATCGAAAGCGGATCAGGTCTGAACAACGGGTCTTGGGTAGATAGGTCAGTTATTTTCTCCTCGTCATAGCTGATAGCAGCTACCGGACTCATCTTAGCACGCAAGGCCACTTCGGCGTTGTCCACAGCGTGTCGGACAGAGACGGCCCCGGCAATGATGTTGCCCAGGATAAAGATAATAACCAATAAAATCGCGGTTTTCCCCGGTTTTCTGATGACACTGGCTATGGCCCTTTTCACAGCATTCATACATCTACTTCCTTAGTCGGTAATAAGGCATGCAGGCGGCAAAGCATTGCTCATGCAGTCTTGCCGCCTAGCAGCGAACATCAATAGTAACTTATAGCCGCGAAGCGTCAATAAAAAACAAGAAAATCCACATTCTGAATACTGAATACTGGATACTTGCGGGCAGAGCCCGCGTTAGTCTATTTGAGTGCGATTTTCCCTTTCTGATTGTTAATGTTGAGTCCTAAATAGGTCCAAGTATAATAACCGCAAATACCATCAACGGCTATAAAACTCAAGCTTCCAACCCCATAATCCCTTTTTTCACTATGTTTCCCATGCTCATGAGTTGACCTCCTTGAGTTTATAATTGGTGCTATGTATTGAAACTCGCTTATAAAGTGCCGAATATTTTTTTCTAATAAATTTCATCGTGATTCAGATAACACAATGGCATAATACCACAAAGATAAGCGATAGGCAAATAAGTCATTGGCTATTAGCTTATTAATTATTCTGAATATACACTGTAGTCTGAGTTTAGGCTTGTTTGCGAAGATCTATAAGTTTATTATCAGACTCCAAGCCTGTTATATCACCAATATAATCTTTAGCCGATGTATTCAGACGACTTAGGAGCTAAAAATGGATTATTTACGGTTGGGAAAAAACATAAGAGCTGCACGAAAAGCATCAAGTATTACGCAAGAGAAATTGGCGGAACTCGTTGACCTATCAACCGTATTCATTAGCCAAATTGAAAACGCTTCACGCAAACCAAGCCTAGAAACAATATATAAAATATCTTGTTCCTTGAATACCCCTATAGATGATTTGGTCAATATGCATGACAAGGAGCCGGTTTCAGACACCTTGGAAATCGACTACATGCTCGAAACCAGATCGCAATCTGAAATTAGATATGTAACGGCTGTCGTCAGAACAATGCTTGATAATCTCGATGAAGGACAAATACGGATCTGAGACGAACAGTTACATCAACCCTTTCTTGACTGAATTAAGGAAACCTTTGCCGCGAACTCCTCTTGCTCCAAGACCTTGCAAACAGGCGCAACCGCTTTCTCCGTGCAGACATGACAAATTGCCTCATGATTGCGAAAAACCAAATGATAGAACACCTCGTCCCCCTCATTCAAGACGCTGAACGAAGGCAGACTCTTGGCTAGACCCATGCCTTGCCACTTAATATAGCTTTCTTTTTGAGTCCAAATCTGATAGAACCTCATCGCCTGATCCTTCGCCGGAGCATGAACAATATACTCGATCTCCGCAGGAGCAAAAAACCTCCTGGCCAAATCCGTGTTGGCGGCTTGAATACATTCGATATCAATGCCCACCGGCGCGTCATCAATCCCACAAACGATGTATTTTCCTGAATGTGAGACGTTAAAATGGACATGCTTGTCATTCTCAAAAAGAGGCTTCCCATACGCGTTAACACCAAAAAGCAACGTCTCATTCCTTAACCCTGTTCTCTCACATATCAAAACTCGAGCCAGAAGGTCCCCCAATAAAGACCTCTGAGCATCCGCAAAAAAACGAAACCTGTCCAACCGCTCTTGCTTATCAGAAGCGACCAATCTCCTATAATCGTCATATCTGTCACGAAAGGCATCTTCCTCAACACATAGTAGAACAACGTCCGGCAATTCGAGCAATCCTCTCTGTCTTCTTGATTTATTGTCCAAATTGTATTAGAGTAAGCTTAATATGTCAATGCATGAAATACACAGGAGACATATAATACCTGAGAAACAGATTCAAGGGGTTCACTTAACATGAAAAAGATGTTAGAATGAAGAAGGCCGGATTAATGTGAATTGGGACAAGCGCTCACGGCTATACACAATAGCGTGGATTATCCCAACAGCAGTAGCCTTTGCGTCTGAGTTATAAAAAATGACAAAGAAGGTATATGTGAAGATTTTGCGAATACAGGTAAGACTAGACAGGGCTGTCCAAAAAGCGGGCCCCGCAACAAAAGCACAGGAAGCTGCGCAAATTGCCGTTACTTTAGCTAAGTTAGGGTTCCAGGCAAATGTTGACAAGACTGCCGTCAAAAGGTTAGTCTATCAATGAGCGAAAGATATTAAGGCTTCAATGGCTAGATTACAGGAGAATTTCTAATGGAAAAAAAAGTAGAACTTTTTTCGTATCGATTTGCTTGTGAATACTGCGGACATATAACACCATGGATAACCAAATCAGGAACCCCCAACCCCTTAGATGATCTCCAGTCAGAGGATCGTTTTCATGCCGAAGATTTTGCCGCCGGCAGACATAGATGGAACATTCCCCATGCACTCAAAACACCAATGAATATTTACAGACGGGCTTTCGCCGAAGGCAAATACCATATCCTGAGCTCCAATGTCAAATGTCCTGCCTGTCATAAAGTTCAGAATTGGTCATGGAACCCCGCCCAAACCCCCAAAACCCTATTAGATGGATTATGGTTATGGGCTGGTTTGTTTGTGGTACTCATGATCATATTTGGCATTTTCAGCACCATCATTACGATCACCATGCATATCTCAGATATTAAAATCCTGCTCCTCATGTACGGTGCCGTACCCTTGGGATTGAGCTTCGCGGTAGCGGTTGCCGCCACAACAGAAGCCAATAACAACTATCACAAAAATCTACATGACTTCGAAACCGTCAAAGCCAAAAACGTTCCTGAAATCAGGTGGCTTGACCAGGCCTACGAAGATATGAGTATCGATATGAGTCCCGGATCAGAGCACTCCAAAAGAAAACAACGGGCGCCAAAAGACCCTCCGCCGCTTTGGGAAAGCCTTTCAGCCAACCAAAACTTATTGGGCGGCACGATGCTGGCTCTTCCACCCGCTCAGGATGAAGGTATTACCTCCGCCAGACAACTGAATACATTCGGCAGAAACACCTCGTCATTTCATACGCCACCTGAAGAAAACAGCATTCAAGATACCCTTTACAGAATAAATATTGCCAAAGAAGAAGCGGCCAGAGAAGCGGCCAGAGAGGCTGCCAGAGAAGAAGCCGCCAGAGAAGCCGCCGCCAGAGAAGCCGCCCTGGCCAGAGAAGAAGCTGCCAGAGAAGCCGCCCTGGCCCGAGAAGCGGCGGCCAGAGAAGCGGCGGCCAGAGAAGAAGCCGCCAGAGAAGCCGCCCTGGCCCGAGAAGAAGCTGCCCGAGAAGAAGCCGCCAGAGAAGCCTTCTACAGAGAAAATGCCGCCAGAGAAGCCGCCCTAGCCAGAGAAGAGGCTCTGGCCAGAGAAGAAGCCTTGGCCAGAGAAGAATACATGTCGAGAAGAAGAGCACCCTCCAGAGCCGCTTCACAAAATGATCTCGCCGCCAGGGGCGCAGCAGCCAGAGAAGCCGCCATCAGAGGTTATTCTGATGAAGATGAGAATTATTATTCCGGGCTAGACGATAACCCAACCCAATTCCCAGCAAGAGATACATCCACCAGAATGAGAAACCGAACAACAGATAGAAGAACAGGACAATCGGCAGATCTCCTTTCGGGGCAAACAGGCCGCATCGCGGAACAAAGTCTTATGAGAGGTCATACCGGCCGCCTCTCTGATCAAGGAACAGGTCTTCTGGCGGGCCATACCGGCCGTATTGCGAGTCAAGGCTCTGACCTCATGGCGGGTCATACCGGCCGCATAACGAATCAGGGGTCTGACCTCTTGGCCGGTCACACCGGTCGTATCGCGGGACAAGGAACAGGGCTTCTGGCAGGCCATACCGGCCGCATTGCGAATCAAGGGTCTGACCTCATGGCAGGGCAGACCGGCCGTCTCTCGAAACAAGAAGCCGACCTCATGGCAGGCCAAACCGGCCGTCTCTCGAAACAAGAAGCCGACCTCATGGCAGGCCAAACCGGTCGCATCTCGGGCCAGACGAACCGCCTGCCGAGTCAAAGAAGTCTATCCGGTCGGAGAGATTTGAGCAACTACGCGTCGGATGAGAGTAAGGTATCATCCATTTGGGAATCTTCGGGATTGACGGAGGCAGCCGGCATCCCTGAAACAACGACCAGGCGCAACAAATTGTTCGGTTCTAGGGAGGATCAGCAAGAAATAGATCTGTACGAGAACACCAACCACAGATTGTCCTCAGACAGGTATCAGCCCACATCCTGGAACTCACCGCCTCAACGGGACAATGTGGATGATACTGCCTCCAGAAGGCTGTCAACGACTTCACCTCCGGTCTCAGGCAGAAGGCCCCAACCCTACGACAGATCTCTACCACCCGAAAACTCCTACAGACCATCACCCAATCCGCCCCGAATGAACAGTAAAGAACCTGTTGCCTCACCTCAAAAGCCGCCTTCTGTCCCCGGCTCGGTCTCAAATGCCGGTTTATTAAGAAGCAAAACATCTCTGGCCGCCAGAAACAAGCTTTCACAAGAAAGAGCCGAAACAGAAAAAACCATCAATGAAAAAATCCATCGGAATTCGCCAAACGAAAGAGCATTGGATCATGACGACTTTGATGGCACTCTTAAAGAAAGATCCTCCAAAAATGATTCCTTAAGGGAAAGATCCGTCCGGAATACTTCCCTCAACGAGAGATCCCTCCGGAATGCTTCCCTCAACGAGAGATCCGCCCGGAATACTTCCCTCAACGAGAGATCCCTCCGGAATGCTTCCCTCAACGAGAGATCCCTCCGGAATGCTTCCCTTAACGAGAGATCCCTCCGGAATGCTTCCCTCAACGAAACCCAGGCAAGAGAAAAACAGCCCCCAAGACAACGGACCCGCGAAAATAGCCGCACTTCTTTTGATATCGAATTGGCTGAGGTCGGCGGAGATATATTCCATGTTATGCAAATCGTACGAGAAATAACAGGTCTATCTTTTAAGGAGACTCAAGCCTTAGTGGAAAGCGCTCCAAGAACAATCGCTTCGGGTGTATCCCAAGAAACAGCTGATTCTATCAAAGCAAAATTCAGGAGACTGGACGCAGTCATCAATATTCGTCAGAAATAGCCACTTAATCAGGGGGCTACCATAACAAAAACCATAACCATAACACAAAACTGCCGCGCTGACGTCTTCGAAAACATAGCGCGGCAGTTTTTTTATTTTTATGACACCTTGAAACCTAGTCCGCGCTCCAAACCACAATCAAACCAGGATGCAGTTGCAAAACAGAAGCCGGAACCATAGGTGTAATGGGTCCATACAAAGATTTTTCCAAAATAGCCTTCTTCGCCTCGCCGTTAGCAATAAGCAAGACCTTTTTTGCAAGCATAATGGATTTCATCCCCATGGTAACCGCTTTCCGCGGCACATCATCGGGATTATCAAAGAAACGCGCGTTGGCCTGGATCGTACTTTCATCCAGATCCACACAATGGGTTCCCCCCTCATAAACCGTTCCTGGTTCGTTGAACCCGATATGCCCGTTGTTTCCAATCCCCAGAAGCTGCAAATCTATCCCACCATGGGCCTCAATCAGGCTATCATATTGTTTGCATTCCTTTTCAATATCTCCGCTGGGATCCGGAATATGGATCTTGTCTTTCCTGATATTGACCTTACTAAATAAGTGACTGTTCATGAAATAATGGTAGCTTTGGGGATCTTCCTCAGAAAGACCGCAATACTCGTCAAGATTAAAAGTCGTTAATCCACTGCAATCAAGCTCGCCTCTGTTGTGTTTCTCAACAAGCCTTTCATAGACCCCAATAGGTGTCGAACCCGTCGCAAGCCCCAAGACGCTTTGAGGGTTCAGAAGAATTTGAGCTATTATCAGATCAGCAGCTCTTTGACTCATCTCACGATAACCGGACACTTGGTAGACTCTCATGTTGACCTCCCTCTGCATGACATATGAAACGATACAATAGTTCAGACTTTGTGGGGTTTGGCGGGGTTTAGCGGGGTTTGGTGGGGTTTAGCGGGGTACCAGCAAAGTATACCCCCAACAACAAAAAATGTCCACTGTCTGTTCACTCTAATGCGGTCTTCGACCGCAAGTATTCAGTATTCAGGATTCAGGATTCAGTATTCAGAATGTGGATTTTCTTGTTTTTTATCGACGCTTCGCGTCTGTAAGGTACTATCTGTCCACACTCGCAACAAAGATCCGGCGCGAAGTCGCAAAGGCGCGAAAGTGCGAAGCTCAGCTACAGTCTTGTTAATCAGCGCGAGTTTTCACGCAATGTGCACGCAATGGTAGCCTTCGCGTTGGCGATAAAAGCCTCTTTGATCTGATAGTTGGAGAGGAGTGCCTGGCCATACTTATCAAAATACGCTTCCAGGACAGCTTCCTCTCCAAGTCCTTTTTTACTCATGCCAAGAATTAACTCACGACAATCCGCGTTAGCAACCAAAGCTTTCTCAAAATAAACCTTCCCATCTTCTTCACTGACAAGCCCCCTGTGGGGCAGCGACAAAAACATGTACCCGGTGCGCCGGCATTTTTCAATAGAATTCATGGTGTCATGATAGCTTGTGACATAACAAGGAAACGCTTCCCCGTCCGGCATTAAGACGCCGGAAGATTCGCTGGCTATGAGCAAAGCCAGCTCGGGAACGAAATAACTGTAGCAATCTCTGGTATGCCCCGGCGTTTCCAGCCCTTCCACCGTAAGACCTCCGAGGTCGAGTCTGTCGCCGTCCTTAATTATGGAATCCGCATAGAAAGCGTCATCGCTGTATTCCTCATCGAATTCAATACCGAGATGGTTTGCCGAAATAACCCCAAACTCGCGAAAAACTCTGCGGGGGGTATCCTTAGCCAGCAGCGCCCCTCCCGTTTCTGATGCCACAAGGCGAAGATCCGGCCATTCTCTCCGGAAAAACGGCAACGCACCCACATGATCATAGTGCGCATGTGTGATGATTATCGTATCCAAAGGTCGGCCGGCGAGAGCGTTTTTGACAAGTTGTATCGTCTCGTTCGCACAAATTGCCATACCACAATCGAAGAGAACCGCACGCTCCTCTCCAATGAGAAGATTGCCGTCACTCAAACCATGAGCGACACAATTGATGTATCTTTTCAAGGGGAAACCTCCTTTTGAGCGGCTTGCAACCGCATAAATAATAATAACACAGGGTGGCTTGCCGTCGCAAGAAATCGTGATTGGCTGATTGGCTGCGGTATCCGGCAATATACGATGTGTACAACAATTCATGTCCCTTGTGCCTCATTGAATTGTCCATCGTACGTGCTCTTTGAATGCTTCTTCCTCCATCTTATCGCCGATATAATTCTGCCGATTGTCATAGTGTTGTGACTCCCGGTAACAGAGTAGTCATCCATATGAAACAATAAATTCGGAATCAAAAAGAAAATATGATTCTAATACTCTTAGAAATAATTATTTAATAAAAATCATGGGGGTTTGCTGAATTGACTCTTGACATCCCCTCATTCGACATGTATCATGAATGATGTTGTTGGTAAGTTACTCAAAATTATGATTATGGGATAGGAGGTCATGAGAAAATTCGTCAAAGTCTTTGTTCGTTATGGCGTTTTGGATTAATAAATACCAGTACATACACTCTAGTCGCAGCAGGGAAACGAATAGCGAATAACTGACAATGTAAAAATAGGACTTTCCACCATAAGCATCTTTGTAGTTGGATTGATCCTACTGTACTGTATCGCTGATAATTAGCTAAATATTTCGCCGTTTCTATTGATTTTACTAGCGTTTTGTGGTAGAATAAAAGAAACGGC
>Ga0082212_10000413_pt1 | contig 62333 bp, 43 predicted proteins | sample TergutNt197P3_FD_71548 | JGI IMG/M metagenome (GOLD analysis project Ga0082212, IMG submission 71548) | Neocapritermes taracua P3 segment gut microbial communities from Petit-Saut dam, French Guiana - Nt197 P3 | ecosystem: Host-associated > Arthropoda: Insects > Digestive system > Gut ... | reverse complement strand
CAGATGTATTCACAACCGATTACAATTGGGAGAGCGACGCAACATCACCCTTTCAAACAGAACCTTTTCTGTCTGATTTAGAAAAAGAGGGAATAATGACTGTATCCGGATTAGATGACGAAACCGAATTAGGAGGACTGGAACGACCTACGGCTAGTATCGGAGGTGGTATATCTGTTCTATTGTTATTATCGGTAGGTTATTGTTTTAAATGCTATCGTTCTCTTTCTAAAACAAAAAAGTTTATCATTAAAAGAATCTCTAACACTTAAGAATACAGCAACTTATATTATGAGAAATCCCTCTGAAAAATCAGAGGGATTTTTTGTTTTTGTAGAAATTGTCTAAAAGTTTTCTTATTTTCATTGTATATAAACTCCGTTAAATAAGAAAGTATGAAGAATATTAATGATTTTGCAGATGAAGCAATTGCTAAAAAGAATAAATCAAGGCAAATGTTTTTGAATAATAATTTTATTTCACTAATAATCAACAAAATAGCACATGCAAATTTAGATTAGAATTATATATAATTGCGATAAATTTTATGTCAAATCTATTATCTTTTCCTCTACCTTGGTGATTTTCTCCATTCCGCCTTTTCTCACAATAAATGTGTTTTCTACACCGATGGCGCCAACGCCTTTAATGATAAATTTAGGTTCAAGCGCAATAACCATATTTTCTTCCAATAATTCTTTATTCCTGTTACAAAGCACAGGCAGTTCGTTGATAACCAACCCAACGCCGTGACCGATGAATTTGGCTTGCTGCTTTGTTCCCATAAAGCAGTCGCTTAATCCGTATTTTTCGGCTATTTTTAGCGAAGTTAGATACAACTCTTCGCAAACTGCGCCGGGTTTTCCCATTTCGACTAATTGTTGCTGTATTTCGATAGCAACTTGATGCACATCGTAAGCTTTTTGAGGTAATTTTCCAATCGAAAAAGTACGTGTTAAATCAGAAATATAACCTGTATAATTACCGCTTATATCCACCATAACGCTTGTGCCTTCAATAAGTGGCGAACCGTTGTGTCCGATGGGCAACGATGGATGTATGCCCGCTCCACCGAGTGCAAAATCGTAAGGCGAAGCTTCTTCGGCATTATCGCCTGCCAATACGCTTCCCATAAAAATTTCCATTGATGGACCGAAAACGCGGAATACACCAAGATTGCCGTTCAAACGCGCATTGTATTCGATAGCTGTGGTAAGTTCGTGATCAGTCATTCCGTTGCGGTAAAGGTTCGGAATTTGCGAATAAGACAGCGATTGCAATCGAGCAGACTCAATGAGTTGCTCAAGTTCGTAATCTGTTTTTACGCTTCTGACTTTTCGCAATAAAGCAGTGCCGGTAGCAATTTTCGTCGGTTGAAAAACCGCTTCAAGTCTTGTCCATTCATCATGATAAATTTCGCCACTTTCGAGCAACAATGTTGTTGGCAAATCGATATTTTTTTCTTTTAATATTGCCGGAATATCTTCCGGTTTTCGGATATAGATGTATTTTTCGTCAACGATTCCTTCGGGACGTCTGATAAATACAAGCGGTTCGCCTTCTTGGGGCAGATACACATATCCATTAATTACTCTGCCTAATGTGTATAGTAAATTAACGTTGGTAGAAATGAAACAGGCGTCTATTTGTTCTTGTTTCAGTTTTGCCTGTATTTTCTCCCAACGATTTTTTAACTCTTGTTTAATTATCATTTTAGTATTTTAATCTCATTCTTAAAGTCTCCCTTTAGGGAGATTTAGAGGGTTTTTACAATATTAACATCGCATCGCCGTACGTACCGAAACGATAATTTTCTTTTAGAGCAGTGTCGTAGGCTTGCATCACTAAATCGTATCCGCCGAATGCGGCTGTCATCATCAGCAATGTTGAGTACGGCATGTGAAAATTGGTTACCATTCTGTTGGCAACCGTAAAATCGTAAGGCGGATAAATAAATTTATTTGTCCAGCCATCGTAAGGTTTAATCTGCCCGTCAGTGCTTACCGACGTTTCCAGCGCGCGTAAAACGGTTGTTCCTACAGCGCAAATGTTATTTTTAGCCTTTTTGGCATTATTTACAATATTAGCGGCTTCGAGTGTGATAATCATTTGCTCGGAATCCATTTTGTGCTTGGTCAAATCTTCGACGTCAATGTCACGGAAATTGCCCAAACCGGCATGAAGTGTAATAAATGAAAAATCAATTCCTTTTATTTCCAATCTTTTCAGTAGTTCGCGGCTAAAATGTGTGCCTGCGGTCGGAGCTACAACAGCACCTTCGTGTTTTGCGAAAATAGTTTGGTAGCGTTCTGCATCGCTTTCTTCAACGGGACGTTTTATGAATTTCGGGAGTGGCGTTTCGCCAAGTTCAATCAGTTTTTGCTTGAATTCGTCGTATTCACCGTCGTACAAAAAACGCAACGTGCGACCTCTCGAAGTGGTGTTGTCAATAACTTCCGCCACCATCGTATCTCCAAAGTACAGTTTATTTCCAATTCTGATTTTGCGCGCCGGATCAACTAACACGTCCCAAAGTTTCAATTCTCTATTCAGCTCACGCAATAAGAATACTTCGATTTTTGCACCCGTTTTTTCTTTATTGCCGTAAAGGCGTGCCGGAAATACTTTCGTGTCGTTAAACACCATCACATCTTTGTCGTCAAAATAATTGATGATTTCTTTGAATACTTTGTGTTCAATATTTCCTGTTTTTTTATCAATGACCAATAATCGTGATTCGTCACGGTTTTCGGCAGGATACAAAGCAACCTGTTCTTCAGGTAGTTTGAATTTGAATTTTGAGAGTTTCATATTTTAATAATTTATGATTTATTTTCTTAATTAATTTTCCAATAACCTGTTTTTTTGCTGCCTATGCGAACAATTATTCCTTTTTCTTTTAATTGCTTTAAATTATTTTCGATTGTGCGAACAGGCTTTAATAATTTCTGTGCCATTTCAAAAGCTCTGATATTCGGATTTTCTTTAATTAAAGAGACAATTTCCTTTTCTGTTTCATTTAAACCACTAAATAAACCACCATTTATTCCACCATTTGCACCACCAAATACATCACCATTTGTGTCTTTATTAGGATTATCTTCGCCGTCAATATATTGATACATAGAATTTTCAATTACATTGAGCATAAAGTCAATAAATGGACGACAATCTATTGTTCCGTCTTTTTGTTGCGATTGCTGTAAAGCTTCATAATATTTTGCTTGATTGTAATAAATCATTGTTTCCACAGGCAACCATTCAAAACGTTCGTTCCATTTCGTGAGAACAAGCGTTTGCCAAAGCCGACCGATTCTGCCGTTTCCATCGCGGAAAGGGTGAATATGCTCTATCATAAAGTGCATTGCAGAACTTTTTATCAATGCGTGTGTATCGGTGGTTTTGCCCCATTCGAGCAATTCGGCTACTAATGTTGGTACTTGCTTAAATTCTGCGCCCGAATGTATAATTTCTCTTTTGCTATTAACAACCGCCACGCCAACAGTGCGGAATTGCCCTGCTTCGTGAACGAGATTGTCGGTAATAAAATTGTGCGCTTTCAAAAAATCTTCAACGTTGTAAGGGTTTAAATCGGCTATTTGCTCGTAAGCAAAAAAAGCATTTTTTACCTCTTTTATATCGTGCAACGGCGCTAAAACGACTTTCCCATTTATCACATCAAAAACCTGTTGTACAGTAAGTTGATTTCCTTCAATAGCTGTTGTAGAGCCAATAGTAAGAATACGATTAGTTCTTCGCAAATGCAAAACATCTTTCGATTGTTCTTCCGTAATCTTTACTCGTTCCAAAAGAGCATAAATTTTGCCTATTTGCTCGTGCCAAAGCGGATTATATGTAAAAAAATCAATCATTTTCTTCGTAATAATACGAGTAATCTATTCCTTTCATAAACATTTCGCGGCTGTTGATTTCGTCGGTTAGAGCATTTTCTAACAATCTTTTTATTGTACTGCTATCGGCGTGGCTCACTATCATTGCATTTAGATAATCGTTTTTGTTAATTTTACTCCAATCAACGCATTTTTTTAATTGTTTTTTGAAAATCAAATCAAGCCACATTCGTGTACTTCGTCCGTTTCCTTCCATAAACGGGTGAGCAACATTCATTTCCACATATTTATTTACAATATCCTCAAAAGTATTTTCGGACATTTGTTCAATGTGTTTCAATGTATTGTCTAAAAACATAGCCATTGCAAACTGAAAACCGCCTTTTGCAATATTTTTTTGCCTGATTTTTCCTGCAAAATCGTACAAACCGCCAAAGATATAGGCGTGAATTTGCTGTAAACTTTTAATTGTGCCTACATCTTTATTTGCAATGAGATTACTTTCAAAAAAAGAATATGCCTTTTTTTTGCTTTGTCCGTCAATGCTGTTATCGCTGTATATAAACCAATCTACAAACGCCATTGCCTTGTTATTAGGAAATTGCCTTGCAAGATTAACAATGCCGTCGCTATCAAGCACGTTAGATAAGCGAATTTTTCCGTCAGGACTTTTAAGTTTGAACTGGGTAGTAACACTACCCAGTTGATTATTTTCTTTTTTAAGTTTGGCTTTCAAGTATTTCCAATAGTTACGCGCTTTTTCGTAATCATCATATTCGCCCAAAACAGCAACAATATCCAGCACCGAAAACCACCATTTGTTGTTTTCTTCGTCCCAAATAGCACGAACTTCGCGGTCGTCAAAAAAACGGATTGAAATTTTACTCATGCTTGTTAAATGTTAATAACTCGCTCGCTGGTGCGAGTTTGCAACTCGTGCCTTTATGTTTTTTTACTTAGCACGGATTGCAAATCCACGCCAACGAGGGAAGTTTTTATTTACCCGTCTATAATTTTTACAATTTCCAGATATTTTTCTCTGGGAATACTAACTCCATTTACTGTCGCTAATATTGCCCCAATTCTATTCACTTTTTCGTAGATAGGAATAGTTACATTGTTTGTATAGCATATTGAACCTACTCCAACTTTTCTTTGTCTTGCAATTAAATTTTTTGTTATAATCAAATTTTTTCTTTCTTGCGTCATTGAAGAATAACTTGCTTTTGCTTTTTTTGCCATTATGTATTTTTATATTATTATTTTTTTTCTAACTCTACCATATCAATTATTGGAGAACAGAATATTTCAAACAACTGGGAACGAACGAGGTATCTTAATTTTTTTGCGGCAGTTTCAGTGGAAACGTCCAAATTTACACTAAAAAACGGTGTGTCATTTTTTTTATAAAAACAAAATGTTACATATTCAATATAATTTTTATTTTCGTCATTTGGAGGATAATGAAATTTTTCATTTTCAGAATAAAGTAAAGGAATACATCCTCTTTTTGCTGATTCTGAAATCATATTTATTTCGTTAAGAGGAATATCTCTTGGTTCAGAATTTGTTCTTGTGGTAATAATAGCCTTCATTACCATATTATTGTCCTTTTCTTTTACTTCTCTTATAGTAAAACGTCCTTCTTCTGAACCAATAAAAAACTGCACAAAATATTGTAGTACAGAAAATATAAAATCATTAAATTTCAAACGTTTTAATGTTTTTTCATCGTAAGGAAATACTTCTTTCGTAAATTTAGATATTGCTTTTTTTATTTCATTTTTATCTTTAGGACTTAATGTAAATTGACTGTCTTCATATATTTCTACATTGGAATGTATATCATTGCAAAAAAAACTGGCGAATTTAAAAATATTCCCGCCATCAACAATTCCCTCATATTTTTTATCAGATAATATTTTCCCAAAAAAATTACTTTTCAAATCGTCTTTTTTATCAGCATTATCTATCAAAGTATACAATTCGTCTAACAAACATGATTTATGATTTGTTAGGTCAATAAAATCTTTTAAATCTTGGACTTCTTTCCCGTTTTTTCTATTAATGAATGCTAATAATTTAGTATATGCTAAAGCCGCTGCTGTGGGTATGCGTATCTTATTGTATTTTTCTCCTTTATAACTAAATGGCTGGGAATGATTATTTAACAAATCTTCCCAATTTATATTTTCGTATGACTCTCGTTCTGTTATTTTGGGACCAAATGAAATTAATAAGTTTTCTTTTTTATGTGTTATATGATAATCAGGTCTTTCTTCGTCATCATTTTCATCAAAAATATTCCAAGATTTTGTAGGGTACAATTCGTCTATTATCTTATTTCTAATATCGTCAGAACAAACAAGGTCAATGTCTTTTGACTTTCTTGTTGGATAATAATGTTTTACAGCCAATCCTCCAATTAACAAATGATTGGTTGGTAAAATCTCATCAATTCTAACGAGTTCTTTTTTTGCGTCTACGCTTTCAATTTTTCCCATTTTCTATGTTTTTTTACTGTGTATCATAAAATTTCGTTTAACTCATAAATATACGAACTTTTTTCTATTTTATATTAATTTTTCAATAAACTCTTCCGGCAAAACACAATCTTCCAATTTCACATCGCCGATTCGTGTTCTGATTAAACCAATTAAATGTGCGCCCGATTGCAATGCTTCGCCAATATCGCGCGCCAATGCTCTGATATACGTTCCTTTACTGCAAACAACTTTTATTTTCAATATATTGTCCTCAAACTCAAGCAATTCGATTTCGTCAATAATCAGAATTTTGGGTTTCAATATTACTTCTTCGCCTTTTCTTGCCAAATCGTACGCGCGTCTTCCTTCTACTTTTACTGCCGAAAAAATCGGCGGAACTTGTTCTATTCGTCCAACAAACTTAGGCAATGTTTGTTCAATCAACGAACGCGTAATATGCTCGGTTTCATACGTTCCGTCCACTTTGGTTTCGAGGTCAAAAGAAGCCGTTGTTTCGCCTAACTTCAACGTTGCGATATATTCTTTTGTTTGGTATTGGAATGTGTCAATTAATTTTGTTTTCTTTCCGGTGCAGACAATCAGCACACCGCTTGCCAATGGATCGAGCGTGCCGGCATGTCCAACTTTCAACTTTTTTATTCCACAGCTTTTTTGGATATTGTATCGAATTTTTTTCACTAAATCGAAAGAAGTCCAATGCAACGGTTTGTTGAAAAATAATACTTCGCCTTCGGTAAAATCCATACGTTACACAATACTCAAATCAACATTACACAAAAGCAAAATAATAATCAATCCGCCAATAGCGATGCGATACCAACCGAAAGCCTTGAAACCGTATTTTGTCAAAAAACTGATAAAAAACTTGATTGCCAGCATCGCTACTATAAATGCTACAATATTTCCGATAAGTAACGTACTCCAATTTTCGGCAAAGGCTTGCAAACCGTCATCTTTTATAAACTTCATCAGCGAATAACCGGTTGCGGCAGCCATCGTTGGAACGGCTAAGAAAAACGAAAATTCAGCTGCATTTTTGCGGGTAAGTTTTGTACTCATACCGCCGACAATCGTTGCCATAGAACGCGACACGCCGGGAATCATGGCAATACATTGGCAAAAACCGATTTTCAGTGCGCGCTTCCAATCCATTTCTTGATTTTCGCTTGGCTTGTTAAACCATTTATCGACAAAAAGCATCAAAATGCCGCCCAACACCAACATCACAGCAACTACTGCAACGCTTTCGAGCAACATATCAATATAATCGCTGAAAAGAAATCCCAACACGGCAGCAGGCAAAAACGCAATGAAAAGCTTCCAGTAAAAATCAACGAAATTGACTTGAAAAAAACGCTTCCAATACAAAATTACAACTGACAAAATAGCGCCAAATTGAATGTTTACGGTAAACATTTTTACAAAATCGGTACTTTCAACACCAAGCAAGGCTTGTGCTAAAATCATGTGCCCTGTGGAAGAAACGGGCAAAAACTCGGTCAATCCTTCGACAATAGCGATAATGATTGTTTCAAATATGGTCATATTAATTTACGATTTACGATTTATTTCCCACAAAGGCACAAAGAACACTAAGCAAACATTGTGTTCTTTGTGTCTTTGTGGGAAATGAATCTAAAATTATTTCTTTTTAGGTTTCCAGAGAATCGCCACGATGATGAAAAGAAATCCGCCAAAAGCGACCATCGGCGCTACTGTGATACGGCGAAAACTAAAAATATCGGGATTAAATTCTACGCCGCTCGGCTCGCCCAGCATCAGCACAAACCCGAGTACGATTAACGCAAAACCACCGGCTAAAAAAAGCAGGTTTTGCTTTCCTAATGCGAGTTCTTGTTGTTCTTTATTTTCTTTTTTCATGTTATAAAAATTTTAATTTTTTATTTCCGTTTGTCATTTCTGTTTTTGTGTTTTTCTTTCAGTGTACTCCAACGCTCGAACGGCGGATAACCGTCGCCCGATTCTCTTAAATATTCTTCTATCAGTTCCTTTCCTTCTTCGCTCTCGCCCGAAATGCTTATCATTACAGGAATATATCCTTTTTTGTATAACAATGCGCTTGGCGGAAATGTACCGTTCTGCTTCTTTTTAGTATCAATAATAATTTTTTCGTTATCGTAAAGCGTCAACGACAAATATTGCTTTTTTGCGTCAACAGACTGTATATTCATTGTTGCAAATTCCTTTTTTCTATCGTCCATATACCACATCCATTCCTCATAACTATCTTCGGGCGTTACGAATATCAGGCAGGTTTCTTTTATATTTTGAATATCTTTTGTGGGAATTTTGGCGGTTTCAGGCTCGAAATTTGTTACCTGAAAGAGTGAATATATCCTGTAATGATTGATGATTTTCCAGTTTCGGTCAATGTGTCCCCAATCATCAAATAAATCAAATTTTGTTTCTTCAATTTGTAAATAGGCAGGAAATTCCTCGTAAACAGCGTTGGGTTCTAAATTCTCGAAGTTTTCATTTATGCCATAGCGTTCAGCTAAAGCCGTTCCGTCATCAAAAAATACTACACCATAGACATTGTCTTCGTAATAGTGTTTTACTTTCCGTTGGGATTGTTTATTATCATCGAAACTCTTTGTATTCGAAAATTCAACCGCTTTTTCATTTACTACAAATGTAAGTGTATTGCCTTCACCTTCACCAAAAATCCATTCGGCAAGTCCTTTATTTTTATCCAACCACCTGAATTTAAAATCCGATGTCCATTCCTGACCATCTGTCGGTTTTACGGTAATTACAACAGTATCGCCTGTTTGATATGATTCTAATATTTCATATTCGGGCTCATCCGTTTGGTCACGGAGAGAAAAATAGTGAAAGAATATATTATTCCCTTCTATTTTCAATACATCAGATAGATTATTGGAAGCGGCAAGTTCGCCGTTTACTTTTGATAACATTCTCCACTCCGAAGGTAATGTCGTCAAATCAAACGGAGTTTTTTTGTTTCCACAACTGCTTGCGACTAACGCAAAGATGCTTAAAATGATTGCTGTTTTTCTCATTGTATATTTTTTAAATATAATACAAATCTCCTGCTTTCAAACGTAAATATTTATTCACCGAAAAATAGGCTGATATTTGTGTGATTAAAATTCCCAGTAATAACATAATGCCGTAAATAATCAACAAATTATCAACTTTATCAACGCTAATAACGCCATGTATTTCGCCTTGAATGTAATAAATAAGCGCGGTAACTAATCCCATTGCCACAAAAGCGGCAATAACACCGTTCAATGTGTTTCGCCAAATAAAAGGTCGGCGGATAAAATTCGAATTGGCACCTACCAATTTCATCGTATTAATCAAAAATCGTCTGGAATAAATGGTTAAACGAATGGTGTTGTTGATTAATGCAAATGAAATCAACAGTAATATTCCGACCAATCCGGCAAGCATAATGGAAATTCGCCGTACGTTTTCATTGACGGCTTGAATCAAGTTTTTTTGATAAATGACTTCTTTTATCTGCGGAAATTTTTTCATTTCGGCTTCAATAATCGCGATGCTGTCTGTGTTGGCATATTGCGAATGCAGCTTCACTTCGAGCGAAGCCAACAGCGGATTGAAACCGAGAAATTCCATCGGGTCTTCGCCAAGTTCTTCAATGAGTTCTTTCAACGCCTGCTCTTTGGTAATGTATTGGGTTGACTTTACGTAAGGAGCAGCATCAAGGTTTTTTTGCAATCGTTTTATTTCTACATCTTTTACATCTTGGTTCAGTACGACGGAAAAGCTGATGTTTTCTTTCACGTAAACCGACAAATCGTTTGCCAACAGTAACAGCAACGACATCATACCGATTAAAAACAGCACCAACGAAATACTGACAATGGCTGTAAAATGGGAATTAAAAAGCCTGTGTCTTATCATTTTTTGTTTTGACATACTTATTTGTTTTTTCCCACAAAGACACAAAATTCACTAAGAAAACGTTGTGTTCTTGGTAGCTTTGTGGGCTAATTTAATCCTTCTTTTTCTTAATTCTTTGCCAAATGACAAAACCTGCCAACAGCAAAATTATGATACTTGATATAATTGCCAATGTGTCGCCTATGCGCACCATTTGTGGCTCGAAACGGAATTCTATTTCGTAATTTCCTGCTTTCAACGGCATTGCGCGCAACAGATAATTTGCTCTGATATGTGGAACTTTTTCGCCATTGATATAAGCGTTCCAGCCTCTACTGTAATAAATTTCCGAGAATACGGCAACTTGGTCTGTGTTCGAATTGAAGCGATATTTTAACTTCATCGGTGCATAGCTTATTAATTCAATGGAAGCTGTGTTATCAGGAACAATAGTATGCGGAATGTCATTTATAAATGTTTTGTCAACTACCATTTCCGTTTTTAAGTCAATCTCACGAAGCATCAATATTTCTTCATCGGCATTTTCCGCGAAATGTATTTTATCCACCAGCCAAACATTTCCGTTCGCATACGGATTAATGATAGGTTCTGCATTCGGATTGATAATAATATATCTCATGTTCAACATATTCAAAACAGGAGAATTTTGTAACTGGTCAAACAGTTCTTCTTCTGTTCTGATTTGACGTAAAACGGAAACCAAATCTTCAATTTCCCTGTTTAAATGAATGTTGATTAATTCTTGGTATCGGCGCATTTTGGCGGCATGATATCCGCCAATGTTTTTGTGAAAATAAGATGGACTTGCATCATTGAAAATATTAACCGTTAAATTCAATACACGCTGATTCATACTTTTATCTTGCAAAATAGCTTTATCGGCAACAGAAGCGCGAAAAGGTTGCACTATTATTGTATTATCTGTAAAATGTTCGTCGTTCAAATAACGTTTGTTGATTGGATATAAATCTATAATAAAAAGCACGCCTAATATTGCTATGGAATAAGCCGGTTTCAACATTCCTCTTATGATAAAGAAAAGAACCAAGGCAGCCGACAATACCAATCGCAATGAACGGAAAGCATCGCTGCTCAATATCGCTTTTCTGTCTAACGGCAACGTGGTTTTTAAAAATTCATAATCGCCTGTAAACTGTGCGTCACTCGCCGAAACAAAATTTCCTGCCAACGAAGGAATAAGCCAAAACAACAAACAAATTCCACCCACAATTCCGGTAGAATAATAAAGGCTATTCATCAATTTTTCTTTTGAAACCTTGCCATCGTAAACAGTCTTCAATGCCAATATTCCGAGCAAAGGCATGGAAATTCCAGCCATTACGAGCGTCATCGAAACCGTTCGGAATTTGTTGTACATCGGAACATAGTTGATAAAAAATTCGGTAAACGGCATAAAATTCCGTCCCCAAGCCAACAGAATAGACAATATGGTAACGGCAAGCAACCACCATTTGTATCGTCCATTTACAACAAACAATCCAAAGACGAACAACAGACAGACAATAGCGCCGACATAAACCGGACCGGAAGTAAACGGCTGTGTGCCCCAATAAAGCGGAAGTTGAAATTGTTTCATCGTGGCTTCAACATTCTGCACTCTTCCGCGAAGCGCTTTTGCCGTATGCGAATCAGCCGATAATGTTCCGCCGCTCGCGCCGCCTCTGAAATTAGGAATCAACAGCGTTAACGTTTCGTCGATACCATAACTCCATTGCGTGACGTAGTCAGTGCTTAATCCTTCTTGCGAATTTTGAACGTCGATGGTTAAGCCGTTCGATTGCCCGCGCATCGTGTATTTACTGTATTCGTAAGTGGTTAACAATGAAGCTGCATTCACACCAATACCTATCACCGCGGCAATAAATAGAACGCCCGTTGTTTTCAGAAAATCGGGCATCTTTTTTTCTTTGATGGCAAAAATAAGCTCCGAAATGAAAAATAAGATTAAGATAAACAATGCATAATATACGATTTGGAGGTGATTGACCAAAATTGCTAATCCCAGCGACAACGTGAAAAGCAGCGCACCCAAAAGCCGCTGCCGTCGGTATGCCAATACAACGCCTCCAATCAACGGCATAATATAAGCCATTGCCATCGCTTTCGACGTATGTCCTGCCGCTATAATAATGAAATTATACGAAGCAAACGCAAACAAAATAGAACCGGCAATACTCAGCCACGGATTAACTCGAAAAGCAATTAATAATAAAAAACCACAAATCAAATACAAGAAAAGAAAAGATGCGGGACGAGGAAAAACAGTATGTAAATTATGCAAGTGCTTAATAAGTCCTTTGCCTTGATAAGTTTGTATTTGGAAAGTTGGCATACCGCCAAACATATTGTTTGTCCAAAATTGCCGTTCACCCGTTATCTCATAATAATCGTTTATTTCTTTTGCCATGGCCATACTGCTATGAGTATCGTGCCCAATTTGCACTTTCCCTTCGATAATAGGACTGAAATACACAAACGGAAGCACAATAAACAGGGCAATAGCAACAATGTAAGGAACTGTTTTTTTGAATGAGAAATTTTTCATCGATGATTTGTTTTTAATAGAAAAGCAATAATTACCCCAAAATTTATGCAAAATAAATTAAATTTTCTTAGAATACTGTTTTTTTCGGATAAAAAATCAATATTTATAATTTAATCGTTCTTTTCTTTCCAAACTACATAACGGCAGGAACTGCGGATTTGGTGAACTACACAGATTTCACCGTCATATTGGCATATCCTTTTTTATCTCTCTTGTCTTATTTTTTATTTTGCTTCAAAAATCAGCCAATGGCATTTTTTTCTGCAAAAAACGAAAATAACACAAAAAAATCACGTACATTTGTTTGTAGATATATTAGTCTTTTCAGAAATTATTGCTGTTGGTACTCAACTAAAAACAATTAACCATGAGTACAACACCAAAATTTAGAACGCTTATTGCAACAGCTCTTGGTAATGAATCTGTCAGAGCTGAAATAAAAGTTATTGATACACGTTTACGGGCAGATGATAAACAAGGAAGAAGGGTTCTTTATCAAAAAAGAAAACCAAGTAAAGAAGGTAACTATATCGTGCAGGAAGGAGATAGTTTATGGAAACTGGCTAAGAAATTCAATACCACAGTTGACGAACTGGCAAGATTGAACAATATAGATGATGCAAATCGTGGAAATATATATGCAGAGGAGAAGTTGTGGGTGCCAGAGGTACCAGCTGTTACAGAAAAATCATTATTTGATGGTAACAACTCATTGTTTGATATAACTGTTGCAAGAGATAAAACTATTGTTGTCATTCCGGAATTTATAAAATATGATCCCGAGCGACATCCACCGCTATATATGATTGATAAATCTGGAAAATTAACAAAACCTGTAGTGTCTCTTTTTAATGCGGCTTTCAATTATAACAAAGTGGCAATGGAAGCGTCTACATGGTCGTATTATAAAAAGAGTAGATTTGGAAAATTTTGGTTTTGGATGACACAGTATCCAGGTGCTACAGTTTCTGGAAAAGATGTTTATTATGATGAACAAAAACTTACTGATGCACAGTGGCTGGGACTTATTTCTCATGAAGAAAGCCATAGGCAGGAAGTTCATTCTCAAGGCAATGTTAGCTTTTATACTCAATATCTGAGAGAAGGATTGGTAACGCCATACGAAAAAATATCAACAGAAGTTACAGCTTATAGGATAGGAGCTAACCCCACAAAAACAGATTTGACACACAAATTAACTCAATACAAAGATGGCATAGTCTTGAGCATTTTGCAAAATGAGAATCTAACTGAATCTGAAAAATCCTCTCAATTACGAATAATCGGGCTACAATTTAGATTAGATGAAATGATAACCCCAACTCTTATGGAAATAGATAAAGAAATAAAAAACTACCAAGAGGAACTGAGAACTGCTGATATAAATACTTATCGCGGAATACAAGAAAGGTTGAACTTTTTAATAAAACTAAAACAATTATCGGAAACGGTAAGAGATCAAATTAATAAAGAAGTAAAATGAAAAAAAGAAGTAAAAATATTTTGGTTTTAATAGTTGGTTTAATATTTGTCAATGTAAGTTGTACTAACCCTCCAACTCTTTTTGTATATCCAAGCGATCATACTTTTGTATTAAGTGATTCAACCTATTATATAAATAATATACGGTTGGATTCAGATTGGGGGGAAACTATATATGAAGTATCTCTTAATGAGAGTAAAAAAGGTGTTTATAAAATAAAATTATCTTCTTTGCCAGAAGAATATGTAAGTAGTGGGTATTTCGATTTATCTGATACCATCAAATATGGAATAATGTTACATGCTATTAATATTGAAAATCAAAAATCTTTTAACTTTTATTCTTCTATAATAACAAGTAAAGATACTCTCCCTTTTCCGGTAAGAGCATTTATACTGAGACCATAAGAAACGGTAAAAGATGAAATAATAAAGAATTAGACGAGAAAAAGAAGTAAAAATCCGCCTTTGTTTTGAAGCACAAGGTACTGTTTTAAAATCCAATTTTAAAAAGTTAAGGCCACGAAGACGCAACGCATTTTTTTGTTTTTTCGCGTCTTGGCGCCGTTGCACCTTCGCATATAGAAAAATATTTTCTTTTATAATTCCTTAACTTAATGACATTGACCACGCGATTGTATCCGCTGGCGCGATTTTGCAAACCGTGCCACTTAGGAAAAAACAAATAAGTAATATTATGTACAAGAAATTAGTTCCATAAAATCAAATAAACTTGTAAATTTGTCTTCACAAAAATCACGTATGCATTTCATAAAGAAATATTTTTTATCCATTATTGTAACGATTGTTATTTTTTATCTGTCAACAGCTTCGCCGTCTGCTTTGCCTTTACCCGAAATGCCTAAGATAGAAGGATTTGATAAAATTGTTCATATGTTGATGTATGCCGTATTGGCTTTGGTGCTTGTCTTGGAAACTACCCGAAGAAATAATCTTGGCTATTATTCATTGGTAATATTATTCCCAATTTTGTATGGTGGATTACTCGAAATTCTCCAACATTATTTTTTCCCACCACGCACAGGCGATTGGTTTGATTTTTTGGCTAATACAATAGGCGTTTTAATCGGTTTTGCGATGGCAACAGTTCTATTAAACGGCGCGAAGGCACGAAAAGCACGAAGGCACGAAATAAAAAAGCATTAAATTTGCAGAAAACAAATCAGTAAAAATGAAAATTCGCGCTTTCGTGCTTTTCGTGCCTTCGCACTTTTTAATAAAACATAAATCAATATAAATTGGATACCCAAACGCTTATATACCAAATAGCTCTTACCCAAATAAAAGGAATCGGCAATATTACAGCAAGAACTTTGTTAGCTCATGTCGGAAATGTCGAAGAAATTTTCAACCGAAATAAGAAACAATTAACGGAAATTCCGTCTATTGGAACATTTATTGCTTCGCAACTTTTTGACGGCAAAAATGAAGCTTTTCGTAGTGCAGAAAAAGAATGTGAATTTATATTGAAAAATAATATCACACCGCTATTTTTTACTGACGAAAATTATCCTTTTCGGTTAAAAGAGTGCTTAGATGCACCCATTTTGCTTTATTCTAAAGGAAATCAAAATTATAATCAAGGAAAATTTGTCGGTATTGTCGGCACGCGAAAAATAACGGCGTATGGCGAAAAACTCTGCTCGGAATTAATCAAAGATCTTTCGCAGCACAACAGCGATATTACCATTGTCAGTGGATTGGCCTACGGCGTGGACATTTGTGCTCACAAAGCCACGTTGGAAAGCGGACTGAACACGGTGGGCGTGTTAGCGCACGGATTGGACAGAATATATCCGTTTTCGCATCGTTCTACGGCAGCTAAAATGGTAAAAACCGGCAGTTTGTTGACCGAATATGTCAGCGATACAAATCCTGATGCGCCAAATTTTGTTCAGCGAAATCGAATTGTCGCCGGAATGATAGATGCTTTGGTGGTGATTGAATCGGCAACAAAAGGCGGCGCGCTTATCACGGCGGAATGTGCCAATTCTTATAATCGTGATGTTTTTGCTTTTCCCGGAAACATTGGAAATGAGTATTCCGGTGGATGCAATGCGTTGATAAAACAAAACAAAGCGGCGCTGATTGAATGTGCTGCCGATTTGGAAAAAATGATGGGTTGGGAAAAACAAACAGGTACGAACCGTAAAACGATAGAACCGCTTTTGTTTGTCGAACTAACCGATACCGAAAAGAAAATAATAGATACGATAAGAGTTTCTTCGCCTGTGCACATCAATCAGCTATCAATGAAACTCGAAATGCCAATGAGCAAACTTTCTCCGTTGTTAATCGAAATGGAATTTAAGGGATTATTGCAATGCCTGCCCGGAAACCTCTACAATATAGCATAAAAAAAGGTTGTCACGCTTGACAACCAATCTTTGTTAACCTTAAATCTAATACTATGAAAAAATCACAATGCAAAGATAAGGCATTTTTATGTTACAAAACATATTTTTATTGTTAAAAAAAGTTAAATTTATGTTTTGCAGCACATTTATAATGTTTTTTAGCTTTTTCTACCGCAAGTCCGGAACTTTTTCACACTTAATCAACACTTTCTTATCATCTTTCAATGTCGTTGCAAAAAGATAAACTTCTCCTCCATCTTTTAAACCCGTTTTTTTTCTCAACTCATTCACAGTAAGCGGAAAATTGCGCACGCTGATATTAGCCTGCGCTAATCCCAAAAGCGACTGCTTACTCTCTTTTTTATTCAACGAAAAAGAATCTTTTACGCAAAAAATCCGTCCCGGAAAATCGGAAATATAAGCATCTGATGTATATAAGTGGCTGTTTATATGTAATTTAAAAATATTGTAATGTTGCGTTAAACAGCGATAAGCTCCCGCTTTCAAAATGCCGGCATTCGGCTCGTATAAATAATTACATAATAAATCGGCAAAAACGCACTTGGAATTATTTTCTTCCCGCTTTGTAAATGTAAAATATTCGTTTTCGCCATTCTTTTTCAGATTGACACAATAAATAGTCGGTTCATTTTTCGGCTCAACTGAGGCTTCCATTCTGAACAACAACTCCTTACATTCATTGTCTACTGCCACAATGTGAACTTCTGTCGTATTGGGCAACTGACTAACAGCCAACGAAATATCCAGCATTGGTGAAAATTTAATCCATACCGATTTGGCTTTTTTTAATAATAATTTTTGCAACATCTTGACGTTTGGTTCACAATCGGAAATCAAAACCGTTTTTTGTCCATGTTTGTTGCGCCGTGCCGGATCTAAAAAAATGCAGTCAGCCGAAGACATTTCTTTTAGGTAATTTTCTGCCGTTTCGTTGCAAACTTTTATATGATGCAACGACAACGAATGGAAATTAGATTGTGCCATTTCGCACAATTCCAAATGTTGTTCCACATACACAACTACTTCAAATTCGGGAGCAACAAAAGCACAGTCAACGCCAAATCCGCCGGTTAAATCAACCCATTTTTTACCCTGAAAAAGAGTGGATTTGTATCGCGCCGTAATTTCCGACGAGCATTGTTCCAACGACAAATGCGCAGGATAAAGAATATCGTCGCGCTCGTTCCACGTCGGAATTTTAACCGCGGCAATTTGTTTTCCAGTTATTTGCCGCAAGGCAAAAGCAAAATCCACATCTGGAAATTTCGCAGCTTGGAGAGCTAATTTCCGAATGTCATCTTTTCGATGTTTTTGGATAAAATCAGATGTTTTTTGATGAATCATAACCTTAAACGATGAAACTACTTCGTCGTCTGCACAACCGGTTGGATTGTTCCATCTTCGTTGAAATACAATTTATCTACACAAATAGAACGAAGATTTCCGCGTCCCGAAAGGTCAGCAGTGTGATAGAAAACATACCATTGACCTTTGTATTCCACCACCGAGCCGTGACTGGTATCGCTACTTTGCGAATCCAAGAAAACGCCTTGATAAGTCCAAGGACCTAACGGATTGCTGCTTGTAGCATATCTCATACGATTGGCGCCTCTATCGTCTATCCTATGATTGTCGGCATAAGTCATATAATAAATGTCGTTTCTTTTGAAAACCCAAACACCTTCGTGGAAATCTTCCAAACCTTCCATAAATCTCAACGGTTCAGCTAATTCCACCATATTATCAGCCATTTTAGCGCCGGCACATCTATCGCCTCCGCCATAGTAGAAATATACTTGTCCGTCGTCATCTACAAAAAGATTAGGATCAATCATCGCAAAATTATCATCGCCCAATCCTTCGAGCCAATGGTCAAGCACCACAAAATCAGATGCCGGTTTATCACTCACAGCGATGCCGATTTTCCAATTATCATTCCAAGGATCATCGCTTGGATGCGGGAAATAAAACCAATATTTTCCGTTGTTGTAAACACAATCGGGCGCCCACATAAATGTCGCACCATTGGCAAGCGTCGGTTTTTTGCCCCACGGCACATCGACAGCTTCCACAATTTGTCCGTGGTCAACCCAATTAACCATATCAGTTGTCGAAAAAACGTGGTATTTATCCATCAAATCACAACCTCTCGGCGGTGCAATGTCTTGCGACGGATATACATATAAACGTCCGTCTGCCCAAACGCGAGTCGAAGGATCGGCTGTGTAAATGTGAGTTATAAACGGATTAGGACCTAAAACAACTTCGGAGAACTGTTTTGTCGAATTCTTTTTTGTTTGGCAGCTTACCATTGCTGCGATAACAATAACGAATAATAAATATTTTCTCATAAATGTTTCTGTTATTTTATCAAAATATTTGTACCGGTAAAAATTTTTCCTGGTTGCAAGGCAGTAAGTTTTACCTCACAAAATTAATATTTTATCACTAAAAAGAACCAAAAGACACCTTTTTTATTATCTTTGCAAAAAAACGAAATACAAACGAAATACAATGGGAGAATTAAATTGGTCAGAATTAGGTTTTGGATACATCAAAACCGACTACAACGTAAGATGTTATTATAAAGACGGTAAATGGAGCGCATTGGAAGAAACAACTTCCGAAGAATTGACACTGCATATGGCTGCTACTTGTCTGCACTACGGACAAGAAGCGTTTGAAGGATTAAAAGCGTTTAAAGGACAAGACGGCAAAATCAGAATTTTCCGCATGGACGAAAATGCAAAACGTTTGCAAGCTTCGTGTGACGGCATTATGATGGCAAAATTGCCTGTCGAAAAATTTGAAGAAGCCGTTATCCGCGCCGTAAAACTCAACGAGCGGTTTGTGCCGCCTTATGAATCGGGCTCAGCGTTGTATATTCGCCCATTGCTGTTTGGAACGAGCGCACAAGTGGGTGTTAAACCTGCCGAAGAATATACATTTATTGTGTTTGTAACGCCGGTTGGACCGTATTTTAAAGGTGGATTTCAAACCACACCATTCTGTATTTTGCGCGAATACGACCGTTCTGCTCCACTTGGAACAGGCATTTACAAAGTCGGTGGAAACTATGCTGCCAGCCTTGTTGCCGGAAGCAGAGCGCATAAATTAGGCTATTCCAATATTTTCTATTTAGATGCCAGAGAAAAGAAATATATCGACGAATGTGGCGCCGCCAATTTCTTCGGGATAAAAAACAATACCTATATTACGCCGAAGTCGGAATCTATTTTGCCGTCTATTACCAACAAAAGTTTGATGCAGTTGGCAGAATCGATGGGAATGACAGTAGAGCGACGCGCTGTTCCGGTTGAAGAATTAGCAACGTTTGAAGAAGCAGGTGCCTGCGGAACTGCCGCTGTTATCAGCCCGATTGAACGTATCGACGATTTGGATAAAAACGTGTCTTACGTTTTCTCAAAAGATGGCAAACCGGGAAAAGTTTCTGAAAAACTATACAACAAACTTCGCGCTATTCAGTATGGTGATGAACCTGATACTTTTGGCTGGGTAACTGTGATTGAATAGAACGCAAATGACGCAAAAAACGCAAATTTTCGCAAATTTCTGTCATGCTGAACTTGTTTCAGCATCTCCTAAAAATAAATAAAGAGATTGCGGGTCAAGCCCGCAATGACAAGTAGTTAGTTTGCGGAAATTTGCGTCATTTGCGTTCTACTTCTTTTTTCTTGCAATAGGTTTTTTCTTCACGGTTTTTCCGTCATCTTCAGCAGTTACAATTTTCATTGCCTCTTCCAGTGTAATGTCTGCCGGAACAATCGTTTTAGGTATTTTATAATTTTTCTTTTTGTAGGCGATATAAGGACCAAAACGACCGTTCAACACCTGCAATTCGGGCTCTTCGGCAAACGATTTGATATTTTTGTTAGCGTCTGCCACGCGTTTTGCTTCGATTGTTTGTACACATTCTTCCGCTGAAATGGTCATCGGATCAGCTCCTTTTGGCAATGAATAGAATTTATTATCATGACGAATATAAGGACCAAATCTGCCGATTGCCACCGTCATTGTTTTTCCTTCAAATTCGCCTGTGGTACGCGGAAGTTTGAATAATTCCAGTGCTTCTTCCAACGTAATGGTTTCGATAGATTGATCTTTTCGCAATGATGCAAAAGTTGGTTTTTCCTCTTCATCTGTTGCACCTAATTGCGCCAAAGGTCCAAAACGACCTAATTTCACAAAAATCGGCTTTCCTGTTTTTGGGTCTGCGCCAAGCTCGCGTTCTCCAGTTTTTCGTTCAGAATTCTTCAATGTTTCTTCCACAATCGGGTGGAATTCTTTGTAAAATTTATCAATGGTTTTTGTCCATTTCTCTTTTCCTTCAGCAACAAGGTCGAACTCTTTTTCAACGTTGGCGGTAAAATCGTAATTTAAAATCGACGGAAAATTTTCATACAGAAAATCGTTTACCACCATGCCAATATCGGTTGGAAATAATTTTGCCTTTTCCGCGCCTGTTATTTCTGATTTGTTTTCATCAGAAATACTATTGTCTTTCAATATCAATATGTTATACTGTCGAGAAACACCTTCTTTATCTCCTTTTTCAACATAATCGCGATTTTGAATGGTAGAAATAGTCGGTGCATAAGTCGAAGGACGCCCGATTCCCAGTTCTTCCATTTTGCGAACAAGGCTCGCCTCAGTATATCTGGGTGGTTTTTGGCTGAAACGTTCTTGTGCCGTAATGTTGCTCAACGGTAAAATATCATTAATATTCAATGGCGGAAGCATTTTTTCGTCGTTCTCCTCGTTTTCATCGTCTGTCGATTCGAGGTAAACACGCAAAAATCCATCAAATTTCAGCACTTCGCCCACGGCGATAAACTTTTCTTCGGTAGTAGAAATATTGATGGTCGCCGTTGTTTTCTCCAGTTCGGCATCGCTCATTTGCGAAGCAATGGTTCTTTTCCAAATCAGTTCGTACAAGCGTTTTTCCTGTGCGGAGCCTTCCACTTCGTGCTGATTCATATACGTTGGGCGAATGGCTTCGTGCGCTTCTTGCGCGCCTTTGCTCTTGGTTTGATATTTGCGAATTTGCCAATATTTTTCGCCTGCCATTCGGATAATTTCTTCTTTTGAAGTGCCGAGCGCCAGGTCCGATAAATTCACCGAGTCGGTACGCATATACGTAATTTTTCCCGATTCGTACAAACGTTGCGCTATCATCATCGTTTGCGAAACGGAAAAGCTCAACTTGCGCGATGCTTCTTGTTGCAATGTAGAAGTGGTAAACGGTGGCGCCGGACTTTTTTTCGTCGGTTTTGTTACAATATTTTCGATGGAAAATTGCGCACCTTTGCATTTTTCGAGAAAAGCGAGCGCCTCTTTTTTTGTTTTGAAACGGTGTTGAAGTTCCGCTTTCAACTCTACAGGTTTTCCGTCTTTGCCCGTTACCAAAAATATGGCGGTAACACGGTATGCTGCTTCTGAAGTAAAATGCTGTATTTCTCGCTCGCGTTCTACGATTAACCTAACGGCAACCGATTGCACACGTCCGGCAGAAAGCGCAGGCTTAATTTTTTTCCACAAAACGGGCGAAAGTTCAAATCCCACAATTCTGTCGAGAACGCGACGCGCTTGTTGTGCATCAACCAAATTAAAATCAATATCTCGTGGATTTTCGATGGCTTTTTGAATCGCCGTCTTGGTAATTTCGTGAAAAACAATCCGTTTTGTTTGTCCTTTCGGCAATTCCAACGCTTCTGCCAAATGCCACGCAATGGCTTCTCCCTCACGGTCTTCATCGGAAGCGAGCCACACGGTTTCGGCGCTTTTTGAAGCTTTTTTAAGTTCGGTTACCAGTTTCTTTTTATCCGCCGGAATAACGTAATCGGGCTTGTAATTGTGCTGTATATCAATGCCGAATTCTTTTTCTTTTAAATCGCGGATATGACCAAAACTTGATAAAACATTAAACTCTTTTCCCAAGAATTTTTCGATGGTTTTGGCTTTTGCCGGCGACTCAACTATAACAAGATTTTGCATAACAAGAGATTTTGGCTGCAAAATAACAAAAACAAATGCTTACAATCCAAACTTTCGGCGGATTTTTTACATTAATTATATAAAATAGCAAAAAAATAACGTTAAATTTCATACTTTTGCTCCATGAAAAAAGGAAATCCGGTTTCTCATTTTTTCAACCTATTATTTCCGCAAGTCTGCGTTGCTTGTGGAGATGCGTTGCAAAAAAATGAGGAATATATTTGCTTAAAATGCTTGTATCATCTTCCGAAAACAAATTTTCATAATATATCCGAAAACGAAATGGAACAGCGTTTTTGGGGAAAAGCGCCCATCGAAAGAGCAACGGCGTTTTTTCATTTCAATAAAGAATCGTCTGTACAAAAAATTTTACATCAGTTGAAATACAAAGGGAATAAAGAAATTGGCGAATTGTTTGGAAAACAGTTGGGAATAGAATTGAATTACCAGGATGTTGATGTCATTGTTCCCGTTCCGTTGCATGCGAAAAAGCTACGCAAAAGAGGCTACAACCAAAGCGAATGGATTGCCAAAGGAATTGCGCAAAAATGGAATAAACCGCTTGATGTGGACAATCTTTACCGAGCGATTGAAAATCCGACGCAGACTAAAAAAGGCTTGTACGAACGTTGGGAGAATGTAAACGACATATTCAAATTGAAGAACAGTGCGGCATTTCAGAACAAGCATGTTTTGTTGGTAGATGATGTAATGACAACGGGCGCTACGATTGAAGCTTGTGCTAAAGCTATTCTTCAATCCGAAAACGCAAAAGTGAGTGTAGTTACGTTGGCTATTGCTTGAATAATAGAATGCCGTAGGTATTATCTCCCTTCGGTCGCTGACCGTTGGTTCTCGCTCGGTAAAAGATAAATTTATCTCACGGGCTGCATTCCGATGGGAATGCAACCAATAACGTAAATACATTTTCTACCGAGCGGAAATCCCTACAGGATTCTAAAAAAAATAGGTTCTACGATTATTTGTGTGGAATGCAAAAAAATAATATTACAGTTTACTACTACAAATATTTACGGTGCTTTGCACCTAAAAAAAATTCCGCAGAGCAGAAATAATATTTGTAGCATTTGAATTAAACAATGTATCAAAGGTGCAGAGCACCGTAATATTTTTTCACACCAATAATCGTAGAAGCTTAAAATATAAATTTTAATATGGTGCAAAAAATCATCATAAAATTAAGCTGTTTGTTTTTTCTTTTTTTCTCTTTTTCCATACCGTTGCTTGCCGAAACGGAGGAAGAACCGGAAGAAGTTGTAGAAATAATAGAAAAAGGCAAAAAAGGATTATCGCTTGTTGCCGTTCCTATTATTTCTTTCGATACCGATTTGGGAATCGAATTTGGAGCATTTGGGCGTTTGTTTCATTTTGGCAATGGTAGCCGCTATCCACAATACGATCACTTTTGGGCGTTAGAATATTCGCGATACACAAAAGGTGGACAGCAATTTCGCTTTGCATACGATTCCGACCGCTTGATAAAAAATATTCACATCAATTTAGACGTAGTGTATTCGGAAGATTTGCTGGCGTTTTTTTTCGGATTTAACGGTTATAACGCGGTTTTCAGCAGAGAAATGGAACAAATGAATCGCGCTTTTTATCGCTACCAAAACAAGTCGTTTCGGATAAAACCCGATTTTCAAGGGCACTTTGGCGATTCGCCTTTTGGGTGGATTGCGGGAGTGAGTTTTATGCACGTCAATCCGGGAAGTGTCGATTTTGCGCGAATAAACAGAGATAAAACAAATTCCATGCACAATTTGCCCGACGACCCAAATATGTACTTATTTAATAAATATGTAAATTGGGGCATTATTTCGCCCGAAGAAACGGAAAAGAAATGGTTGAATTATGTGAAAATCGGTGCAAAATATGATACGCGCGACTTTGCGTTGAATCCGTTTAGGGGCATTTTTACTGAAGTGATGCTGCAAGGTGCGCCAAGTTTCCTTTTTAATTATTTTCCTCATGCTAAATTTGCTATTATTCATCGGCAATATGTTCCTGTTGTGGATAAGAGAATGAATTTTGTGTATCGCGTTTTTTATCAAACAACAGTAGGCAACAGCAAAGTGCCTTTTTACGCACAGCCATTGCTGATGAGTTCTTCCGAAACAAGTTCGATGTTGCAAGGCTTGGGCGGCGCCAGAACATTACGAGGAGTGATGAAAAACAGAGTAGTGGGCGATGGTTTTTTGATGGTAAATGCAGAATTTCGGTTAAAGATTTTTCAGTTTGCTTTACAAAATCAATTTTTTGATATTTATATCAATCCTTTTGTTGACGCAGGTTACATCACGAAAGAAATTGATATTTCAAAACAGTTGAGCCAACTTTCGGAAGAAGATAGAAAGACTTTTTTCAGAGAGGGCAAACAAGGCATTCACGCAAGCGCAGGATTGGGTTTTAAGTTAATTTTGAATCACAATTTTGTGATGTCTGTGGAAGCCGGGAAACCGTTCGACAAAAGAGATGGCGATATATTTCGGATATATCTGAACACGAGTTATACGTTTTGATTTTTATTTTGTTTCCCACAAAGACACAAAGAACACAAATTTTTCTTAGTGAACTTTGTGCCTTTGTGGGAAACAAATTGTTATACGTTTTGATTTTTGCAGGCAAACATCATTACTACCGACATCAAAATATACAATACAATAACGAGGTATAAAAACTGCAATCCGAAGACTAAAATAATGAACGCTAATGCAATAAAAATATATCTCACAGCATTATCTTTCCATTTCAGATTCTCGAATTTCAACGAAAACATTGGTAATTCGGATACCAACAAATAAGAAAAAATCAAAATAAGCAATATTACAGAAATGCCGTGTTGAAGAAAATGCGCTGGTAAACTGTAAGCAAATGACGCCCAAAAAATGGCATTGGCAGGTGTCGGCAGTCCGATAAAAGAAGTTGTTTGACGTTCATCTACATTAAATTTTGCCAAACGCAATGCTGAAAAAACAGGAATGACAAAAGCTATATATGGAATGTAATCTGCAAGAAAGAAAGGAACATCGTTGTACGAAAATTTTATAGAAAGCAGGCTAAACATAATAATTCCCGGCGCCAATCCAAAACTGATGCAGTCGGCTAACGAATCCAATTCTTTGCCGATAGGCGAATAGGCGTGAAGCATACGAGCCACTAATCCATCCAGAAAATCAAGAATCGCAGCAATGAAAATGAAAACCGCTGCCATTAGATAGTTGGCATCAAACGCCATCACGCAGGCAATACAACCTGAAAAAAGATTAAGGCAAGTAATAATGTTTGGAATATGCTTGCGAATGGTTGCCATTATTTCAAGCGGGCAATCGGCGTTTGATTGCCGACGGTTTTTTGTTTCAAATTAACCAATATTTCGCTGTCTAACGGAAGGTACAAATCCATGCGTGAGCCGAATTTGATAAATCCGATTTCATCGTTAATCCGGTATTTCTTGCCGATTTGCGCGTAAGTTATAATTCGTTGAGCGAGTGCTCCAGCAACTTGTCGAACTAAAATAGTAGTTTTATTTTCGGTTTCGATAACAACGGTCGAACGTTCATTTTCTGTGCTTGATTTTGGCAAATGCGCCGACATAAATCGACCGTCTTGATGCGTGTAATGTGTTACTGTTCCGCCTATCGGATACCAATTGGCATGCACATTAAATACGTGCATAAAAATAGAAATTTGAATGCGTTTTTCGCCTAATACCTCGGTTTCTACAGTTGGCTCTATTACCACCACTTGTCCGTCGCAAGGCGCAATTACGAGATTCGGGTCGTCAATCGACACGATACGTTTTGGTCTGCGGAAAAAATTGAGAAAAAATACAAACACAAGAAGAGAGCCGATAGAAATTGCTTTGGCAACAGCGGGCGAAAGGAAATACCATCCGAGCGTGTTAATCACCAACAGCATAAGAAACATCTTGATAAGGAACTTTCTGCCTTCTTTATGTATCGTCATTTTTCGTAAAGTTTTATTACAGAGATATTAAGAAACTGTCTAAAATTTGTTGCAAATGTAATTCTAATTTTTAACACTACAAAATTACCATATAAGTCGAAAATAAATGCATACGACAGGTGCTGCTAACAGCAGGCTATCAAAACGGTCGAGCAATCCGCCATGTCCGGGCATAATCGTTCCCGAATCTTTTACACCGATAGTGCGTTTTAGTAAGCTCTCAAGCAAATCGCCTAATGTGCCAAAAATTACTACAAGAATCGCGAAGCCAAACCATTGCGCCATACTCAGTTGCGTTTCAAAGTACGAAAATACGGCAGCAACCGCCAATGCACCAATTAATCCGCCGGCAAATCCTTCCCATGATTTTTTTGGTGAAATGCGTTCACACATTCTATGTTTTCCGAAAGTCGTTCCTGTCAAATAAGCAAAAGTATCGTTTGCCCAAATAAATACGAAAAGAGCGAGTAAAAATATTTCATTTTGACCTTTGATTCCAAGCAAAAGTAGAAACGGCAACGCAATATAAATTTGCCCTAAAACAATATAGGCGATATTATTTATCGGATTTTTTTTATTACTGAATATTTCGGCAATAATGAAAGATAGACAGAGAACGAAATAAAAAAGGATAGAAAAATTAATATTAGGCATTCTTGTAGATGCAAACAAAAACACAAAACTTGCTATCGCCGGAAAAATCGGATTCACATCTACATTTTCTAACTTATTTGTATTCTTGTGAAATTCATAAGTGGTTAATGCCGCTAATATTGAAAAAATAAGTACAGCAATCCATTGGCTTGCAAAAACTGCAAACAGAATTAACGCAACATATACTGCTCCGCTTAATGTTCTTATCAAAAGATTTTTCATGAAAAAATAAAATTAAACCTCTAAATCCCTTTTTAGCGACGATGCAAAGTTCCCTTTAGGGGATTTAGGGATAGATTAATACCCAAATATCTTTCGGTCCGTGCGCGCCAAGTACCAATGTTTTTTCGATATCTGCGGTTCTGCTTGGACCTGTGATATTGGTAATGGCAGACGGCAGATTTTCCTCGTATTTACTTTTTATAAACGCTAATGCATCGCTAACATACGGCACCAATTGCGATTTTCTTGCCAGCACAATATGTGTAGGTGGATAAATATTCATTTGCCTGCCTGCTTCGTGTGCTGATGAAACAAGAACACTTCCCGTGCGGGCAATCAACGCCTCGCAAAAGGTAATTCCTGCTTCCATCGCTAAAAAATCTTGTTCTTGATTATAAAAAGAAATTTCGTTTTTTTTCAGTTGTTGTGCAATTTCTTCCGTACGGCAAAAAAGGTTGGTAATGTTTTTTTCTTCCACTATTTTTTTTACATTCCAGTAAGCTTCTTCTTCCGAAGTGCACAAGACGCAATTACCGCTGACGGCTTTTATTTCTCTTGCAAAACATTCTTCAAGCGGTTCTGCAATTTCTTTATAAATGTTTTTATCCCAATCAGGTTCGGGATATGCAAAATCTTTCCGTTGCTTTTTTGTTTCGGCAATGTTGGCTAATATCTGATTTCTGGAAATATTACTTGTTGTTTGCATAGTTTGTATATTTGTCTTGAACCATGATTTTATTAAGATTTTCAGGATTGTCAAGATTGATTTTTGTAATCTTGTGAATCATATTAATCTTGATAAAATTATGGTTCAAGATTTTCTTCCACTTTTTCTGCCGCTTTTTCTTCTTCATGAATTTCGGCGGGTGTTTCGTTTAATAATTCTTCCGTGCGCGAAGTCCAAGGGCGTTTTCCGAATATTTTTTCCAAATCTTCGGAAAAAATCACTTCACGTTCGATAAGCAAATCCGACAATTCATTGTGTCCTTTCGCATTTTCGGTCAAAATTCTTTTTGCGCGTTCGTATTGCTCATTTATAATGTCTTTTACCTCTTTGTCGATAACCTCCGCTGTTTTTTCGCTGTATGGTTTGGAGAAATTGTAATCACTCATTCCGCTGGAATCGTAGTAACTGAGATTAGAGATATTATTGCTCATACCGTAAAACGATACCATCGCATAAGCTTGTTTAGTCACGCGCTCCAAATCATTCAGCGCACCGGTGGACACTTCGCCGAAAAACACTTCTTCGGCAGCGCGACCTCCGAGCGTGGAGCACATTTCGTCGAGCATTTGTTCTTTGGTGGTCAGCTGTCGTTCTTCGGGCAAGTACCACGCCGCGCCCAATGCTTTTCCGCGAGGAACGATGGTTACTTTTACCAATGGATTGGCGTATTTTAATTTCCAACTGATGGTGGCGTGTCCAGCTTCGTGGTAGGCAATCGCTTTTTTCTCGGCTACAGTAATGATTTTAGATTTTTTTTCCAATCCGCCTACGATTCTGTCTACAGCATCAAGGAAATCTTGCTTTTGCACTGTTTTTTTCTCTTTTCGAGCAGCGATTAATGCTGCTTCATTACACACATTAGCAATATCTGCACCGGAAAATCCGGGTGTTTGCCGTGCCAAAAATGAAATATCTACCGATTCATCCATTTTAATGGGACGAAGATGCACGTTAAATATCTCCTGACGTTCGTTCACATCAGGTAATTCCACGTGGATTTGCCTGTCGAAACGTCCCGCGCGAAGAAGCGCCTTGTCTAAAATATCGGCTCTGTTTGTAGCTGCGAGAATGATTATTCCGCTGTTGGAACCAAAACCGTCCATTTCCGTGAGCAGCTGGTTCAGCGTGTTTTCGCGTTCGTCGTTTCCGCCCATATTCACGTTTTTTGAACGAGAGCGACCAACGGCGTCTATTTCGTCAATAAATATAATACACGGTGATTTTTCTTTTGCTTGTCTGAACAGATCGCGAACCCGCGAAGCTCCTACTCCGACAAACATCTCCACAAAATCCGATCCCGACATAGAAAAGAACGGAACGTCTGCTTCTCCTGCCACTGCTTTCGCGAGCAATGTTTTACCCGTTCCCGGAGGACCTACAAGCAACGCGCCTTTTGGTATTTTTCCACCTAGTTCGGTATATTTTGCGGGATTTTTAAGAAATGATACAATTTCTTCTACTTCTTGCTTAGCGCCGACCAATCCGGCAACGTCTTTAAAGGTTACCTTTTTGTCGGCAGCACCTTTATCAAAAAGCTGCGCTTTCGATTTTCCTACGCTGAAAATGCCGCCGGCGCCTGCCGAAGCGCCCGACATTCGGCGCATAATAAATATCCAAATACCAATGAGCAGCGCAAACGGGAGGATATTCCACAAAAAACCTTCGAGATAATCTTTGCTTTCTTCATAACTCACTTCGCCCGTAAAATTAAATTCCGAGCGAGCGCGTTGCACAAATTCATCGAATCTGTCGACCGACGGAATGCGCGCTTCGACGAACGGTTTTTCAATTTTTTCGTATTTTTCGGCATCGTCACCAAACACGCTTTTTATCGCATCTTTTTTTACGAATGCTCGTACAATGTTTTTGTTTGAAATCACAACAAGGCTTTCGATTTGTTGATTTTCCATAAACTGCTCAAACTGCGAGTATGGCACTTCTTTTACTTGCACCTGCGGCGATGACACAAAATACGTAACAATCAGCGCGATAGCGATTCCGGCATAGAGCCATTCGATACCAAAAGATTTAAACCCTTTGGGTTTGTTGTTAACCCCTAAATCCCCTGAAGGGGACTTTTTTTTATTTGAATTATCGTTTTGTTTTTCCATTTTAAAAATTTTCACCCCTAAATCCCCTAAAGGGGACTTTTTTGGTATTTGGATTATTTTTCTCGTTTTTTTATTTGAAATTTTTAGAAACTGTTTAAATTTTTCACAAACATATATATAAATACAGAAACTGTTTTTTCGCCATAAATTATGTGCCTTTTTGTAAAATTTAACAGCTTCTTAGCTCACTATCTCACCTCTGAAAAGTCCCCTTTAGGGGATTTAGGGGTCAAGAATCTCCGTAATTTTTGCGTCAGACCAAAGGCTTTCCAATTTGTAAAAATCACGCGTTTCGCGCAAAAAGATATGTACAAGCGTTTCGCCATAATCGAATGCAATCCACTGCGAATTTTGATAGCCATCGTAAGCAAACGGTTTTACTTTAATTTTTTCGCGGACATAATCCTTAACCGAATCGGCAATCGCCGAAACCTGCGTGGTGGAGTCGCCTTCGCATATCACAAAATAGCTGTAAGCAGGTCCTTCGAGTTCTGTAAGGTCGGCAATCGTTATTTTTTTGCCTTTTTTCTCTTGTATTCCTTCTACAATGGTTTGCAGTAATAATTGAGTATCGTTCATAAAATTTACGATTTCAGATTTACGATTTATAAATAATGCGAATCAAGAGTTGAATTTCTTTCGACTATTTCTCGCAACAGCATAATCCAAATAAATTTTACTTTTGCTCATTGCTTATCGAAAACGTTGATTTTTTTATCTTTTTAGCCTCATTAGAGGCATAATATTCGTAGAAAAATACGTTTTCTCTCTTGTTCTAAGTTCCGTTAGGAACGAATTGAAAATCAGCATAAGCTAAATATGTTTTATATTCTGTGCCTAACGGCATATATTTTTCAACTCTTGATTCGCATAAATAGCTGATTATCTAAAAATTTCGATTGTCTAATTGGAATTTATATAAGAATCTGCGTTTTATATAAGTTTGCAAATATACGGTTAAATTTTGAAAAGAAAAAGTCGATTGCTATCACGATGTTGCAAAGTAAATATCTTAATATCAATTAATATGTCCCGGGTATAACAAATAATTAATTAAAATTGTTTACATTTGTAACCCATTTTTAATAAAAATGTAACGTCATTTTTATTAAAAAAAGCGTATCCTCGGGCGTCAACATATATAGAAAATTAAATTGTTGAATGTATCTTTTTTACAAAAAAAACAAACTTTTTTATAAAAAAGAGATGCATTTGACCTATTTTTACATCCCTGAAATGTTAAAAATAGTTAAAAGATTGTTGTTTTTTACCGGTTTTATGGTCTAATAATTGGTTGAGCGTTAATCTGCCGAGAAAAATTGAAATGGACACGCCGAATGTATGCTGTATAACATATCGTCTTTTGATGATGATTTGATAAAAAAGTATTAACTTTGTAATATAAAGTGTGTATTGCATTTTGAATGCAATTCGTTTTATAGAGCTTAAAATAAGCCTTTTATGAAAAAATTTATTGTTTTAGCAGTTGTTTTTTGCAACTTTTCATTGTTATCTCATGCTGCAAAGTTCCCGCAAGAGGGATATGTAGATCCTTATTCGTATTCGGCGTTGTCGGAAGACAGTTTTGGTTTTTTACCGGATGAAATTTATTTTGCTACCGAAGTTCCTTCGGATTCGTTTTCCGGCGAGAGCATAGTTATGCAAACATCAGCTCAGCTTACTTGTGCGCAAATGCAGGCAACGTGTGCCGGATGTTATGATTATGTTACTTTAAATTCGGCGGCGTGTGATGATAATACTAATGTTGATGCATTTGAAACCCAATGGAATAGTTGTCAAGGTCCTCCTCCTTTAGGCGGCTTGGGTCCGGATGCATGTAATTGGCAACCATCTCTACCCGTAGGCGAATATTTGTTTTCTTTGTTATTGCTTATTGGTTGTTATGGCATTTATGCGTACAGGAGGAAAAGCATTTTGAACCATGATTTACAGGATTAAAAGATTACCAAGATGAAAAAAGATAAAGTGATAAAAAAATCCCGGAAATCTTTAAATCTTATTGAAAATCACGGTTCAGACAATCAAAAATTATAATATATTCCTTAAACAAAAAAACCTAAACTTAATACACATGAAATTATGAAAACACAACTGAAATTTAAAGTATGGATTACCATATTGATGGTGTTCTGTGCTTTTGGGACAACAACTACTCTCGCACAGACCTACAATTATGTAACATCAGATGGCTCCGCAAACGGAACAACAGCAGCCACTGGGGTATTGTTGGGCAGAAATCAAAGCCAAGAGGTATTCTCATCGTTGAGTGCTATGTATGCGTGGTCAGGTGACTGGAGACAGTATACTATTGTTTTGCCGCAGAAACAGTATGTGAAGCAAATCTCTTTCACAGTACCAAGTGGTCCGGGACAACCGGGTGTTGCAATAAGCAACAGCGCAACAGCTTTGCCTTCAACGGGTACTGGTAACACTCACCCTACCGGCTACACGACATTGATCGGTGACAACTTGGGTAATTCAAATCAAGGCGCCTCATCAGGAGGCTGGACGCTTACTTTGAAAGGTGGTGACACCTGGACTTTAACGGCAGATGCCGCGGGCGGCGTGCAGTTATCTTCCGTCAGTATTAGATTTTGTAATAATCCTCGCACTCTTAGCAACGTTCAGATTCTGGGCGATGCACCCATCCCTCCCTGCTCCGCTACAAAACCCGCAATTAACCTTACCGACCTTTGTCGCGGTGACCTCAGCGCTAAGGTTGAGAATCCTACAGCCAATATGTTTTGGCAAACAACTGAAAACGGCACAGATGATACTTATCCTGCTACCTCTCCGTTTTTGCGTGAAGATGCAGGCAGCACAGGCACAACTTTTTATCTTCGCGCAAGAGGAACGGTACCTCCTGCCAATACAGTAGTATGCTGGAGCGATGCTGCTTCTATTACTGTTTTCAATGGAACAGGAGGTGTTTCCTGCAGCACTACTTCGTTTTCGGGGAACGGCTTTGGCGGCGGATACAACAGAACCCAACCTTCTCAATGGACAGCAGAAATCAGATGGAAAAACGATAATTCTCTGGTGCCTAATGGAAATTGCGACGGCGCCGAAATGCGAGATGCGTCTCTGTTATTCAATGATAATATTGGCAGTGGAGCCGACCGGTTAGCAGTTTGGCAAGACGGAAACAGCAGTAACCGTGGCTGTTATGGCAGCAAAAGCAACACAAACCAAGCTATTCATGTGATATTCGATACCAAAGAGGTTCGACCGTTTGACAGATTGGTAATAGCGCACGGTCACGGCGGAGACGGATTCCTCAATACTGAAAATGGAGTAGTATTGACATCCGCCCAAGCCAATGGAGTAACAATGTGGGGACGTAACGAAACAACAGATGCATGGACAGAAATTACGGGTGTTACGCTAACACGATATGGCAAAGACTCTGAATCTACACAGAGAACTCAATTTGATTTCCCCGCGGTGGTATATCGTTACGTTATGGTTGTCAATCCAGCCAATCGTGCAAATCGTGGCGGCGGTCACTTCTGTCTCAGTGCAATGTATTTGCACTATATAACCCCTGTGCCGGGTTGCGGTCCTGCAAATGCCTGTCCGCCTTTGCCAAGTGCCTGCACCGCATTTTCAGGTAGTGGCACTCCTACTACCAAAAACATATGCGATGCCAATTTTGCTGCCACAACAGGAGTTACCACAAACAATACCGGTACACCAACCTATTCGAGCAGCAGCACTGCTGTGGCTACTGTTAATTCGTCAGGTCAAATAACCATAGTAGCAGCCGGTACAACTAACATTACCTTAACATATCCCGCAACAGACAGTGTTTGTGGTGGTACTGTTATCTATGCGCTGACCGTAAGCGCAGCGCCTACAGCGCCTACAGTTACCGTACCCACCGGCGGAATATGCCGTGGCGACTTAAACTCTCTTACTAATCGTACAACATTGGGTATTCAAAGTGCATCAGATCTTTATTGGTTTGACAACAACGTAAGTACAACAGGCGGTATTCTCGTAGGCGGCGGAACTGCATTTATTGTAGATGTACCCGACAATACCATTGCACCTGCCGGTACTAACGCTTATGTTCGTAGATTTGACGGTACTTGCTGGAGCACGCCAACGCCAGTACTCGTAGTGAGCAAACACGCAGGAGAAAAGAATTATGCAACGTCGGACAATGCAACAACATGGTTCAGGCAGACCGCTACTACCGGTAGTCCATCAAATATTCTTAATGATGAGGATACTTACTATGATAGGGGTGGCAACGACGGATGGAATGGCTTTATAGTGAAACTGAATACGGCTGCTGCTATTTCCCGGATAGAAATAATTACAGCGCCGCAGGGAGTTAATAACAATGTTAACAGTGGTTTGCATCGTTTTAATCGTTATAATGCAGATGGACAGGGAGTTGACAGAAAATATAATCAAGCCGTAGTTGCTTTAGCGCCTTCAACAGCTTTAATTTCACCGGATTTTACCGACATAGATGCCAACGACAACTTCGGAGCAGTACAGAACGGTTTTTATAAAATAGTAAGTGCATATCTTGAATTAGAGGCAGTCAACTTTCCCGATATAGTAACAAGAGAAGTATTGCAGGATGGTGATATTAAATATACAATCCAAGTACCGGCAACGGCGCCAGCGCCTAATACCAGCGTTTCGTTTGCCACAATAAATGCTCTTTATATCAACAATATGGGTGGATTTAAAATCAAGCAGATAAAAATGATAGGTTTAGATCCCGAGAGCGGCGGCAACGGCGATTGTCCTCCCGCGGTTATCACTTGTACTCCGCCGAACAACAACATAACCATTAGCGGCGGTGGACAAGTATGTAAGGACGATACAAAAACGATTACTGCATCAACTCCTTCGGGTGGTACAACCGATGCTTCTTCAACGACCTATTATTACAGATGGTACAGCACTACTGAGAATAATAATACAAGCGGTTCCATTATTCCGGGAGCAAATACCGGCACCTACTCGGCGCCGACAACAAACACCGGAACTACATATTATTATGTAGAAGTGTCAACCAATCCGGGTTTCTCGTCAACATGTTTGGTTAAGAGTCCGCAGGTGGCGGTTACTGTAAACGCATTGCCGACAATTCCCACACCAACAACAGTAAATACCTGTTCTGCAAGCAATACCGGCAGTATTCAAATTACCGGTGTGGCAAATGTAAGTTACGAACTCATGAAAGGTGCTGTTTCACAAGGTACTAGATCTGGTGCAGGCGCACACACTTGGACGGGCTTGGCAGCAGGCACAGACTACACCATTGTGGCTACTACAACCAATCTCACACCTAATTGTTCGGTTACAAGTACAAGTCCTATCACTGTAGGTACAACTGCTGCCATTGATATTAGCAGCCAACCTATCGGTGGAAATGCTTATGTAGGTCTTTCGCAAGTAACTCTCAGCATTACTGCCACAGGCTCAAATGTTACTTATCAATGGTATAGCAATACAACCGGCAGCAATACCGTTGGCGATATTATCTCCGGTGCAACTAACAGCACATATCCTGTGCCAAACAGTGCAGCAAGCGAGCTTTACTATTATTGTGTTGTAAAAGATGATTGCAACACTACTACAGGAGTAGCTTCTAATGCTGTGCAAGTTGAGGTTATTCAAGGTTCGCTCACAACTACACAGGTTGCCGGACCATTCTTTATTCGAAATGCCTTCCATACAAGCAGTAGTGTCTTTACTAATGGTGCGTGGCGAAATCTCTATATGATGGACGATGGTAACAATTTACAAGTGTACGGTTCCGACACAGAATTTGATCCGGTAACGGCAGATGATAAATACAAATGGGTAATAGAAACGTTGACCATAAACGGCACTGACACTTATCAATATTTAATAAAAAATGTCGGAACAGGCAAATATCTAAATCAAACTGGTGCAGCAATACAAAATGGCTATAACGGCTTGCAAGGTACGTTAACAACGCCGTTGCCTGCTACCTTACAAATGGCTACCGGTGCCAATGGAACAGGTGCTAATAACCAGTTGTTGACAAGCTATCTGCACTCTTTCCCATCTGCACCTAACTCAGCCGGAAATACTACTGTAGAAACAACAGGACTTGATGCTATCAATAATGCGCCGTACATATCTTCTATTTTGAACTTGCGTTGGGAAAATGCCGGTAAAATAAGCAGAGAAGGAAATGTGAATAATGGTAACGCCGCCGATATTGGCTATGTTAATTTGACTTCTAATGATGAAGCAACCAATCGTACAGGTCGTTTGTGGGAATTCATCCCCACAGCTGCCCCAACAATAAACTTTACATCGTTGACTCCGAGCACTGCTACGGCAGAGACTACATTTAACGCTGCTGTAGACTTTGAAAACATTGGTAATGCTCCGCTGGAGGCGCCTTATACGGTAACATTTACATTTGACGGCGAAACTCGAACAGTTACCATGAACAGCGAACTGGGAGAAAGCACAAGTACATCTGCTGCTACTCTAACTACCTTTACTGCACCGGCTGTTAATGGCTCGTATCCAATCGTCGTAAGCATTGGTAATTTTACAAGAACCTTTACTATTACTGTTATCGGTGGTGATGATGAGGATCCGAATATACCGCCTTGTACAAATGTAACATCGGGTATGGTATTTGTAGATGGATTTGTAACGGGTACACCTGTACTAATTCAGTCTGTTTTTGCAGAAACCTATCTAACGGATTGTAGTGGTAGATTATGTTATAATGGTACTACAACAGATACGTGGACTATAACTGCATTAGCAACTACCGGTCAATACCAAATGACAAATGTTGCAACCGGACGTATGCTTGCAAATAGAGGTAATGATACATATGTTGATGGAGGTTTTGGTAATAGATTCCGCTGTCTATTGAATACTAATGGAGGTACTAATTCTGAAAATTATATGACAATAACACCAGTAGGAACAACAGGTTATTATTCTATTTCTATTTACCATAATAATATTGCAGCTTTATCCGTTAGAGGTCATGCTACTGAAACTAGGTCAGATGATGCGATTACCGCCGCTCTTGCTTCTGCTGAAGCTGACAAATTTTATTTCCGTATAGGTAGACTTGTTGAGCAAAGATATCCCGACCTTATTGTAGAATCTGTTGCTACTGGTGATGTTACAGATTTAGTGTATGGAGATAGCTTTACAGCTACAGCCGTAATCAAAAACACAGGCGAAGCAAATGTTCCAGCAAATGTGGTTATTCCTGTCAAATTCAGGTTTAATGGGAGAGTTATAACCATGGAGCATACAGGAGGTTTAGGAGTCGGTGCTACTGCCACTGTAGGACCTGTTACTATCAACCCTAACAAACCAACCGCTTTGAATGGCGCTGCATTGGAAGTTATTGTAAGCAGCAATTATGACATTGAAGAATCAAATTGCTTAAACAATGTTTATACAATAGATAATATCAAAGTAGCTCGCTTTGTAGATAAAATCATTTGGACGAATGCGGAAGGCTGTAACAAATGGAACGAACCTCACAACTGGAAATTAGATAATGGTAGTTCATTAGGCGCAAGTCACTTTAAATTGTGCGGAGAGAATTTAACCGTAGTTATTCCGTCTGTTGCAACAGGAAACCCTGAAAAGAGCGGTAATACTAATGAAGAAAAATTTGGTTTGGTTCAGTCTTCCGACCCAACCAAAATTGCACACAAAATTATTGTAGAAGCCGGAGCATCTCTGTTAATGAGTCCGTTCAATGTTTCCGGTTACGGAACATTGGAAACGACGCTCGAAATAGCAGATCGTTGGAATTGGACAATGATAGGACCCAATGTCAGACCTAACGGCAACACAATGCGTTCGAGCGATTATCAACTAAACAACGAACCGCATGTATATATGCAAGATGCGGCGATTACGGTTGGTGGACAAAATGATTTTACCGTACTGTTTAATCCTCCGTTCGGAAATATGTATCGCGAGATCACAACAGCTGATATTTTCTTTATCAGAGTACCTAATCAATACGGTCCGTATAGAAACACGTCTAATTACTTTTATACGGCATACAATGATACACCTGCACTCCTTGATTACGGATATCCCGCAGGTCAAGATCATCTGGCAAATGTAGGTTCCGAACCTGTTTCATTCAAGTTTAAAAACGCACGCGCTACTCAATGCGACGATCCGGGAAGCGCTACATTTAATGTGGAATCGGGTATTGTGCGCATGACCAATATATTCTTGGCAGACATAGATATTGCCAAATTTAGAGCAGCACACGGCGATGGTGAAGTCTTTGTTTATGATAAAGATGCTCATACTGTAACGGTTAACAATATAGGATATTTCCCTAACGTATCAGAAACAGGCGGTTACATCAAACCCATGGAAGCTTTCTTCTATAAACTCGCTCAAAACGATACCAGAGAAAGCATTACATTAAGCGAATCAGGCGGTTATGTTGTTGTTAATCCGACAAGAGATAATCCTGCTCGAGCAGCTTTTAGTGAGCCCGAAATTGCCATAACAGTTGCAACAGCTAATTCCGGTTCTACTACCACTACATTTAAGTATGATTCGGAAGAGAGAGGCATCAAGAATTTATCAAAGCTATTTGTTGGTATCGATCCGATTTCAAGTGACCATATTTCAGACATCTTCTCCTATACCGAAGCAGGAAACTGGCAACGTCAAGCCTTTACCAACGAAGAAGCACAGTTCGACTTGGGTATAAACATGGCAAAAGCCAAATCGGTTACTCTTACCGTAACAGGTGCCGAGGAGTTTGAAGAAGCGTATTTGGATGATAAGGAAACAGGCATAACTTATAATTTGCACACAGACGAAATTCCGCCGGTTGAATTAACTGCCGGCAGAAACAAAGACAGGTTTGTGCTTCGTTTGGTTGCCTTCGGAGAAGACCCATACAACCCTTGCGAAGAACCTGAGTGCTGCGAAGAACCCGAATGCGGACCTACTACCAATATAAATAATGTTACCGACAAAGGTCTCCATATTTATACCGAAGACAATCGCCATGTAGTAGTCAGTGCATCATTGGGTCAAGTGATAACAACTATCAGCATTGTGGATATGGCAGGTCGCATGATTAACATCAAACCAACTGCCGACAGCTATGCCAAAATAGACATGGACAATTATCCTGCCGGTATCTACAGCGTTAGAGCTACTACAAACAACGAAACAAAAACAGTGAAAATTGCTATAAAGTAATTTCCGGTAACTGATAACTAAAAAAACGCCGAAGAGTTTTTCTTCGGCGTTTTTATGTTCTAAAACATACGAAAAAATAACAATAATAATAATAAATGTTCATAACTTTGTACTAAGTAAATAGAATAGGTAAATGTGGTTAACACCTCGGATACTTAGTCTGTATTTGTATATTTACGGGTATGAAATTTATATTATTAATTGATACTTGCTTCGCGATATTCATTGATATTGAGATATTTTATTATCCTGTGAACTTTGAAATTTTAAATCTCAACTATTGAACTATCTAAATAACAAGTTGCATGAAAAAACCTATACTTTTGTATATCTTTCTGAGTATCTATTTGTTAACCTATGGCGCAAAAATGCCGCAAAAAGGATACGTTGGTCCCTACGATATTGAAGAAGAATCTGAAGTTGCCTATTTTTGGGACGGATTAGACGATGTATTTGAAAGCGAATGGCGCACAGAACGAGTTAGTACGTCGTCAACAGACGTTCCTGACGGTGTTTGCCCCGATTGTGTAGAAGAATATTTTGAAAGCACAGCTGCTTACTATATATGTATAGATGCACTGATAGGACCTGATATCGGAGGTTACTGTGTTTGTACCTGTTCCGCTTTTCCCAATTGTCCGGTACATAATAACGATAACCCATCCATAGGCGAATGTATATTAATAATGTCTTTAGGCAATTATTTCCCACTTTTTGTTTTCGCACTGTGCTATGCCGGATATTATATACGTAGAAAAAAACAAACTATTTTGAACCGGGATTTACAAGATCATCCCTAAATCTCCTAAAGGAAACTTCGCAAAAACACAGAAATATTCGATTTCCATACAAAAGATCCCTTTGTTTGGGAATAAATCTTGCAAAAATCTCGATTCAGACAACATAAAAAAACCTTAAATTTACAATATTATGAAAACAAAATTACTAAAAATAAAATACCGAAAAGCATGGATTACCATGTTGATGGTTTTTTGCGCGTTGGGTATAGCGCAGGCGCAAACGGAAACAGGAAGCGGAACAAACAGTAGCCCTTGCCCGAGTCGTTTGGTAGGACGTGTTACGTTTGCTTATTGTGGAACAACATCGCCCGAGCCGGCAAGGTGGTCATTGAGCGATATTAATTATGATGGACCTGCCACACAATCATTTTATATTGTAAGTAACCGCTTGTCATATTTGAGTACAGGGAATTTAAATAATGGCAACTATACAATTGTAAAAAATCCGAATTCACTAAATGGTAAAAATGGTAATCCTCTTACGAGCCGCCCGAATAGTGACGGTGTTTTTTGCTGGATAAGAGGCAGTAATGAAGGTAATCCTGTTGTGACATATCAGATATCGGGGTTAAGACCGGGACAGTCTGCCGATGCAAAATATTTTATCAGAATCAGAATGTACAATTTAACCAATACTGCTTCAGATACTCAGTATGGCAATAACTTACAAGTGCGGGTTGGAGGGATAAATACATTTGATTACAATGGCAATCCTATGCAAGGAGGAACGCCCGGATCAAGAGTTTATTATGGTCCATTTAATAATCCAACGGCTAATAATGTAGAATGGAATCAAAACCAAATAAGCAATGTATGTCAAAGAAATATATCACAAGGTTATGCTATTTTTGAAGGAACATTTTGGATAGGAAAAAATAATGGAGGCGACAACAAAGGAAATACTTCTGAAAATGGATTTCAAATTCAGATAAGAGGTATGGATAATAATGATGTTGTGATGGGCATCGAATCCATCGAAATTTATGGCTGTATGCCAAGTGATGCAAGTGGTACCACTAATCCCAATCCATTAGAAAATTTATGCCTACTAAATGCCGCACCTTCTGCTCCATTTGTTACCGCTTCGGCTGCCACAAATGTAACTGCCACAACAGGAACACTCAATGGCAACGTAACTTTCGATGGCAATAGTACCATTCTTGAACGTGGTTTTTTCTGGAGCACATCGCCAATTACAACGCCAGCCGGACAAGGCACAAAAGCAGCTGTATCGGGTACAACAGGCGCTTTTTCACATCCCCTTACAGATTTAACAACCGGTACTACAATTTATTATTATGCCTTTGCTCAAAATGATGAGGGAACAGCTTATTCCGAAGTAAGAAGTTTTGTCCCCAAAGCATGTTCCGGTGACGGATTTGAGGTATGTCTGGTGCCTGATATGATTGGCTACAATTCGGGCGGTTCTCATACTTTTTGTGCCGGCAGTGCAAGTGCAGAAAATCGTAGTACTAGTCCTTGTTTTGTTTCCGGTCTGCATGTGAGTTGTTGGGGAAGTCTTAATAGTCCGTGTATGCAATATAAAGCGCCCGACAATATTTGTGCAGGAAACTATGTCGTATCATTCACTTATTCGAGAGGCGGTACCGATACCAACGGTACAACAACTTTGGGACTTACCACTACATTAGGATCTGCCGGATCAATAACTTTTAACAATAAAGGTACAGGTGATTGGGATAATTTTAGTTCTGTAACCGGTTCAGCAACAATTGCATTGACACCGGGTTGCGATTTCTATTTATTTCCACGCGACTGTAACCCTGCAAAACTTTCATTTTGTCTTCCCGTTCCTGCATTTACAATTACAAACAGCAGCGGAGTATCAAGCTATGACCAGGGCGATGTAGCAAATGAGATTAGTATTGCTGCTCCCGTAGGAGCAACATCTTATCAATGGTTTGTAAACAGTATCAATTCCACTACAGGAGGAACAGCTGTTGTAGGCGCTATAGGAACCACATTTACACCACCTACGACATCTGCCGACGTAGGTACAAAATACTATTATCTTGTAGCATATAACGGTGCAGCAGCTTGCGCTACTACAAGTACTAATACTATTGCTATCACTGTTGAACCGGGTTGCGGTTATGTTCCTTCCGGAGGTGGAAGTACTGTTGCCTTCGGGCAGTGTTTAAATACACCTATACAATCAGTTGGTAATCTTGACGGGAATCCTACAGGTGGTATTAATAGTAATTCAAATACAGCTCACATTCGTTCTTATTGTACTACCTATATAAAAGCCAGAGGCGCTGCCGGTTTCCAATACACATTTACTCCTCCGAGTCCGGGTGAATATACAGTGAAGCTGTATTGGACTAATCCTAGTAATGTTGCCTCGAACGCGAAGGCTGCTATACATCTAAGTCAGTTAGGCACTAACACTCCAAATGCGTCACAAGTAGCAACGGATGCAGTAACTGTTTTTAATACAGGTGCAAGTCGTGATAATTGTAATTTTGGTTGGGACTTCCAAGATAATGGTGGTGGTAGTGTAGTTACTACAGCTGATAATACTTGGACACTGACAGGCGAAGCGGTAACATTCTGGCTTTATACGTCAGATCAAATGCACATGGCTCTGTTAGAATTTATAAGAGAATTACCATCTTGCAGCGTTCCCACTGTAAACGCAGGCACTAACATAATTGACGCTATTGCAGAAAATCCTGTGCAACTCGGTGCAACAGCGGTTGCAAATACCACAAGCAAGTGGGAAATAGTAAGCAAACCTGTTGGCAGCAATGTTGACGCAAGCAGCTTTTCCCCTAATGTAAATGCCAACAATGCAGTATTTACGCCCGATGTAGAAGGTGAATATACTCTTCGCTGGAAAGTTACTACCAATACAGGCGGTTGTGTGGGTTGCGATGAAGTAACATTTACTGCAACAGCAAGTTGTACACCTCCTGCTGTCCCGAGCTCTATTGTTGAAGTGACAGCAAATCCTTGCCCCGGAACAACAGGTCTAACCTATTCTGTTGTCAACGATCCAAGCGTTACATATATTTGGTCTGTTGTCGGTACCGATTGGTCTATTGAAAGTGGAAACGGCACTAACGAAATTACCGTAACCGCAGGCACAACCAACGGTATTATCAGTGTAAGAGCAGAAGAAAATGACTGCCGAAGCGAAGCTGCAACGTTGACAGTAAACATTCAAAATGTAACCGCACCCACACTTGGTAACATAACTCATGTCATTGAAGCTACACCTGCGCCTTCTTTAGACGGAACAGGCACACCTGTTAATGGCGCAACCATAACAGGCTATCAATGGTATAAAGGAGAAGTAAACACAGGTACAGTAATTTTCGGTGCAACAAACGCGATTTTTTTCCCACCTGTAAATGGCTTGGGCAACGAAAAATACTATGTAGAAATAACCCATTCTTGCGGTGTATCATATTCTAATGCAGCTACTGTTACCGTAAATGCACAAAACCCACTAACGTTTGTGTGTAATGAAGCTAGTGGCGGTAGTGGTGGCGGCGCAGGCTATGACCCGGCTAATGACCTTCTTGTATTTGACAATATGGATGATCATTTGTGGTGGACTTCTGGCCATCATGATGGTACTATAACAACACAAAGTACAGATGGTTTTAGATTAAAAGCACCCAATGGAGATCATGGTGGTTTCATTAATTTTAAAACAACGCCAAATAAAGGTTCTTATACTTATCTTGCTATAAGAATTAAGGGAAATGTTGGTGGAGAAAATCTTGGTGTATATGTTGGGGGACAAAATCTTGCCGGTACAATCTTTATAGCAGACCAATCCGGTAATCAATCAATCACCACCTCTTATTCTGATATTTATTTTCCGACATCGTCTCTTCCTACGATTGCAGGGACTTGGGGCTTCTGTTTCAGTGGTACTTCGGGTTCTTTTACAGAGATTGTAAACGGGAATCCTGTTTTAAGAATACAAGTAGAAATCGATAAAATATATTTCACAGATAATGCAGGCGGTCCCACCGAAGCTCCCGACTTCACAGTAGAAGCCATCGATATATCAAGCAATAACGGTGCAGTAAGAATCGATAGCGTAACTATAGGCAATATTGACGGAACAGTGGCGATTATACCTACTCAATTAAATCCAATAACAGTTCAAGTGAATATTGGCGGTATATGGCGTACCATAGCCATTGAAAGTGAGAATATACCGGTAAATAGCACGAAAAAATATCCTGTTAACATTGATTTTCCATTGTTGCCTCAAGGTAACTACGAAGTTACTGTAAGAGTACAAGGAAATGCCGATGAACAGGATTGCGAAAACAATGTACTCTTGCCTAAACCTAATGTTGTTGTAATAGGAGTAGATAAAATTATTTGGTCGAATGCATGTGATAAAAATGAGTATTGGAGCAATACAAATAACTGGGTATTGGAAGATGAAGTTACTTCATTAAAAAATATTCACTTTGAGCTATCTGAAAATGTAACAGTGGTTATTCCATCGCCCAACAAAGTCAGAGACGGAAAATACCCCGAAAAACCCGGCGGAGATTTCGGTAATGTTTACCATTCTTTGTATAAAAGAGCCCATAAAATTATTGTAGAACCCGGAGCATCTATATTAATGGAGCCGTTCGAAGAAAAATACGGATGGTTGGAAACATCACTTAAAATAACAGATCGTAACGGTTGGACATTAGTTGGTCCTAATGTTTTGCCTAATAGAAGAGGAATGGTTTCGGGCGATTATTTCTTGAATAACGAACCTCATGTGTATATCAGACCCATGATTGTTGGTTATAATGATCCGGCAGTACCTACTGTAACATGGAATGGTACTTTCCCAAGCATGTCTGAACCTATTACAACAGACAGCACTTTTGCCATCAGAGTTCCCGACGAATACGGGCGATTCAAAGATCCGGCAGACTTCTTTTATGATCCGGGAGTATCACTTCTCGGCAAACTCGGCTTCCCTAACGAATCGAATCTAAGCAAAAAAGATACCGCCGGTACCGGAGCCGTTTATATTGAATTCAAAAATGCACTGGCTCACGAACATACCGGAATTGAATTCGGAGTAGAAACAAATAAATTTGTGCGCATGACCAATGTATTTTTGGCTAACATAAGTGTTGAAAAATTTACCGATAGATTTGGAGGTCAAATCGCCGTTTGGGACGGAAGCTCTTTCGTTACAGATGGTAAAGAATATATCGAGCCAATGGAAGCATTTTTCTTTAAATACGAAGGAGATGCGAATGAATTAGTTGATAATGGTAAAATTCGACTAAAAGAATCGCAGTTATGCAACATCAATATCGTGCAAAAACTATCAGCTCGCTCGGCTTTCATCGAACCGGAAATTATTATCATGGCAAGTGCAGGTAGTAAATCTACCAAAACAGCTTTCAAATATGATCCGGAAGAAAGAGGTATTAAAAATTTATCGAAATTGTTTGTTGGCGCCGATCCGGATACAGGCGACCATGTTTCCGATATTTTCTCTTACACCAACAGTGGAAGTTGGTATCGTCAAGCCTTTACCAATACCGAAGTACAATTTGACTTAGGTATCAACATGGCAAAAGCCAAAACAATTACCCTTACTGTTGCAGGCGCCGACCAATTTGAAGAAGCATATTTAGATGATAAAGAATTGGACGTAACTTACAACCTGCATACAGATGAAATTCCACCGGTTGAATTAACTGCCGGAAGAAACAAAGACAGGTTTGTGCTTCGTTTAGTTGCCTTCGGAGTTGAAAACCCATGCGAAGAACCCGAATGCGGCGAGCCTACCACCAACATGAGCAATGTTGATGAAAACGGTCTGAAAATTTACACCGAAGACAATCGTCATGTAATAATCAGCACATCGTCAAGTCAAACACTCACAACCATCAGCATTGTAGATATGGCAGGCCGTGTGGTTAACGTAAAACCAACCGCCAATAGCTATACTCGCGTCGATATGGGCAATTATCCTGCCGGAATCTACAGCGTTAGAGCTGCTACAAACAATGAAACAAAAGCAGTGAAAATTGCGATTAAGTAAAATAAGTGTTGAGTTATAAATAATAAGTAAAGAAGCGCCGAAGAAAAAATTTTCGGCGCTTCTTTGTTTTGTCATTGCGGGCTTGGCCCGCCGCTCGACTTTGCCGCTTGGTTTACCAAGAATCCCTTGATTTCGACTAATAACTGTTGACTAACGACTAATAAAAAGCGTCAGAGAATATTTCTTTGACGCTTTTTTTATTACCTTTGCATTTTTAAAATCGTAAATTGTTTAGACAGTTTCTTAATGTCAACACAAAAAGTTATCATTTCTTCAGATTGCACTGCCGACTTGGTTTCGATATTGCAGCAAACGACATATTCTTCTATTTATATCTTGACTGATACAATTACGAAGGAACGTTGTCTGCCGCGGTTGCTTCAAGAGGCTGTCACTGCGGGCTTGACCTGCAATTTCCCCAAAGTAATAGAAGTAAAAGCAGGCGATGCAAATAAAAACATCGCGACGCTTACGGATATTTGGCAAACGTTGACCGAAACAGGCGCAACCCGAAAATCGCTGCTCATAAACCTTGGCGGCGGTATGATAACAGATTTGGGCGGTTTTGCCGCTTCCACTTTCAAGCGAGGTATTGATTATATCAACATTCCCACCACGCTGCTGGGTGCGATTGACGCGGCAGTAGGCGGAAAAACAGGAATTAACTTTTTAGGATTCAAGAATGAAATCGGCGTCATAAATCCCGCCGGATACGTGTTGATTGACGCGAATTTTTTCAAGACATTAGACCACGCAAATTTTCTTTCGGGATATGCCGAAATGTTGAAACACGCGCTAATTTATTCCGAAGAAGAATTGAAAAAGACGCTCGATTTTGACCTTTCGAACATTGATTATGATGTACTTCGGTCGTTACTCACAACGTCGGTAATGATAAAAGAAGTAATTGTAGAAAAAGATCCGACGGAGCAGAACATTCGCAAGTCGCTGAACTTTGGACACACCATCGGGCACGCTTTCGAAAGTTTTTCGTATGAAGTCGAGCGACCAATATTACACGGTTATGCGATTGCCTTCGGAATGATATGCGAATTGTACCTTTCGCACAAAAAAGTGCATTTTCCAAAAGAAAAATTACAACAAATCTGTCAATTAATCGTTGATAATTACGGCAGGTTTGAGATTACTTGCAAAGATTATCCGCGCTTGTACGAACTAATGCAGCACGACAAAAAGAATGATTCAGCAGCGATTAATTTCACGCTGTTGGGCGCGGTAGGCGACATCAGAATAAATCAAACCGCCACAGAAAAAGAAATTTTTGAATCGTTGGATTTTTACCGCGACATAATAGGATTTTAGATTTATGTTTTTAGTTCCGTTAGGAATATGATATCATCGTCCTGCCGCATTACAAATTCAGCAGAGTTGAGCATCAGCATTTGTAATGCGAAAAAAACAAAGGATTCTAAATTTACGATTTTAGTTCCGTTAGGAACATAATATTGGTAGAAAATATTGATTAATTTGGTATTTAAGTGCCGTTAGGCACGTAATATAAAAAATGGCGTACTTAACAATAACTGCTCCAACAAAACTAAGCGGAACGATTTGCCTTCCATCTTCAAAAAGCATTTGTAATCGCGCACTGATTATAAACGCCTTGTCGTACAGTCCATATGAGATAAAAAATCTTTCGGATTGCGACGATACACGTGCAGTTATGGCAGTGCTGAATTCAGATTCAAATCACTTCGACGTTGGCGCGGCGGGCACAGCAATGCGATTTCTGACAGCTTACCTATCGAAAATCGTGGGCGAATGGACAATCACAGGTAGCGAACGAATGAAAAAACGCCCTATCCGTATTTTGGTTGATGCCCTAAACTCGTTAGGTGCGCGGGTGGAATACTTAGAAGAAGAAGGATTTCCGCCATTACAAATATTCGGAAGCGCACTGCAAGGTGGTGAAATAGAGCTCGACAGTAGTGTGAGCAGTCAGTATATTTCAGCATTACTGATGATTGCCCCAACGATGGAGAAAGGGTTAATCATAAAACTGAAAGGTCATTTGGCATCGAAATCATACGTACAAATGACACTGAAAATAATGAAAGATTTTGGCATAAAAGCCACTTGGAACAAAGGAAAAATAATCGTTCCGCCGCAAGAATACAAACCAATAACATTTAAAGTAGAATCGGATTGGTCGGCGGCATCATACTGGTACGAAATAGTGGCGTTGCTCGGCGAGGGCGAAGTGTTGCTGAAAGGATTGAAAAAAGACAGCTGCCAAGGCGATGCCAAAGTTGCCGAATTGTTTGCGTTGCTGGGCGTACAGTCGTCTTATACTGAAGAAGGCGTGTTGCTGACTGTCAATAACGGAATGACGTCTTGTATGATTTACAATTTCGTTGACCAACCCGATTTGGTACAAACGTTTGTAGTAACATGCTGTTTACTGAATATCCCGTTTTCGTTTACCGGCTTGGAAACGTTGAAAATAAAGGAGACCGACAGAACTGCCGCTTTAATTACCGAAATGACAAAATTAGGTTACAAGCTCAACGAAACGGAAGAAGGCGCATTAGAATGGAACGGCGATAAAATTAAACCCGAAAAAAATCCGGCAATTGACACGTACGACGACCATCGTATGGCGATGTCGTTTGCGCCTACGGCAATAAAAATAAGCAGTTTGACAATAAATAATCCGGAAGTAATAAGCAAGTCTTATCCAACTTTTTGGGAAGATTTGAAGAGTGTGGGATTTAAGATACCAGAATAATGAAGATATTATTATCTTTGTGAGATATTTATTAATATATAGGATATTTATTGATATTTGCTCCCTACGGTCGCGATACTGAGATAGTCGCTCTATCAATATCAACTAATATCTATAAATATCTTAATATCAATAAATATCGCAAAGCAAAAACAAAAAACAATGAAATTAGCATTAATAGGATATGGCAAAATGGGGAAAGAAATCGAAAAGATTGCCCTTTCTCGCGGACACGAAATAGTGAGTATTATTGATGTAGATAACATCGAAGATTTTGATTCCGAAGCATTTAAGAGCGCTGATGTAGCAATAGAATTCACGGTGCCTCACGTAGCGTTGGAAAATTACCGCAGAGCTTTTGCTTCCAACGTAAAAGTTGTTTCGGGAACTACCGGCTGGCATGAACACATCGACGAAATAAAAGAAGCTTGCAAAAACGGCAATACACTTTTTTGGGCATCGAATTTCAGTTTGGGCGTCAACATTTTTTTTGAGCTAAATGCGCATTTGGCAAAAATAATGAACGAATTTCCATCGTACAATGTTATGATGGAAGAAGTACACCACACACAAAAACTCGATGCACCGAGCGGAACTGCTATTACATTAGCAGAAGATATTTTGGCGAACATCGACCGTAAAACAAAATGGGTAAAAGAAGATGCAAAAAATGCCGATGAATTAGCTATTTATTCAATTCGCGAAGGCGAAGTTCCCGGAATTCACAGCATTATGTACGAATCCGATGTGGATAGTATTTTAATAATGCACGATGCCAAAAGCAGAAAAGGATTCGCATTGGGCGCAGTACTTGCCGCCGAGTTTACGGCAGCACATACCGGCTTTTTGGGAATGAAAGACTTGTTGAAATTTTAATTTCTGAACTAGGATTTTAGTAAGATTTACAAGATTACCGAGATAAATCCCATTAGGGATTTCCGCTTGGTAGAAAACAAACAATACAAAGGCTGCATTCCAATAGGAATGCAACCAACCAATATCGAAATTTTCTACCGAGCGATAATGCCTAACGACATTATTAGAATCGTGAAAATCTTATAAATCTTGTAAAAATCAAAGTTCAAGACAAAAAATATATTTTATGAAAAACAATATCGCATCAGCGTCTGTGAAACAATGGATTAAATTTTCAATCGCCGCCGCTATATTAATCTTTTTTGTTTTTTGGTTGGGAAATGCTTGGTGGTTGCTATTGTTACCGCTAATTTTCGACATCTATATATCTAGATTTGTCCCATGGACAGCGTGGAAAAACTCGAAAAACAAGGTATTGCGTACAATTGCCGAATGGGTTGACGCCATTTTGTTTGCATTGGTGGCAGTGTATTTGATTAATACTTTTTTCTTCCAAAATTATAAAATTCCATCTTCATCTCTCGAAAAAACGCTGCTGGTGGGCGATTTTCTTTTCGTAAGCAAACTTGCTTATGGCCCACGTGTTCCGATGACGCCTTTGTCTTTTCCGTTGGCTCAACATACGTTACCGATTATCAATATAAAATCGTACATCGAAAGACCACAGTTGGAATACAGACGGCTCAAAGGTTTTGGGAATGTAAAATTGAATGATATTGTAGTGTTTAATTTCCCGACAGGCGATACCGTGGCGTTGGAAGCACAAAATCCCGATTATTACACGTTGATTCAGATATACGGTCGCGAGCGTGTGAACAGCGATAAAAATACGTTTGGCGACATCGTTTATCGCCCTGTCGACAGACGTGAAAATTATGTGAAACGATGCGTTGCCCTGCCTGGCGATACGCTCCAAATAATCGATAACCAATTATATATCAACGGACAAAAACAGACAGATATTCCCGGTGTGCAATTCAATTATTACGTGCAAACAACGGGACAATATTTTTCTGATGAAATGTTTGATAACTTGGGAATCAGCAAAGACGACCGATTGTTGACGAATAACGTTCAAGGCGGAATCGGGATATTGGATTATTTGGGTTTCGAGCGCAACAAAATGGGTAATCATAATCCTGTTTACCGTTTGCCGTTGACAGCTGAAATGCTGGCAAAGCTGCAAAAATTGCAAGCCGTATCCGAAATAAAAATTGAACCCGACGTTTTTGGCGGACATACTTTCCCGCTTGGCAATACAGAATGGACGAGAGATAATTACGGTCCGATTTGGATACCAAAAAAAGGAATGACCGTTGATATAAATATTTCTAATTTACCTATGTACGAGCAAATTATCCGTAATTACGAACGAAATCAATTGGAATTGAAAGACGGTACAATTTTTATCAATGGCGAAAAAGCAGAAACCTACACATTCAATATGGATTATTATTGGATGATGGGCGACAATCGTCATAATTCGGCAGACTCGCGCAGTTGGGGATTTGTACCCGAAGACCATGTTGTAGGGCAGCCTGTTTTCGTTTGGCTTTCGTTAGATAAAGATAAAGGTCTTTTTAGCGGGAAAATTCGTTTTGATAGGTTTTTTAAGAATGCAAGAAGATAAAAAATATTTAAAAACCCCTAAATCCCCTGAAGGGGACTTTGCAATCGTCCGTCAGGAAAAGTCCCCTTCAGGGGATTTAGGGGTTTTTCTTTCTTCCGCTTATCTCGCTCCAATTCAGTATTACAGCAAATTGGCTCATTATCCGGTTTGCATCGAAAAGCATTGCAATTATGTGAAGCAAACGTACAGAAATCGCTGCAACATCGCAGCTGCTAACGGAGTAATTTCTCTTACCATTCCGGTGGACAAAGAGAATAAAGAAAAATGCTTGACACGCGATGTGCGGATTTCGGCACACGACGATTGGCAAACGTTGCATTGGCGAACCATTGTTTCAGCTTATAATTCCACTCCTTTTTTCGAGTATTATCAAGATGATTTCCGTCCTTTTTATGAGAAAAAATGGAATTTTTTGTTTGATTTTAACTGCGAAATTCAGCAAAAAGTAATCGAATTGTTGGATATTGATGTAAATATCCGGTTTACAGACGAATATAAAACCGATTTTTCTCTCAACGAAATTGATTTTAGAGAAGCTATTCACCCCAAAAAGAAAACGGAAGATGCCAATTTTTCGTTGACTCCTTATTATCAAGTTTTTGATAAAAAATTTGGATTCCTGTCAAATTTAAGCATCATTGATTTACTTTTTAATATGGGCAATGAAGCTGCGATTGTTTTGAAAAAATCTTTTCCCGAACAAAAGCCAGCGTAAGAGCGTTTAAAAAAAATCCCACAAAGACACAAAGTTCACTAAGATTTTTTGTGTTCTTTGTGTCTTTGTGGGAAATATAATAAAATCGTAAATTCATCATGGACACAAAAGAACGCTATTGGCGAAATATGTTAGTATTGTTTATTGTTTTTCTCGGTATTATTTTGTTTCGAGAATTTCGCCCGATGTTTGCCGGTTTGCTGGGCGCTTTTACCATTTATGTGCTGGTACGTCGACAGATGTTTTTTCTCACGGAGAAGAAAAATATGAACAAAGTAGTGGCGGCGCTGCTTATGTTGCTCGAAGTTATATTGTGTGTACTTATTCCCATTTCGTTGATTTTTTGGTTGTTGTTTAAAAAGGCAAAAAACATTGGGCTAAATCCGTCAGAATGGATTGATTCAATTCAGAAAGTTATTGAAACATTGCAGCAAAAAATAGGGTTCGATTTACTTAATATTGATAATATTCAGACCATTACCACTTATGTTGCTGAAGGAACTCAAATTGTGTTGGGTGAGGTAAGTTCTTTTGTAATGAATGCCGTGGTACTGTTGTTTATCCTTTATTTCATGCTGCTGAACGGGCGAAAAATGGAAGCATATATTGCCGACATATTACCTTTTAGTCAAGAAAACAAAAAGAATATATTAAAAGAAATTCATCAAATGACGATTTCCAACGCAATAACCGTTCCACTATTGGTGGTTATTCAAGGATTGGTAGCGTCGATTGGTTATCTATTGTTTGGTGTTCACAATGTTCTGCTGCTCGGTATTTTAACCGGTTTTGCTACCATTATTCCCATTGTAGGAGCATCTATTGTTTGGATTCCTATTTGTATTTATCTTGCGGCTACGGGAGATTATTTTTCAGCAATTGGACTTACCCTTTACGCACTTATTGTGTTGATAAACGTAGATAATGTCGTACGGTTTATACTGCAGAAAAAACTTTCGGATACGCACCCGTTAATCACGGTTTTCGGAGTAATCATCGGGTTGTCGTTATTTGGTTTTTGGGGCGTTGTTTTTGGACCCATTATGTTGTCGATGTTTTTTATCTGTATTGATATTTTTAAACGAGAATATATTGATGCCTAGAAACTATTTACTTAACAACAATAAATTCCGGTTTCCCGCAAAAATAAAAACTTTTGTTTCTATGTTCGCGTTCATCAAGAGAAATTCTGCGAAAAACGTCTGCCCAATTATCAACATCGGCGTATTTTTTTACTAATTCATTTGTCAATGGTTGAGTTTCCCATTCGGGATGCTCGCTTACCATTTCGGCATAAATATGCTCGGCGTGATCTTCAAATTGTGCGTTAAAATAAAAAGCCGATTTTAAACTGATGTATTTTACTAATTTCGCAATAAACATATAAGAATATACGGCGAAAAACACTACAAAAGGCGACAGGTACCAAGTATCTTTGATACCATCTTCTTTCATTTTTTCGTGAATAACAAGTACATGCGTATATTCATTATCTTGGGCTTCTCTGCCCCAGTCTATTATGGCGTTAGCTTCGTCTATTTTATTTTTATTTCTAAAATTACGCGAAAGAGAAACGTATTTTTTCATTTCCCATTCCCTGTAAGGTATGGAAGCCAATATTTCCAACAACTTTGCCTTAGGCAGCGAATGTTTCTTGCCTGCAATTAAATTCAACGTTCCAAAAAGAAACTTCGCCATTATGTTATATGGATACTTTTCCCGCTGTAACGTAGCTAATTGTTCTTGTTTTAAACTCATTCTGTTAGGATTTCTTTGTATTTGCGCTTAAACTTCAACCAATGAACAAACTCCATTATTCCATAGATAAAACAAGTTACGCCGATAAGGATAAAGAGCGTTTCTGCCGTTTTGAAAGGATTGAGCAAAACGAGAATTCCCGCAGCTACTACTATCAAAGGCGCTATATAAAAAAGCATAGGAACAGTCGTTTTCTTTCGGGCGCGAATTAAAGTAACAATTTGCTCAATACCGCCGAGCAAAAGAAGCGCGCCCAACAAGTACATCAACATGCTGACAAAAAAGTGTGGAACTGATACTAATATCACACCGAAAAGTAAACTGCCAATTCCCGCAAGTAGAACCGGAATTTCGGGACGTTTTGTTCGTTCGGAAATAAAATAGCTGATAAGCGAGATCAGCCCCGGAACAATAAAAAGAATACCAACCGCAATCACAACATAAAAGATTGCGTTTTTGGGTCCTAATATAAGCAACACGCCGAGCACAATCGCAGAAATGGCGCGAATCATAAAGTAATTGATTAATTTTTTCATACTATTCAATCGTTTTTTAGAAAATATTTTAAGCGGAAGATAAGAATATTGACTAACTGGAGTCAAAAAGCAATCATATAATTGTTGATAATTTTATTAACAATTATTTTTTCAAAAATGTTAAAATATAACATTTCATAACACAAAAATAAACTAAAAAATTGTCTGAATCAAGATTTTAATAAGATTTTTTGCGATTTACAAGATTAAACCTTGTATTTATATTATTTTTGCAACTTCATTTCAAGAAAACAAATAAAATGAAAAATTTTAAACGTACTACCATTACTGCAGCTTTGCCCTACGCCAATGGTCCCGTGCACATCGGGCACTTAGCAGGCGTATATATTCCTGCCGATATTTATGCCCGTTATCTTCGATTAATAGATAAAGATGTGCTGTTTATTGGTGGTTCCGACGAACATGGCGTTCCTATTACACTCAAAGCAAAAGCAGAAGGAATTACTCCTCAAGACGTGGTTGACCGTTATCATAATATCATTAAAAAATCGTTTGAAGATTTCGGGATTTCGTTCGACGTTTATTCACGCACGACTTCCAAAATTCATTATAAAACAGCTTCCGAAATTTTTCTTACGGTGTATGAAAAAGGCGGATTTATTGAGAAAAGTTCGGAGCAATATTATGACGAAGAAGCCAAGCAGTTTCTTGCTGACCGGTATATTATCGGAACCTGTCCGCATTGCAAAGCCGAGCGTGCTTATGGCGACCAATGCGAGGCTTGCGGTACATCGTTAAGTCCATTGGATTTGATAAATCCGAAATCGGCAATCAGTGGAAGCACGCCTGTGCTGAAAGAAACAAAACATTGGTATTTGCCGCTCGACAAACATGAATCTTGGCTTCGCCAATGGATTTTGGAAGACCACAAAGAATGGAAACCAAACGTGTATGGTCAGTGCAAAAGCTGGTTGGATTTGGGTTTGCAGCCTCGTGCGGTAACCCGCGATTTGGATTGGGGAATTCCCGTTCCGCTGGCTAACGAAGAAGGTAAAGTATTATATGTTTGGTTTGATGCGCCGATTGGCTATATCTCCAATACGCGAGAATTGCTGCCTGATTCGTGGGAAAAATGGTGGAAAGATTCAGATACAAAATTAGTCCATTTCATCGGGAAAGATAACATCGTTTTCCACTGCATTATGTTCCCTGCGATACTGAAAGCCGAAGGTTCTTACATAGTGCCCGAAAATGTTCCTGCCAATGAATTCTTGAATCTCGAAGGTGATAAAATATCAACATCGCGAAATTGGGCTGTTTGGCTACACGAATATTTGCAAGAATTTCCGGGAAAACAAGATATTCTGCGCTATGTGTTGACGGCAAATGCACCGGAAACGAAAGACAATGATTTTACTTGGAAAGACTTTCAAGCGCGAAATAATAATGAGTTGGTTGCTGTATTTGGAAATTTTGTGAACCGTGCATTGGTGCTGACGCAAAAATATTTCGACGGAAAAGTTCCTGCTTGCAACGAACTGACTGACTACGACAAAGATACGCTGAAAGAATTTGCCTCCATAAAAGAAGAAGTGGAGAAGTTACTGAATGTTTATCGTTTTCGCGATGCACAAAAAGAAGCGATGAACCTTGCTCGCATCGGCAATAAATATTTAGCTGATACAGAACCTTGGAAATTGGCTAAAACCGATATGGAAAGAGTGGCTACAATTATGAACCTAAGTTTGCAAATAACGGCAAATTTAGCCATTGTTTTTGAACCTTTCTTGCCGTTCACATCTGCAAAATTGCGTCAAATCATAGGTAAAAACAGCTTTAATTGGGACGAGCTTGGTAGAGTAGATTTGCTTTCCGAAGGTCATCAACTAAATGAACCGGAATTACTGTTTGATAAAATGGAAGATGATGTTATCGAAGCACAGATTCAGAAATTGTTAGATACCAAAAAAGCCAATGAACTGAACAGTTATCAACCCAATCCGATTAAAGAAACAATCGCTTTCGACGATTTTACGAAATTGGATATTCGCGTTGGAATGGTTCTGAGTTGCCAAAAAGTTCCGAAAGCAGATAAATTATTAATGTTTAAAATCGACGATGGAATAGGCGAACGTACCATTGTATCGGGCATTGCAGAGCATTACAATCCCGAAGAATTGGTCGGCAAACAAGTTTGTTTTATTGCCAATCTTGCACCGCGAAAACTAAAAGGCATTGAATCGCAAGGTATGATTTTGAGCGCCGAAAATGCAGATGGAAAATTGGCGATTATTCAGCCGATAAGTGATGTGTTACCGGGAAGCGAAGTGAAATAATAACTTTAAGGGATTTAGAGTTTAAAAATAAGTTTATGTTAATAATTAACAGTTTTCAAGAACTCGAAATGCTGATTGGTAAAGAATTGGGCGTTTCGTCATACCACCAAATTACACAAGAACAAATTAATCTCTTTGCCGACGCTACGCTTGACCATCAATGGATACACGTAGATGTAGAAAAAGCCAAGAAAGAATCGCCTTTTGGAAATACCATTGCACACGGGTATCTTACGCTCTCTGTTTTGCCGCATTTATGGACACAAATTATTGAAGTTCAAAATACTAAACTCCAAGTGAATTATGGTATTGAGAAGTTAAAATTTAATCAACCTGTATTGGTAAACAGCAACGTTCGGTTGGTGGCGAAGCTGATAAATGTGGTTAACCTACGCGGCGTAACAAAAGCCAATATCGGCGTAATATTAGAAATAGAAGGCAACAAAAAACCGGCTTATGAAGGCGAGATTGTTTTCTTATATCATTTTAACTAACCAAAAGACTACTTTTCTGACAGATTTTTAATCGTTTGTATGCTTTATAACATATAAAGTGTCGTCGTTTTTTTCGTGTTTTTTTCCGAACTTTGTAAATTCGCTTAAATTTACTTGCATGAAAAAAACACTACTTTATTTTTATTTCATAAAAAATGTAAAAAAAACCAAAAAAACCCCTTTGGAAAATTTTTTGCATTCCTCTTTTTTCTCCAAAAAAATATTATTATTGCTATGTATTTTAACTGTAGGGAGTTATTTGCAAACAGCCAGTGGTAATTGTAGTGATACGCTTACAGAAATTTACGGTATCCCAACAGGACATGCTTGGCACGAAAGTACAGCAGGAACAGCTACTTCAAATTATGCTTACGGGCAATTTATTTCATACGGTACGATAGGTTCTCGTGTAAATAGAGGCTTAGCTCAAGGAGGCATTACGCCGTCTTTTCCCAATTCGGCAAATGAAGCTTTGGCAAGTTTTAACAACATTAATCAAGATTCGGTAAAATGGACAAATGTAAATGGTGGCTCCGGCGGACAAGCTACGTTTACTTACTACAATCGCTTAGACGGTTCCGGCGATAACGGAAATTTAACAATATTCGTTAATGGCGTTCTTGTTCAAACTATTACCGGCGCTCCACAAGGAGCTGCTACGAGCGTTACCGTTACCTTAAAAGCAGGACAAACTAATACCGTTGTGTTGAGAGCAACTAATAGTGGTTCTGCGCCGGCAGGTTTTAGATTAGTAATTCCCGATTGCGAAGAAACCGGCGACGGTGATCCAGGTGGAGAATGTACTGCACCTGCATCAAGTACAAGATTTAACATTAGTAACGGAGCTATTTTGGGAGCTTGGAATCATAATGGCGGAGCCGTTACAAATACTCCGGAAAATAATGGCAACGCTTTGACCGGACAGATAATAGGATTTACAAGTGATTTAGATTTGAATTACAATATCAATGTAACTCAAGCAGGAACTTATTCTATAACAATTCGTTATGCTTGTGATAATCCACCGCCCGGAATGCCAATAGTTTACATAAATGGTATAAATGTTGGGGCTTTTACGGGAATGGCAAGTACAGGCGGTTGGGGTAATTTTCAAACAGCTACCATAACAGGAGTAGAATTATTACCTGGTGAGCATATTATGAGAGTTGACTTTGATGGATCTACTAATAGAGCTTGTTGTACATCATACGATGCTTTTATTTTTACTCTAACAGACCCATGTATCCCAACTTCCTCTCTTTCCAGACCTGAAGTTACGGCAACACCGACAGATTGCGATCAAATAAATTTATCATGGAATGCCGTAGAAGGTGCAGACCGTTATCGGATATACACAGTAAGCAGTGCTTCAGGAATGGATACTACTTTCTTGGCACAACAGACGGGAACAACGTATCAACATACAGGTTTGAGCGCTAGCACTACATATTATTATAGAGTATTGGCAATTGGCGAAGGGGGCAAAGCTCTTTCCGATGTAGCAAGCGCCACAACTACTGTCGGTACAAATCCACGTCCGACTATTTCAGCTGCAGTGCCCGACTATACAGCAATAACTCTTACGCTCTCGCCTATTCCAACTGCTTTGAGTAACACGCTTTATCGTTCAACTTCTCCTACAAGTCGAGGTTCGGTAGTAGCAGGATACAATGGAACAGCAACTACATTTACCGACACCGGACTAAGCGAAGGCGTTACATATTATTATACACTGGTGTCTACTTTCGCTACAAGTTGTCCCAGAGAGCATACAAATAGCGCGAAAACATTGTCGAATATAGCCTATCCGACACCTTTGAATTGTACATATTCAAACTGTCCGCAAGATTTGGTCGGCTACATCAACTTTGCCAACAGAAACGGCATTGAAACAGGACGCTGGTCTATTAACGATATTGATTTTTACGGACTTGCAAACGAATCTTTGACAACCACAGGTAGTTATCAATCCTCCGGTGATTTGGTAACAAGCGGAAATTATTTTATCGTTAAAAATCCAAGCAGCGTAAGAGGCGGAAATAGCTCGGCTAATGCCGAGCAATTACAAAATATTCCCGATGCGCTCGGCGGCGTTTTTCTTATCAGAGGAGGCAATGACAATTCTTTGATTTACACCATTACAGGCTTAAGTACAGGAACAGATGCAAGAGCAACTTACTGTATAAGAATAAAAATGCGCAATGTAGGTCGTGCAAGCCAAAATGACAGTAACGACAGAGACAATGCCTGTCAGGAAAACGGAAACAATATCAGGGTTTGTCTGCGGAATTTGGCAGGCAACAACAAAAATAACAACACCAGTCCTTATGGAAATCGTTATGGCTCTTACAGCACTGTAAACACAGGAAATTGTACAACAAACGTTACCGCTAATTGGACTGAAAATCAGCAACAAAACACAATGACCAGATATGGTGATTTGACTATTTTTGAAGGAGCAATAACAACAGGCACAGACGGTGGTTTTCAAATACAAATACGCGGTATCGGTGATGCTCGAAACAACATAACGGGCATCGAATCAATCGAAGTTTATGGTTGTTTGCCAAGAGAAATTGTTGCCGAAGACCAAGACGGTAATAGTACTGTCGTATTTTGCGAAAATTCTCCCTTTACGCTTACTGCAAGCGGCGCGGGTTTCGGAGATATAAATGAAGTAAGATGGTATAGAGGCGCTACCGAAGTCGAGGCTTTGGCAGCGGCTGTCGCGGAAACCTCTCCGGTGGGCAGAGGAACCGCATTTTTTGGTAGAGCACCTTGGGGCGTAGGCGCAAACGAATGGTATGTGGCAAAAGGCGCTTTAGGTCAAGAAATCATTAGAATTGAATCAAAATTCTGTTGCTCTTCGCTAGGCGAAAGCACCGTTGTGTTTAGACAAAATTTTTCCGGGATAACTAATTTCGACACTCGCTGTGACAGTAGATTTGCAAGCCTTGCAGGTATAACGGTATCGCCTACATGTAATATACCGGTTATTGATCCAAATTATACTTTTGCCGCAGATAATCCTGCTTGTCAAGTAAATGATGAGTATTATGCAGTCATAATGAATGCTAATCAAGGCGGTTTCCCAGGTTTTCATAACGTAAGCTCGCCTACTCCCGGTAAACCAATATTGATGATAAATGCTGCTTTTCAAGCCAGTGATTTTTACCGGATACAATTAGACAGTCTTTGTCCCGGTACCAGCTATGAATTGACGGTACGGTATGCCGATGTAACTCCGCAAGAACATATAGACATTGGGATAATGCTTGGTGTTTTCGAGCTAAATAGCTGTAATCCTTTGAATCTTACAGAAATAGAGAGAGCCGGTCCATTTAATTCCAGAAGTTTCGGAGCAGCCAATAGAAATTCCAACTGGCACGAAGCTACTCTTAATTTTATAACTCCTCCAAGCGAAGAGCTTAGTCAGGCTTACATGCTTAAACTGTGGAATGTAGAAAGCGGTGGTTCAGGTAACGACTTGGTAATAGATGAAATTTTTGTAACCAAATGTGTGGCTACATTATTTACATACCAAGAAGGAACTACGAACATAGAAGCGTCGGTTTGTAGTGCTGACAGTGTTTATTTGGAAGTGCCACTACCACAAAGTCTTATGGATATCATAGGTGGCACAGAGAATACCACACAACTATATATTCAATGGATGACTGCAGAAAGTGCAACTGCTACGGCCTGGACACCGGTGGGTACTCCACAACTTTACACATCGGAAAATAATAAGAATATTTTAGCAGTATATCCACCTGACTTGAATACTACAGTATATTATAGAGCGAAAATTTCTATCGATGCCAACAGAGCAGCGTTTGTAAATGATCCATTGACGAAATGCTATAATGATGCGATAAGTATGAATTTCCGCTTGGAACGTACAGGTGAATTAGAAATAGAAGTAGAACCACAAGACTTTCCGGTTTATATATGTCAAGGAACACTTGTCGGCGAAGTAGAGTTGCGAGGTACTGCTCCTGCAGGATCTGACGGTTGGGGTTGGATAAAACATGAATATGGTATTCAATCCGATACCATTGGTATGGTGTTGAGCAACAATCCTGCCGATTTGAACATTATTATTACCGAAAGCGGAATAGGAACATATTATTTTGTGGTAAAAAGAGGAATATGCAGGGCACACAAAGCAAAACTAGTAGAAGTGTCGGATAAACCGGTGATGAATCCACCGAACATAACCGCACCAGACCCAATTTGCGAAGGCGAAACATTAACACTTACAGCCCCAATTGTAGAATCAGAAGCCGAAATAACTAATCAAGGCTGGCTGTTAAATGATGAACCATTTAATCCAAGCGCACCATTGACAGCAAGCGATAACGGTAAATTATTAAGATATTTTGCAGTAAATATTTGTGATTCAGTATATACCAATACAGTCGCAGTAACAGTAAATCCATTACCGGAAGCAAATATCAATGAGCCGACAACAAGAATATTAACTTGTACAACAACAAGCATTGAGCTAACTGCTACAGGCGGTGGAACATATGCATGGGCAACATCCGGCACAGGAAATATTACGACTAACCCAAATCAAGCTACAATCAGTGTAAATACACCAGGTACTTATAGAGTAATGGTAACACTAAACGGCTGCATCGGTTATGAAGAAATTGCCATTACTGAAAATCTCGATAAACCTCTTCCGACAATCGACGCAAGTGCATTGAGATTAACGTGCGACACAACAACCATC
>Ga0082212_10000412_pt1 | contig 62539 bp, 53 predicted proteins | sample TergutNt197P3_FD_71548 | JGI IMG/M metagenome (GOLD analysis project Ga0082212, IMG submission 71548) | Neocapritermes taracua P3 segment gut microbial communities from Petit-Saut dam, French Guiana - Nt197 P3 | ecosystem: Host-associated > Arthropoda: Insects > Digestive system > Gut ... | reverse complement strand
CGCCATACTTAAATCGTATTCCGAATTGGAAAAGAAAATCGGCGCGATGGTAACCGTGCCGGCCGCGGACGCGGACGATTCGGCCCGCGAAAAATTCAACCGCGCGGTCGGCGTGCCGACAACAATCGCGGAATACCCGGATCACCCCGTGTTCGACGTCGACGATTCCGTCCGGCAGAAATTTTTGGACGCAGGACTAAACAGGACCCAGGTGGAAAAGATTTACGACATCGCGGCTGAATACCTGTCGCCGGCGATTTCGGAAATCTTTCAGTCGCGGCATGAATCCGATTCCTTGCAAGAGCTGCGGAATTTTTTCGGCGGCGACGAAAAGATGACGGCCGCGATGACAGAGATAGAAAAGTTCGGCGAAAAATTTCTTCCCGCCGACACGTTCGAATCGCTGGCGTCGTCGGCCGCCGGAATAAAAAGCATGCACGGAATGATGCAGTCGATGGAACCGAAAGTGCAAAGCGGCGGCGGCGCGGCGGGCGCGCTGACGGAACGCGACCTGCGCGAAATGATGCGCGATCCGAAATACTGGCGCGACTTCGACGCGGAGCATATCAGAAAAATAGAAAGCGGATTCAAAAAACTATATTCGTAAAATTCGCGCGCGAAAATTTTTTGCAAAAAATATTTTCTCTCTTGCATTATTTTCTTGTTTCATATACAATTGTATCAAAGAACAAAAAAATTTGTTCTATAAAACAAAAATGAAGGAGAGAAAGAATGGCATTTTCATTCTTGAAAACCACCGCGAAAAAACCCGCCGCCAAAAAACCGGCTGCGAAAAAACCCGCTGTGAAGAAACCGGCCGCCAAAAAACCGGCCGCGAAGAAACCTGCTGTTAAAAAAGCCGTCGCGAAAAAACCGGCCGTTAAAAAAGTCGCCGTTAAAAAACCGGCGGTCAAAAAAGTAGCCGTCAAAAAGCCGGCCGCGAAAAAGAAAGTCGTGAAAAAAGTCGCGAAACTGGCCGTCAAAGCCCCTGTCGCGAAGAAAGCCGTGAAAAAACCGGCCGCGAAGAAAGTCGCCGTTAAAAAACCGGCGGTCAAAAAAGCCGTCGCGAAAAAACCGGCCGTAAAGAAAGCCGCCGTCAAAAAACCGGCGGTCAAGAAAGCCGTCGCGAAAAAACCGGCCGTTAAAAAAGTCGCCGTTAAAAAACCGGCGGCCAAAAAAGCCGTGAAGAAAGTCGCGAAAAAGAAATAAATTAATTTCTTTTAACAAAAAACCCGCCGATTGGCGGGTTTTTTGTTAAAAGAAATCAGTCGAGAGTCACAAGTCGTTAGTCTATGGAAATTTTTTTCGACTTGCGGCTCTCGACTTGTGACTTTGGACTTTTCGCGCGGATAATCCTTTGACCCGCGCGGTTTCGATTCGCGGCGCGCAGCACTTGCGCATAACCGAAAACCGAAACAATGCAGCCGGCCATGCGCCGGCTTTTTCAACATTCAGAACACAAAGGAAACAAAAATGTCTGATTCAATAAACATGGCCTTCGTAAAACAATTCGAAGCCGACGTGCATTTGGCTTACCAGCAAACCGGCACGAAACTGCGCGCGACGATCCGTTCCAAAAACGCCGTTGTCGGCGCCAGCACGACTTTCCAAAAAGTCGGGCGCGGAACGGCCAGCACAAAATCCCGCCACGGATTGGTTCCGGTCATGAACCTGGACCACGAACCGGTGGAATGCCTGTTGGTCGATTACTATGCGGGCGACTGGGTCGACGCGTTGGACGAATTGAAAATCAACCACGACGAACGCCGCGTGGTGGCGTCCGCCGGCGCGTACGCGCTGGGCCGCAAGACGGACGAGTTGGTCATCGACGCGATGAAGAACGCCGGCACGACCGTCGGCGATTATTCGACCGGACTGACCAGGGAACTTATCCTGTCCGCCGTCGGCATACTGAACGAAAACGACGTTCCGGACGACGGCCGCAGATTCTGCGTCGTCGGCGTGAACCAATGGAACGAACTGCTTTCCATGGAAGAATTCACCAGCGCCGATTACGTCGGCACGCCGGCGATGACCGGCGGATTCGAAACCCGCAAATGGCTGGGCGTCAACTGGATACTGCACAACGGCCTGCCCGTCGACAACGACCAGCGCCAGTGCTTTATGTACCACGCGTCCGCCATCGGTCACGCGTGCGGCCAGGAAGTCAAGACCGACATCAGTTGGGTTGGCGAACGCGCCGCGCATTTCATCAGCAACAGCATGTCCCAGGGCGCCGTGCTGGTCGACCAGACCGGCATCGTCCGCATCGCATGCGGTGAATAAGTAAATAGTCGATAGTCGTAAGTCAATAGTCTATAGACTTTAGACTTACGACTTTAGACTAAAAATGGAGTTTTTAATGGCTTTCGCAAATAAAAATCTATCGGTCATCGCATACGCGAACGGATTCACTTTGTGGCATTACGGCGCGGGTGAAAAAATGGCGGATATATCAAAGGCCGGTTATTTCAACAATGTAAAAACATTGATGAATATCGGCGACATAATAATTATCAACGCCGACGACCAGACCGCTTTGAAAAAAATCGGACAGACCGGCCCGGCCGTCGAAATCGCAAAATTATAAAGGATTAAACCATGCTTACCAAAATCGATATCTGTTCCATGGCGCTGTTGAAAATAGGCGAAAAGCCAATCCAATCCTTTAACGAGGACACCGCCGCCGCACAGCTGGCGCGGACCCTGTTCGAGGCCGTATCGGATGCGCTGATCGCCGGACACCCGTGGCGATTCGCATCCCGAACATTCGATTTAACCAAAACCGAATCCGGCGATTTTCTGGTGCCGGCGGAAATACTGCGCGTCATATCGTGCAGCGCGCAAAAGTATGAAATAAAACAAAACAGAATAAAATCCTCGGCCGACAAAATATCCATTACCGCGATTGTGCGGACCGACGTGGAAAACTATCCGGCGTTTTTCACATCCTGTCTTGCGACGCGGCTGGCCATGGAATTCTGCATGCCGCTGTCGGACAATCAGAACGCTTTCAACACGCTGGCCGCTTTGTTCGATTCGGAACTGCGCGCGGCGAAGTTTATCGACAGCACAATGTCGTCCGGAACAGGCGTGCAGAATTTTTCACTAATCAGCGCAAGGTATTAATAAGAGGTATTAAAGATGGGAAAATTTATCAAAACCCAGAATTCTTTCGCGCATGGCGAAGTGTCCGCGGAATTTTTCGCGCGCAGCGATTTGGCCGCCGCGAACAGCGGACTGTCGCGTTTGGAAAATATGGACGTCCTGCCGTCGGGCGGAATTTCGCGGCGGACGGGAACCGTCCGGCTTTTTGATTCCGCGCCGGATTCCATCCTGGTTCCGTTTTCGACGTCCAACGACCAGAACTATCTGTTGGTTCTGTCGCCGAAAAGCATCGAAGTTTATCAAGATGGCGCGCGCCTGCAAACCGTGGTTACCCCCTGGTCCGCATCGGAACTGCGAAGCGTGCAATACGCGCAAAGGTTCGGCACGATGATATTCGTCCACCCGAACCATTGTCCGAAAGTTCTGCGCAAATCCGCCGCAGGCAATTTTTCTTTGTCCGATTTCGTATTCACAGTCAATGAAAACGCGTCCTCCAACATGCCGTTTATAAAATTCGACGATACGGCCGGCGTAAAACTGACCGTTGCGAATTACAACCAATATGGAAACAACGCCGCGCAGCTGACCGCCAGCGCCGCAATATGGGACGAAAGTATCGTCGGCACGCTTTTGCTGTTCATGGACAAACAATGGCTGGTAACGGATTACGTCAGCCCCACGGTCGTAATCGCCGGCACCAACGGCGGATATTCGCTGCCGCCGGCGCCCATATCCGATTGGCGCGAAGCCGCTTTTTCCAGGGCCCGCGGCTGGCCGGCCAGCATAACGTTCCACCAGGACAGACTGGTGTTCGGCGGTTCGCGCGATTGGCCGGCCGGCATATGGATGTCCAAAGTCGGCGACCATATGAATTTCAACGCCGGAACCGGATTGGACGACGAGGCGATTTTCCTTACCCTGCTTTCCGGAACGCGCCAGCAAATCTGCACAGTCGCCAGCGCGGACAATCTGCAGATACTGACCAACGCCGGAGAATGGGCGATCACCGCAAAGCCTTTGACGCCGGCGAACATCGACATAAAGCAACACACGAACGTCGGCAGCAAAAGCGACATATATCTGCAGCCCCAGAAAATCGAAGGCAGCACCGTTTTCGTATCGCGCGGCGGACGCGCAATCCGCGAATTGGTATTGGACGATTTGAACAATACTTACAGCGCGGTTGATTTGTGCGCCCTGTCGTCGCATATGATGACGGCGCCGGTCGATATGGCGTATCACGACGCGGCGAACCGCCTGTTCGTGCCGCAGGCGGACGGCGGCATGGCCGTGCTGACCAAAATAGCGCCTCTCTCCATTTCCGCATGGGCGGCGTATAGAACCGCGGGCAAATTCAAATCCGTCGCCGTTCTGGACGAACAGGTTTATGTCGTCGTACAGCGCGATAACGGAACTTTCGTCGAACGATTCGATAAAGACGCCGAAACGGATTCCGGAGAATTCGAATTTGCCCATACCGCGGCCAGCATGCCGCCGTTCGTGTCCGGGCACGCCCCGAAAAAAGTCCGGCTGGCAAAACTGTCCGCGCGAGTATTGGGAACCCAATCGCTTTTCTTTTCCGTTGGCGGAAAAAAGCTGCGCGCGCCGCTGCCGTTTGCGGCGGACGCATCGGACGCGGATGTCTATTCCGGCGACACGGCTGTGAATCTTTTCGGAACGACGACAAACGCCATAGACCCGCTGTGGACAATCAGCGGGGACGAACCCGGACCCGTGACGGTACTTTCCGTCACGGCAGAGGGAAGATATTCAATATAGTCGATAGTCGCAAGTACAAAGTAGAAAGTAAGTTTAGAGATTGTTGGAATAATTCCAATAAATATCAAAATAGTCTTTCTACTTTTGACTTTAGACTTTCTACTATTTACGACTAAAAGGAGTAAACCATGGGACAAATAGCAAATGAAATAGAAAACATGCTTTCCGACAGAAAGGCCGGCAAAGAACTGAAAAAAGAACGCCGGATTATTCTGGACCAAATCGCGGCCGACGAGGCGACAAAAACCAATCTGGTTAAAAAAGCGCTGGCCGCGCAGCGCGCAAAATACGGCGCGGCCGGAATGGGCGGCAAAGGCATGACCGAAGAGGCCGTGTTGAAACGCATGCGTGAAGAAACCGAACAGCCGTTCGATGAAAAGCGAATCGCGAACATGAACAAAATGTCGAATTTGAAAAAACCGAAGAAAACAAACCTGGTCAAATTGTTCAATTCGCAATTCTCAAAACTTATCGGATAATGTCGTATAATTCCGCTTTGAAATTCTTGGATGATTGGAACGAAATTATCGGACTGTCCACGCCCGCGCATCATAAAAAAATTCTGGAATTCTTGGTTGAATCTTTGCGCACGGACCCACGCCGGGCGTTGTTGCTTTCGTTCCGGCATTCCGGGAAATCGTCCGTCGTCGGGGTTTTCGCCGCATGGGTTCTGCGGATGCGCCCCGAATCGCGGATTCTGATTCTGTCTGCGGAAACAAAACTGGCGTCGCGAATGGTTTCACATATAAAGCATATCTTGGAAAACCACCCGGCGTGTTCGGACATGCCGCCCGCCGTCAAAAAAGAATGGGGCAGCCACAAAATCACAATCCAGCGACCCATAGGTATTCGCGAACCATCCGTAATCTGCCAGGGCATTCACGGCAATGTCACGGGATTGCGCAGCGATTTGATAATCTGCGACGACGTCGAAGTGCCAAACACCAGCAATACAAAACAAAAACGGGAAAATCTGCGCGAACGTTTGCGCGAACTGGATTTCATCCTGTCGCCGCGCGGTACGATGATTTACATCGGCACGCCGCACGCACGCGATACGATTTACAGGGTATAGATTTTATATACTGCTAACGAATGCGCGCAGTTTTACAAGCAGTTCCTGGCCCGCGTCGCCGAACATCGGAAGATAGGTTTCGTATTCGGGAAGGTCCGCCTGGACCTCTGCCCTGGTTTTTTCCGTCGGCTGCCACGACAATATGTTGTCGGCGCGGGTCCACAGGTCGAACGCGCGCGACGCGGCGTACACCGTTTTCCAACGCGCGACCAGATTCGGCCGCCCGGAAATCGCGGCGCGGACGCCGGCCAGCCATCTGTCGCCAAACTGGCGCACATAGGGCAGCGATTCGATTCTTTGCAAATGTTCCGCCGTCGGTTCGAAATCGACCAGTTCCCGTTCCAACGAATCCATGTCTTCGTTCGAAAACTTCGCGTCTTTGGCCACTTCGGCGAAATGAGTTTCCATCAGGCCGCCGTACGGCATCAGTTCCGGCGAAATCGACGCGCGGTCCCCGCGGCCGCTTTGCAGCTCTGAAATATGTTCGGCAAGTTTTTCGCCGGTCGGCAGCTTTCTGATTTCTTCCAGAACCGCGGAATCAGATTCTTGCATGAACACAGGGTTTACGGCGCGCCACCCGCCATGAATGGCATGCGCCTGGCGGTACAGGTTCATCAATCTTTGCGCCGTTACCGATGGTTTTTCTTTCATTGCTCTCTCTTTCCCGTAAACAATTATTCCATTACAATCTGCACGATTTTGTGCAGGCGGCCGCCCGTGTTGGACACCGTGATTTTTTCATCCGGTTCCACCATATGGCCGTACAGTTTGCCGCGCGCGTCTTCGCGGACCATGACTATGCGCGCGTGCGTTTTCAATCCCGGTTCCAGTTTGTCGAAATCTTCGGAAAGCGCGACGGCCAAATCGCCCGGCTGGGCGATCGCGTCCGGATCGACAAACATGTACGAGCGCGCCGGAAACATATTGCCGATGCGTTTCGCGTTCGGGACGACCGCGTATATCCCGGTGTTGCTTTCCAAATTCATCGGCGACACTATCATCTGTTCGTCGGATTTTTTGAACACCAAATCCTTGTCGCCCGGAACGCCGAAAACCGGCACCAGTTTCTTGCGCGCGGAATCGTAAATATTCGCGCCGTAAATTTCGCCCGAAAGGTCTGTTCCTGCGGACGAAGAGCTGGGCACCAGGACGCTGCGCACCTTTTCGCCGACCTTGCTGATTTGTTTCGCCAGTTCGCCTTTTTCAAAAAGTTCCGCGATGGCTTTGTACATGCTGTCGGGCGTTTTGCCCAAAGCCTTTGCCAGGTCCGCGATTTCGTCTTCGTACAGTTCGCGCTGGCCCACTTCGATTTTATGATACACCGACAGCGTCATTTTCGCGTCTTTCGCGGCCTGGGCGATTGTCTTGCCGGCCTTTTTGCGCAGAACGCGCACGCCGGCGCCGAATATTTTAAGACCGCCGGTTTCATTGTCTTCCAGACGGCGCTGCATTTCCGATTGCCATGAATCCGCAACCTCGTCATTGGCCTTTATAAACATATCGGACAGTTTGCAATCCAGAATTCCGCACAGCGTCAACAGCTGTTTTTGATTCAGGCGGCGCACGCCTTTTTCCACCTTTGACATTGCGGACAGCGACAGGCCGGACTTTTTCGCGACCGCGGTCATCCGCATGCCCTTGCCCAGTCTTATATTTCTGATATTGTTCGGAAAAATTATTTCTTCCCAAGCCATGGCCATTCCTCTTGGTTATATTGACAAAAGTATAGAGTCTTTTTCTTGCTTGCGCAAGAAAAATCGTAGACCGTTATCCGTAACCCGTAGTCCGTAATTCTTTAATGTTCAACTTGTGTGCGCAAACAAACCTATGGCACGGAACATAAACGGTATGAATTACGGAAAACGGATAACGGGTTACGGATAACTGGTTAAAAGAAATACGGTTTCGCCTTGAAATTTTCGCGCGAATGCCGGATATTTTCGGCCGCGTCCCACGCGTTCAATCCGGCGTTTATCAATTCCAGACGGCCGTAATATGCGACCATCATCGGGTCGAAAGTATTGTCTGACGAAATCCATTTGTCGCCATCGGAATTCGGCGCGCCGTATTTGTCCAGGACGCCCTGCCAGAACGCCAGGATTTTCTTTTCCCGCTGGTCCGCGAATTTCGGATCGTCGCCCTTTATCTCGTCGACGTCGTTGTTGTATTCCACGCGCCATACGGCGTTGCCCGTCATGTTGGACGTAAAATAAACGGCTATCGTTTCACCCGTCGATTCGCGCACCAGATGCATTTCGGACGCGTACAGCAGTCCGCGCGCCTTTGCCAAAGAATTTATGCAGTTGGCAAGCGACGACGGCGCGAATATTTTTTGCAGGCGGCATTCGTAATCCAGATTGTTTTTCCAATCCCGCGACACTGAATATATTATGGAATTTTTACTTCTGGGCGCGTAAAGCGATTTCGCCCTGAAAAATTGGTTATAAACGCTTTCGAAATCCATGCCAAGCATTACGCCCGCAATGTCGAACTGCATAACGCCCGCGAAAACGGAGTCTTTGTTCAAATACACCGGTTTGGCAACGGACAAATCCACGCCCCCTGCGTCCGTTATGACTTCGTCGATAACATTATTCGCTAAAACATCGAAATTATCGAAATTGTCAAAACCGCCGAACCCGGTTGAATCATCGTACACCGCATCGTCAAAAAAAGGTTCGAAATCTGCGTTTGCTGCGCAAACGCAGAGCATAGAGCATAGAGCATAGAGCATAGATAAACGCCCGAATGATTTTATAAAATTATTTTTTAATATAAACACTTATCTATGCTCTATTATCTATGCTCTGTTGCGCCAAAGGCGCAACCATCTATCTTACCTCGTCCACCACGAACTTGAACACTATCATCGGAGGGACGCCGGATTCAAGCGCGCGCCGCGAATCGAAAGGTTGTCCGCCCAATTCCGTCCGCATGCCCGCCTCGTACCGCAGACGAATCAGTATTTCCCGGTCCCGCAATATTTCGGGCGCGGCGGCCATATCATTCGGATTATAAGTAATCAAATCAAATCGCACAACATAATATTCGCCCTGTCTTTGCGGCATCCCCCGATGCACATTCACGCGGCGCAATTTCATTTTTTCCGCCAAGGCGGCCAATTCCGGTTTTACGTTCGCCTTCCAATTTTCGAACACCGGCGTCCGCGACCCAACCGTCATCGCGGCCAGCGGACTGTTCCGTCCGGCGCGGCGGTCCAGATCGCCGTCGTACGGAATCACCCCGAAATATTCGCGAACGAACGCCGCGATTAATCGTTCCTGGACATACGTCGAATTCGACCGCTCCATCGCGGACAAAGACACCGGCCCGCCCAAACGCCGGCTGGAATGTTCCGCCGATTGGAATATATACGGTTCTATGTCTATCTTTGCGGACGCGTCGAACAGGCGGCCGCTGAAATACAACGCCCCGACGGAAAGCGCCATAATAGTCAAAGACGATAAAAAGAATAAAAGCTTTCTCATATTCCCGTCACATACCAGTTAAAATCCGCGACATAATACCCCAGCGTCAGCGGATATACGCTTTCGTTCCGCTGCACGCGGACGTATATTTCCATATTTCTATCGGGGCCGGCGGACTGTTCCAAAACCGCCTGGGCGCGCCACATTCCGCCGCGACCGTCCGGTCCGGATACCGGCGATATGGTAATCGAATCCCGGCGCAGCCTTTGCGTTTCACCCCCTTCCGCCATGTCCTTGTAAACCGGCAGAACGCTTTCGGAAAAACTTTTGTAAAGCAAAGCGTCCGAAGCGCAGCAGATAAAGCACGCGGTGCCGGCGCACGATGCCACCTCGCATTCGCACCAATTGGCGGCGTTCCGGGCGGCGCTCTCCGTCACCCTGAACCATTCGGTCGCAAAGCGCCACACGACGGATTCCTGCATCGAAATTTCTTTTGAAACCGCGTCGTCCGATTTTGATTTTTCGCTTATCACCCGCCATTCGCCGGTAACATTGTCGATGGAAATAATATAAGGGGAAAGCCGCACCGAATGCACCGTCCAGACAACCAGACCGCACAGCGACGCTATTACGAAAAACAAAACCAAATACCATACGGCCGCGAACCGCGACAAGGCAATCTTGCGCGATTCAGGAAACGGCGGTGTATCGAAATTGTTTGGATAATCCATTGCTTGCTCGCTTTGCTCGCAAGCAGGTATAAGGTAAAAGGTATAAGGTACAAGGTATGAAAACTTCTACCTATTACCTATTACCTATTACCTCTTACCTGCAAAGCCGTCAGGCTTGCCATACCCGGATGCATGCGCACGGCGACAGTTTTAATTCATCGTTATCGAATCCGATTCCAATCGGCACGCGGTCGTAAACCTGGCCGCATCCGGCAAGCACCAGCATAGCAAAAAATAGGTATGCGAATTTCTTCATCATAATCTCCCTTTCATATTTCTTTGATTATAGGGAATTCCGGGGCGGCGTGTCAACTAAAACTGTGTCGCGAAAGAAAGCAGGAATTTCTGTTCCCGGTCGTATTCTTTGGATAAAAGCGGCCAGCCCCAAGAGAAATTCATCGGCCCCATCGGAGTATTCCAATATACGCCGATACCGTACGACACGCGCCAATCCTGGTCTATGAAATTTTCGCATCCGGGATTCCAATCCGGACATGTAAATCCAGCGCTGGCCGGCTTATATGAAAACTCTTTTTTCGGCGGGCGGCCCAATATGCCGTAATCGGTGAACACGAATCCCTTTACCTGGTATTCATCGGGAATAAACACCGGGAAATTCAGCTGGGTCGTGCCGTTGATTTTCCACAGGCCGCCGGTCGCATAATTCCGAAAGGCCCAGTTGCGCGAACCAACGCCCGCGACGTTGAACCCGCGCAAAGATTCCCCGCCCAGAAAGTAACGGTACATACGCGAAATATATTCGTCATCCGTCAAGGGCTGTAACAATCCGGCGCCCAGTTCGGATTTCAACTGCCACCGGTTGTCCAGGAATTTATACAATCCGGTAATGGACGCATCGTACCGCATGAATGTTTCCGTGCTTCCGAATCCAGTATACGCCACACCAATATTGCCGATGACGCCGTCATGCGTCTGTTGCGCGAAATCCGTATCCAGATTGTGATAACGGAAATTCGTGCCAAGCGTGTAAAGGTTCACAGACTGCCACTGGCCGCCGGTCGCGTGCAGGTCAAGATTCTGGTCGAAAGCCGCGGACAAGCGCACCATCTGGGTCCAGTTGTCGGTCAGTTTCCAGCCCAAACGGCCCGCCACCATAAAGCTGTCGCGGTCGTACCCAAGAGACCCCAAAGACGAATAGTTGTACATGGTATAATTGACGTCGAATCCGGCGGACAGCGCGCGCCCGAACAGATACGGTTCGGTAAAGCTGAACATCGCCTGTTTCTGGTATTGCGCCAGCGACCCGCGCAATTGCACCGTCTGGCCGCGGCCCATGAAATTGTTTTCCGTGATGCCGGCGTCCAGCATGAACCCGTTGATGTTGGACCAGCCAAGTCCCCCAGAAAGTTCGCCTGTCGGCTGTTCTTCGACCTTTACGTCCAGGTTCATCAGGTTGGAATCTTCGATGCGCGTCGGCACCATGTCGACGGATTTAAAGTATCGCGTGCGCATTAACCGCTGGCGGCCGCTTTCTATTTCCTGGCGGTTAAAGGGGTCGCCCGAACGGACTTGCAGCAAGTGCTCTATAACCGAATCGAAAGTCCGCACATTGCCCAGAATGGACACTTTGTTTATATATATGCGGTTTGTCTTTTGAATCTGGAACACCAAATCTATGGTGCGGGCTTCGTCGTTTTTGGTCGGAATCACGTCAATGTTTATGAATGCGTATCCCTGTTCCGCGACAGCGTTGCGCAAAGCGCTGATGGTGCCGTCAACCAGGTCGATGTTGTAATAATCGCCCGGGTCCATTTTAATCAGGTCCATCAGTTTTTTGTCGTCGACATCCGGAAAGGGATTTTCGACGGACATCTTTCCGAACTTGTAACGATTTCCTTCGTGAATATCGAACGTTACGGAAAAATATTTGCGGTCGGGGGAAAACACGCCGTTTGCTGATTTGATTTGAAAATCGACGAATCCGTTGCGCAGATAGAATTGGCGCAACAGCTGTTGGTCGTATTGTATGCGGTCTTCGTCGTAATTGTCGAAAGACGCCATGAATTTCCACCAAGCGTATTCGCGCGACAATACTTCGGAACGCAGGGTGCGCGAACTGAATTTTTTATTTCCGGTGAATTTTATATCTTTGATTCGCGTCGGGTGGCCTTCGGTGATTTCATACACAATGTTCACGCGGCCGCCGTCCAGTTCGATGCGTTTAGGCTCTATTTTCGTTCCGAAAAAACCTTTGCGCTGATACACGGTCAGCATGCGCTGAACATCCGCGCCGATGGCGGATTCGTCGTACGCGGACCGTTCGCGCAGGCGGATTTCCTTTTTCAAATCGTCGGTGGATATTTCGTCGTTGCCTTCTATCGTCACCATATTGACGACGGGCGATTCCGTAACGGCGATATTCAAAACGCCGCCGGACATCTCGACGGAAGATTTGGAAAAAAGACCGGTGGCCTGTAATTTTTTGGCGACGCGGTTAAGTCCCGCGGTGTCCAGATTGTCGCCAACCTTTACATCCGTCATGATGCGCACGGATTCCGCGTCCATTCGGCGGTTTCCGGAAACGGATATGATTTTGACAACTTCGGCAAAAGCCGAAAAAGTCAAAAGCGCCGTGACCAGCAGGGCAAGATAAGCGGCATGGAATTTCTTCATCGCGGAATGATATATACAACAAAATTTACGGTTTGGCAATATTAATGTATGGGCGGATATATCCGCCCATACCCAGTCCGTCATTGCGAGGAGCGTTTGTCTGACACGAAGTGTCTGCAAACGCGACGCGGCAATCCAGCATATTGTCGCGCCAGCTTTGCTGGCGCACTCTATTTACTGGATTGCTTCGGCGCGCGCGCCGACGTTCCACGTCGGACTTGCGCTTCTCGCAATGACGTGGATGGGACGGGAATGCAAAGAAAGATTATTTTACCATTGCATTACCCTGTTTTATTTTGCAATAATCGTGCTGTATAATTGATAACGGGGGGCGTTTGAAAACAAAACTTGCCTTTTTGCCGGTGATTGTGTTGATTGCGATGTGCTTCGGCACGCGCGATGCGGTGGCGCAATGCTCGATGGGCCCCAACCCAACATCAACGGCGGGTCCATGGAACCCTGGGGCTGGCAATTATGTTGATAATTTGGAAGTGGGATATAGGTACAGTTTTTATGACTATGGCATTCCGTTAGAAACCGAATATGGCACTTATATAGAATCCGTACCTATTAAGCAACACCTATGTATGTACCATTTCAGCAAGTGCATAGTCGATAACCATTGCACCATGTGCAATTTTAATATAAACAATGATAGCATCTGGAACTTTGGTGGATATTACGGCGGTTGGGACGAAGATTGGACTAATGCATGCGCGCAATGCCTTAGTAACAGCGCCATCGCTTCTTACCATTCAAGCAACTCTAGTGCAACGCCATTATGTAATGAGTTTAGGAAAAATAATTGTGAAACCAATACCATGTATAATATTTGCAGCCTTATACCAGAAGATACTGTGCTAAATTACAGACGCAATAATAATAATTATAGCGCCTCTGCATCATTTATATTCCGCAATGAAATTGACACTAATGGCGTCACCGAACGTCTTATGGGAACAGCTTTATGTCAAGACCCTGTCGTCAACTATTTTGGTGGCCATGCCCTGCTGGCCGGAATAAACTGTGAGAGTGACACAACATTGGGCAACAATGTATGTTATGAATGCGTGGATATCACTCTCAATTCTGATTACAACAACAGAACCCTTGGATTTCAATTGAAAAGTTGCAGTGATAAGTGCAGGCTTGACAGATGTAAAACCGGTTATGCCCAAGTTCCCGGTCTTTTGCCAAAAATTGTTTCAGTAACCAGCCACGACACAGTCAGAAAGGTCAATTTGACTAACTATACAGAGGCCTGTGTAAACAACATCACCTGCCCGGCCGGGCAATATCTGCCAGCGGGCAGCGGCACTTGCGTAACTTGTCCGGTAAACAACTGGTGCCCGGGCGATACTTTTACACCGTCCGCTTCTACCGACCAAGGCATCAACTGGTGTCTTTCCGGTTTCGATACAAACGGTGCCACCGGACGGTCTGAAGTGACCCATTGCACCCGGCCATGCAACACGAATGATATACAGGGCGCGGCCAATTTTGCGGCGCCCGGCAGATGCAGCTGTACCGCCACCAAAATCACCGGCGGCGTTGTAAACGGCGGCGGGAATCCCTATTGCGAAACAAATTGCGCCACCACATGCACCGTGAACCAATGCGCCGCCGGCCGATATAAAAGCGGAAATACGTGTCCGGCATGTGCCGATGGCTCTTACAACGCCGCAAACAACACTAACACCAGCTGTTCTGTATGCACCGGCGGGACACCCGCGGGTTCGCAAAAGGCCAATTCCACCACGTCCAACACTTGCACCGATTGCACCAACAAATCCGGCGCGGCAACCTTTGTCGCACCGAACTGGAACAACAATAATCCAATATTTTGCAGAATAAACATTTGCAACGATGGATATACTAAAAATGGTTCCGATAATGGAAACGCCTGTACGCCGAATACTTTTAACGTGAGATACGCGCCCGGCAATCCGGCGGGCACAGGCAGCGCGCCGACCAGTCCGACATCCTGTATTTTCGGCGGCACCTGCAACGCGCCGGCCAATACCTATACGCCGCCCACCGGCCAGGCGTTCTCCAATTGGTTGTGTTCCGGGGGAAGGCCCGGCATTTGCAGCGGCAGTCATAATTTCAATGCTGGGCAAAGCATTGCACAGGCGGCTTTCAGCGGGGAAATTACTTTGGCCGCAGTATGGGGCGCGAATTGCGTACCTGTAACGCTTGACCATAACGGGGGTACCGGCGGCACCCCGGCATCCGTATCCCAGAGATACAACGCAAACTGGTTTGCAAGTAATAATTGCAGCGGTTCTAGTATTGGAAAACTGACGGCCAACCCCACGCGGCCCGGCCATTTATTCCAAGGATATTATGACACCAGCGCGTCCACCGGCGGAACACAAGTAATAAATAAAAATATCCCCGGAGGAGAATTTACAACAAATACCGCGTTTGCCAGCGGAACGGGAACATTATACGCCAGATGGGAAAAATGCCCAACCGGACACGTGTCCGCAGACAGCGTGTCGTGTACACAGTGCGATGTCGGCAAACATCCCAATAGCGACCAGTCTTTATGTGTGGATTGTGACGCCGGATATTTTTCTCCAAAAGGTGAATTGTGCGAAAAATGTCCGGCGGGATCATACCAAGACAAGCCGGGACAAACATCTTGCAATTCTTGCGCCGCCGGGTCATACCAAGACCAACAGGGGCAGGCGTCCTGCAACGAATGCCCGGTGCAGCAATATCAAGACGAAGAAGGAAAGACAACCTGCAAACCCTGTAATGATGGCACAACCGGCGGCATAGGAGCAAAGGAGGGCCCCATATGCAAATCCACAACAGGGATACCCGCCAATACAATTATTGCGGACATTGCGGGAACGTTCAGTGTTCCGGCCTGTCTTGCGCTTCCGGCATGCGCCCAACTGCCGCTTGGTTTGTCCTGTTGCAATAAAAACCCATAAACATCACCCGGAAATTTTTACATCGCGGTCGAATATATACATCAAATCGCGCGCGCCGGCGCCCGCCGCCGATTCCAATTTCGAATCCGATTCGACCAATTCAACCGCATTCCGCGCCGCCAGTTTGAACAAATCGCGATGTTCGCGGTAATCGACGAAATGATACGGTATCCAACCGCTTTGCCGGCTGCCCAGCAATTCGCCCGCGCCGCGCATCATCAAATCCTGTTCCGCAATCGCAAACCCGTCGTCGGTGTCAACCAAAACGGCCAGACGCTTTTCGCCATCTTCGGTCAATCTTTCGCCGTGCAGCAGCACGCAAAAAGACTGGTCCCCGCCGCGGCCCACGCGCCCGCGCAATTGGTGCAATGCGGACAGGCCGAATTTTTCCGCATTCTCTATCACCATAATCGTCGCGGACGGCACGTCTATGCCGACCTCTATCACACTGGTCGCGACCAATAATTTTATCTTGCCGCCTGTGTCCGCGAATTCCGCCATGACGCAATCGCGTGATTTTTTATCCATTTGTCCATGGACCAGACCGACATCGTCGCCGAAATATTTTTTCAAGAATTCATACCGTGTTTCCGCCGCAGCAAAATCCATGTCTTCGTTTTCCGCAACCAGCGGACAGACCCAGAATACTTTCGCACCCGCATCCAATTGCGCCTTTACCCGGCCGACCAGCGCCATAATCCGGTCCACGGCCAAAGTCACGGTTTTAATAGGCATGCGGCCGGCCGGCTTCTGGTCGATTACAGAAACATCCATATCGCCGTAAATCGTCATGGACAAAGTCCGCGGAATCGGCGTCGCCGACAGCGCGACGAAATCCGGATTCGCGCCCTTTGCGCACAGCGCCGCGCGCTGGGCCACTCCAAAGCGATGTTGTTCGTCGATAATCACCAGCCCCAAATCTTTGTATTCGACAGATTCCTGGAACAGCGCGTGCGTGCCGATTACAATCTTTGTGCGGCCCGAACGTATGGAAATCAGTTTTTCTTTCTGCGCGGCGCCCTTGTCCCGGCCGGTCAATATTTCGCACACGACGCCGAACGCGTCGCACATAGGTTTTATCTTTGCAAAATGCTGTTGGGCAAGCGTATCCGTCGGCGCCATAATCGCCGTCTGCAATTTGCATTCCGCCGCGTTCAAAGCGGCCGCCAATGCAACCATTGTCTTGCCCGAACCGACGTCTCCCTGGACCAGGCGCAGCATGGGCTCGGCGCTTGCCATGTCGGCCTCTATTTCCTCTATCGCGCGGCTTTGCGCCGCGGTCAGTTTGAACGGCAAAGACGCGTATAATTTTTCACGAAGGGTCCCGTCGCCGGAAATAGAGCGGCCGACGATTCCGCGCTTTCGCCGTTCGCGCGTCTGAACAATCGCAACCTGGTGCGCGAACAATTCGGCGTACGCCAGCGCCGCGATGTTTTCATTCCCCGCCGCCAGGTCTTCGTTCGATTTCGGATAGTGAATTTTTTCAAGGGAATTAAAAAAATCATCTATGCTCTTTGCTCTTTGCTCTATGCTCTGATGCAATTTTGAAAAAATTGCATCTCTTGCGTTCGCCATGACGCGCTGCGTCAATCCTTCGCCAATCGGATATATCGCCTGGTATTCCGGGATTTTATGCCGGTCTTCGATTTTTTCGATAAAGTCCGGATGGGTAATGGACGCGCCGCGGCCGGAAAATTCCAATCGGCCGCTGATAATACGCCATTCGTTTACGGGCAGTTTTTCCAACCAATAATCCAGAAAATTCACATTGTAAAAATACACCTTTAATTCCGCGCCCATTTTGTCGCGGCAAAGTATCTGCGTCGGCGCCCGCTTGCCGGATTTGAAAACGCCGCCTTTTTTATGGCTGACAACCTGGACCGGAATGGTCAAGACTTCGCCGGGTTTTGCGTCCAGAACAGAGTCCTGAATCCCGCGCGGCTTTACATAATGCGGTTTATGCAGCAAGAAATCCAAAACCCGCCGTCCGCCCAGCAAATCGGAAAGGCGCGCGGCCAGCACCGGGCCGATGCCCTTTACAAACTGTAAATCAGTATTCAGCAAATCAAATAATTCTTTGGTCACAGGCCGATTATAAAGCGAAATATAAAAGTTGCAAACCGAATTTTTTAATGTATGATTTTTGCCATGGAAACGGAAAACATCAACTTTGCGCCGAAACAGCTGCCGACTAATCTAGAGGCCGAACAAGCGGTATTGGCTGCGGTTCTGATGAACAACCGCGCGTTGGAAAAATTCGGCGAATATTTGAAATCCGACCATTTCACCCACCCCGCGCACAAAGAAATATATAAACTGATGGACCGCCAGTTTGCCGCGGGATTTCCGGTCGACATCATCACGATTAAAAATTATCTGGAACAACAGGGCGTTCTGGAATCCGTCGGCGGAACGGACTATTTGGCACAGCTTGCGGGCGCCGGAACATCCGTCGTCAATGTCGAACAATACGCGCGCATAGTATACGACAATGCAATGCGGCGCGAGCTTATAGGCATCGGCCAGGGCATTACCGACAACGCGTTCGTCGAAGATTTGGACAAACCCGTATCGTCGCAAATCGAAGATGCGGAAAAGAAACTGTTCGACCTGTCGACCAGCGGCGCGTCCGTCGACAAGGGCGCGCAGACATTGGGCGAATCGCTTCGCGCCGCTTTGGAAGCCGCCGAAATAGCATACAAGGCCGACGGCAAACTATCGGGCCTGACCACCGGGTTCCGCGATTTGGACAAATCGGTCAGCGGCCTGCACAATTCCGATTTGATAATAATCGCCGGCCGTCCCGCGATGGGTAAAACAACCGTCGCGATTAACATGGCGTTCAGCGCGGCGAACGCAATCAAATCCGGCAATGCGAACAAGAATTACAAGGGCGCCGTGGTGTTCTTTTCTTTGGAAATGTCCGCGTCGCAATTGGCGGCGCGCGTTCTGTCGTCGCAATCGGAAATCCCGTCCAGCAGTATGAGAAACGGCAACCTGACCGATTCGGACTTTCTTAAAATGTCGCAGTATTCCGACGCGCTTTCGTCCGTGCCGCTGTTCTTTGACGACACGCCCGGCATGAGCGTTCCGATGATGCGCACTCGCGCGCGGCGCCTGGCGCGAAAACACGGGGGACTTGCGCTTATCGTAATCGACTATCTGCAATTGATGACGTCGCCCGGCGGACGGCGTAATGAAAACAGGGTCCAGGAACTTTCCGAAATCACGCGCGGATTGAAAATGCTGGCCAAAGAATTGGACGTGCCGGTCATCGCATTGTCGCAGTTGTCGCGTAACGTTGAATCCAAAGACCGTACGGACAAACGGCCGCAGCTTTCGGACCTTCGCGAATCCGGGTCTATCGAACAGGACGCCGACATTGTCATGTTCACGTATCGCGAAGAATATTATCTGCAGGGCCGCGACCCTATGGATAAAATCTCCGGCCGGTCGGATATGCAATTGCAGAAAGAACACGAAGATTGGAAGCGCCGTCTGGACCAATGCCGGGGCAAGGCCGAATTGATAATCGGCAAAAACCGTCATGGCAAACCGGACACTATAAGATTGGAATTCCACAGCGAATATTCATTGTTCAAAGACGACGATTCCGCATACGGTTCGTACAACGCGCCGCAAAGGAACAATTACGGTCCACCGCCTGCGGCACCAAATTCGGCGCCGATACCGGCGGACATTCCCGCCGGCCCGGCAATGGATGATATTCCGGACGATATGATGTAGGGGCGTGTGGAAACGCACCCTGGGGGTAGCTGGGTTCGCTTGCCCTTCGGGCTGCGCGGCATTCGTTAGCGCTTGAACTTCGCGTTGCTCGTTCTCGCTTACTCATTGTCGAACCAGAACGGCTTTCGCCGAACTGGATTCTCGCCAGACTCCCTGGCAAAAATAAAAACCGTCGTTTCGACGGTTTTGATTTTTGGCTGGGGTAGCTGGGCTCGAACCAGCGACATACGGATTAACAGTCCGGTGTTCTACCGACTGAACTATACCCCAACGGCGGGCCAATATTAACCCAGAATTTACCCGTTTGCAAGGATTTTGTTAAACATGCCAAACACACCACCTTTTAAGTGCTATGTAAAGTCTCTTCCATAATATCTTGACTTTTCTATTAAATCCCTATAAAATTACAAAAATTGTAAAATCGGAGCAAAAAATGCTAGTTAACTTCTCTGTTTCCAATTATAAATCTTTTAAAGATAAACAAACTCTTTCACTGGTAGCGAAAAAAGGCTCTGAACATGCTTTTGATACCGGGGTTCCTGTCGTTCCATCCCTACTGAACAGGGTTGTTATAGTTGGTCCTAATGCATCAGGGAAAAGTAATTTACTGAAAGCACTCGATAACATGGGCGACATTATTATCGAATCACACAGTGCCAAAATAGATGAAGAAATTCCAAATATTCATCCGTACTTATTAAAGAAAGGATTGGATAAAAAACCTTCGGAATTTGAAATTGTATTCATAATTAATGGCAATCTGTATCAGTACGGTTTTGCAACCACAAAAACAGAAATTATCGAAGAATGGTTGTTTGTAACCCAAAAGGGCAATAAAACTGTTGATACTTGGTTCATACGGAAAGAAGATAATAAAAAAGATAAATGGGAAGCAAACAAAAAGTTTATACCGGATTTTGATAAATCATGGTTCAAAGAAACTCGCAAAAATTCTTTGTTTCTTTCGGTTGCGGCAACCTTAAAAAATCAAAAAGAACTGTCTGAAATAGTGAAATATCTTTCCAAAGATATGCGGGTTTTGGATAGCCCCGAATTTCTTTCAGATTCGTACACTTGCAAACAATTCAGCAATGATAATTACAATAAAAGAATCCTTAATTTTATGGACTCGGCTGACGTTGGCATTAATGGTATGATAATCAACAAAAGGGAAGATAAAGAGCTTGATCCAAAATTTATGAAATTTTTAAAAGAGAACAATTTAAATCACGATTTCTTTACAAAAAAATCTATGCACAAATCGGAAGACGGAAAAATAATCACTCTTGATTTCGATAATACAGCATCAGATGGGACAAAAGTTTTATTTGCTTTGGCCGGCCCGTTGTGTGACGTTCTGGATAATGGAAAAGTATTGTTCATTGATGAAATGAATAAAAGTCTGCATTATAAAGAGCTGGAGTACATCGAAAGCTTGTTTACAGATAAAAATATAAACAGGAAAAATGCCCAATTAGTGTATACGACCCATGATACGACAGTTTGGGAAACCCACTCGCGTGAAGAACTTTATATAATAGAGAGGAAAAATGGATTTTCTTCTGAATTGTATTCGGTTCTGGAAAAAGAAAATAGGAACGACAAAATATCTCTCAGACGAAGATATGAAAAAGGTAGCTATGGCGGGTTGCCCAACATAGGAGATGTTTATGTCAGCAAAAAATAACAGAATACAGACCGATTTCACGCGCCCTGAAAACACATCAAAGGCAAAACCTGTTCTTCTGCTTCTAACAGAAGATAAAAAGTCTGGAAAATTTTACCTTGAAGATTTTTGCAAAGCTTACAAGCTTGGCGCAAAGATAATTCACGACGCTTCCACACCATTGGAAATAGCAGATAGAGCGGAAAAAGAAATCGACAATTATGATGAAATATATTGTGTTTTCGACAGAGATAAACATGAAAAATTCGACGATGCCGTACTGAAAATTAAAAGATTGCAAAAAGAAAACCGTACGCGCATAATAATAGAAGCCATTTATTCAAATATATCTTTTGAGTTGTGGTATATGCTGCATTTTAACTATACTACAAAGTCATATATCAGTCCAAACGAACTTGTGAAAGACCTAAAAAAAATAAAAGTGGATGTTAATTTGTTTAAAGCATACTCAAAAAACACCAAGGGTATTCACGCAAAAATAAAAGAACAAACTGATACAGCTATAAAAAATTCGAAAGCTTTGGTGGGATTTTGCAATTCGACAAAAATTGATAATCCAAAAACATTGGTACACAAATTAGTCATCCGTCTACGCGAGATATCAAACATGAATTAATACTAATCTGTACTTGCCCGCCATTTGGCGGGATTTTTGTTTCTAACCAGCATTTATCACACATCATGAACACACCACCATTTTTGCGCGGGTACCGCGTTTTGCGCATGCCCATAATGGACGCGGGCGGTGCGCCCGCATGGCCTGCGGTTTTTCCGCCCGAAAAAATAGACCAGATTCGCCAAACCGTCGGCCCGCGGCATTTTTCCGCCCAGATGATGTTGGAATATATATCCGAAGAAAAATCCCGCCTGGACCCCGACGCGATAAAATTTTATAACGGCGATTTGGATTTGCGCGCCGCAAAATTAAATTACTCCCCCCTTGGGGGGAGTCGGCGCGCCAGCGCCGGTGGGGGGATAAGCGAAGAGTTTTTTTGCCCCCCACCGAAAGACACTTTGTGTCTTTCGGCTCCCCCCGATGGGGGGAGCAATTTATCAATAACAGGCTATGCGGTCTATTGGGACCCATCTTCGGCGCGGCGCGGCGCGGACGGTTCCGTAATCGCGCTTGTCCTGCGCGATGATAAAACGCGGGCGGCTTTTATACACGACATAAAATATCTGGCGGCGGCCCCGGACGACCCGCATCCGTTTGCCACGCAATGCGACCAGGTTTTGGATTTCATGGCTGCCTTTGGATTGCGGCACATTGCAATCGAGGTCAATGGTATCGGCAACGCGTTACCTGAAATTTTACGGGGCGCGTCGATTGCGCGGGGCCAGCCATTGGTCATACGGAAAATTATAAACAGCGCGAAAAAGGAAACGCGCATACTGGACGCCATAGAACCGCTGTTGGGCACCGGACGATTATATGCGCATGAACGCGTCTGCGAAACGGGTTTATTTGATGAAATGGCGGACTGGTCGCCCGCGGCGACGGTTAATCGCGACGACGGCCTGGACGCGGTTGCGGGCGCGCTCCGAATGACGCCGATTGCATTGCGCCCGCGCGGTGCCGCGCGAATGATTAATGCAAAAACGGAATTTAAAATTTAATCCCCCCGAATGGGGGAATATTTATAACGATGAAGACTGGTTATTGGTCAGGTAATATACCGTGCCGCCTATATTCAGCTTGACCCCGCCGGAACCGGTTGTCAGCAAATTGCCGTAATACACCGTTCCGCCGACATTCACCGCCAATGATTTTGCCGCGCTGGTATCTTTGATGGCGCGCAGGATAATACTTTGGCCTTTGCTGGTTTTCAACGTCTTGAACGCCTTGCAGTCGGTGGACGCCGCCGCGCCTGTTCCGCATCCGCTGGATTTTGTACCGGCCGCGCATGCCGTGCCAACAGAAGTGTTGTTATAATTCACATCATGTGCGGCCTTGTAAGAATCGGCACCCACGCATACGCATGCGCCATTAACACTTGCAACCCTGTATCCGGCGCTGCATTTTGTGAAACATGACGTCTGGGCGCTGGCGCTGGCATTGGTATTCTGATAGTTTGTCGGGCAACGATTGACACCGGTATTCGTACAACCCGCCGTAGTGCAAGTTGCGGATGTATTGCCCCAATAAACATTATGCTGATTGCTCCAATTCGCACTTGTTCCCGTCCCAGCAGGTATGGCGGCACAGGCAGCCTGGGCGGTGCTTACTCTCTTCCCAGCCGGACATATGGCATAGCAACTTTCTGGACCTGTGCCACTGGCACCAACATTTCCATAATCTTCTGAATTCGGCCCACAAGAACAGACAGGACCGGTACAACTTCCATCCCACGATTTACCTGTAGGATTCAACGAATTGTCAGCATTTATCAAAATCCCTTGCGCGGATGTAGTACCAAACCCTACTGCATGCCTTTTACTAAACATCGCGCCAGTTATTACACCAGCAGACGAAATACTACCAGCACCAGATCCAGCAGGCATAGGACCTTCGGCATTTCCAGACGCCACGCGCCTGCCACTTCCTACATCCCGTAGACAACTGGAAGATTTAGTTCTGTCACGTACATACCCAACAGGGTCAAAGCCATAATTTGAATTTGTAGTTGTACAATTTGTACATGACGTAACGGTCCCTCCTTCTGAATAAGTTATGCCGGTACACTCTGGACATAATGCACCCGATACATATCTTCCGGCTTTCGCTCTCATCGTCCCACTCGCAGTATCTGATGTGGTGTTCCAACTGCATGTCGATGTAGTACTGCTGTTACCAATACGCTTTGCTTCTGCAGAAACCGCAGTACATCCAATACTACTATCTACGGCAGTGCAACATCCATCTGGAATCTGTGTCTGATTACATTGATTACAATTGGTCCAGCCGCTGCCGGTATTGCGCGTCCAGTTGCTTGTTGCAGTCGGGCAAGTCCAACAACTGGTATTTGTATGACCGTTTGCCGCACCCATATACACCGCACCATTGCATTGGGTACAAGTTGCATTTGAAGCACCATTATTAGCTATAACATACCCGGAATTCGCAGTAACAGAATAAAAATTCCAAGTCCATGAACCCGTCGCATTGGAAAGCAGATTGGCAGTAACAGCAGTACAGCCGGCAATCGTTTTGGCGGGCGCGGTATAGCGACAAGTAGTATTCGCAGTGGCGCAGGTCGCCGGACTGGTTGTATATGTTCCGCCGGAAACCGTACTATGCGGGGCAGTCTGCGTCGTCGGCACAGTATTACAGTTTGTGCACGATGTATTAGTATGACCATCCGCACTTGCCATGAAGAGCCCCGTATCACAACACGTACACGTTGCGCTTGAAGTATTGTTGCTTGCTATAACATTCCCCTGTTTCGCCGTCACGGCATAAGTCGATGCGGGCCATGAAGAGCCAGAATACGACATTAAATTCGATGTAACGGTATGGCAACCGGTAATCGCCTTGGCGGGCGCCTGGTATCGACAGGCCGTATTCGCGGTGGCCGCGCTGGCCGGATTGGTTGTATATGTTCCGCCGGCCGGACTGGCACCGGTCAAAGTGTTACAAAGAGTACACGCCGCGCTACCCGTGGTCGATTTGAAACTTCCATTAGCACATGGAGTACAACTATGGTTATAAGTATTTGGCGTTCCGCCGGTATGGCCGGTATTGCAACTGGTTGAATAGGAACAAGCATTACTGGATACTGAAAGTCTGCAACTGGCATTGGATGTGGCGCATTCATTACACTTCGTCCATACAGCATATAGCGTTGTAGTCGTAGAGAATGTTCCGCTGGTGGTATATAATATGGTGAGAGAATCGGGTTTGTTACCCCAACCGGGCGTTGTACTTATAGGATTGACATTTACAAGGCTGCTGGATGGCGGAAGAATGCAAGGCAAATCTTTTGGGCACTTACAAACAATATCTTCTTCGCCGGAGCTTTTATCACAATGCGTGGTCGCAGGTGTATCACCGCTTCCTTTATTCTTGTTCAGTGTTACCGCGACCGTATCTTCCGTCCACCCGGCATATAACATGGTCGAAGCTGTCGGAAAACTTCCATCTGCAAGCGAAGTGGCCGAGGCATAAACAGTTCCGCCGTTTGAAGTATTGGTATGCCACTTTGATGATATCACTTTATATCCGGTCCGGGTAAGATTGTTCGGCGTTGGCAGGGTACAGGGAACGCCACGATAGCATGTATGCGTGGCGCTGGTCGTGCCGGTCGCGTTGGTTCCGCCAGTTGTTTCGGTACCATGCATGCCACCCATCACATTGCCGGTACCGCCGTTCTTGTTCAACGTAATCGTGACCGTGTTGCCAAGGCATATTATGCCGCAACTGGCACTGCCGGTGTTTGATGATGCCGCCGGTATAGAACCGCTTGTCGGCGATGCGTTTTGTTTCGTGGTGCCGGTCGGACAGCTGGCAGCAAGAACGCGGGAATACCCGCGGTTTCCCCGGTACGTCGCCGTTTGCGTGGTCCCGGTTCCAATAGCGACGGAATCATAACACCGCGGGCCCGTATAGCTTGCGTTTGCGGCGGTGACGCCGAAAACAGCCATTATAAAACCAACAAAAAGGAATTTTTTCATCATTACAGGCAACCCTACAATTGCACGACGGGCGGCGCCCGTCAGTTAAGACCATGGTTAATTATTGCCCAAAACGGCATGCCAGGTCAATAGTAAAATTGTAGGGGCGCAACATATTGCACCCATATGAGCTAATTGCTCCCCCCATCGGGGGGAGCCGAAAGACACAAAGTGTCTTTCGGTGGGGGGCAATAATATACATATGTATGTATCCCCCCACCGACGGCTTTGCCGTCGACTGCCCCCCAAGGGGGGAGTAATTGTAAAGTCGATATTGCGCCCATACAAAAAACCAACCAAACCCAAAGGAAATAAAACATGAATACCAAGCTTTTATCTTTATATAAACAATCAATGGCCGGACGCGACGCTTTTGCCCGCCGCTGGGCCGATTGCCGGCGCTATACCATACCAACGCCGGACGACCAGACGGCCGCACTGTTCGATTCAACCGCGGGCGACGCCGTCGACATGCTGGCCGCGAATATGTTCAGCCTGCTTACGCCGCCGGAATCTTTGTGGATATCGCTGGCCCGCGAAACTGAATTTTCGCCGGACCCGGACAATGCGACGGAATATCTGCGCAGACATCTGAACAATTCCAATTTTTATACGACCGTGCATCAATCCTATTTGGATTTGGCGACCGTCGGCACAGCGTGTCTGTTCTTTTCGGAAAATCCAATCGGCGCGAAAAGCGCTTTTTCTTTTACCGCAATTCCGATGAACGACGTATCCATACTGCGCGACGGCGCGGACAACATCACCGCGGTGTTTCATACCGCATCGATGCCCGCCGCGGAAATGATGGAAAAATATCCCGCCTGGACGCCGCCGGCGTCACTTCGTGATTCTATAAAACAAAACCCGGAAATGCCGCTGCGCCTGGTGCAATCCGTTGTGGCGGACGCCGAAGGCTATGCATTCACGGCATGGATAGATTGCGGCGGCGAATTGGAAAACAATATTGTGCAGACGGGCCGATTTGAAACCAATCCGTATATTATATTCCGCTGGTCCGCGGCGACGGGCGAAACTTATGGGCGCAGTCCGGTCATGCGCGCCCTGCCCGATATAAAGACCGCGAACAAGGTCGTAGAGCTGGTGTTGAAAAACGCGACCATCGCGGTGTCCGGAATCTGGCAGGCGGACGACGACGGCGTCATCAATCTGTCCAACATCAACCTTACCCCCGGCGCGATTATTCCAAAAGCCGTCGGGTCGTCCGGCCTGACGCCGCTGCGCAGCGGCGCGGATTTCGACGTGTCGCAACTGGTCCTGGGCGATTTGCGCGCACGGATTCGGCATGCGCTGCTTGCCGACCGTTTGTCGATTTTATCCGACAAGGAAATGACCGCGACGGAAATCATCGCGCGCAACACGGACATGATGCGCGTTTTGGGCGCGACATACGGTCGCCTTTTGTGCGAATTCATCCGGCCGATGGTGGAACGGGGCCTTGCCATATTGGCGCGGCGCGGCGCGATAGACCCGATTTCGCTGCATACCGACGCGCGGCTTTGCTATGTCGCGCCGATTGCACGCCTGGCCGCGGACGAACGCGTGACGCAGATTTTAACGTTCCTTTCTGCCGCATCCAGCGTGGGACTTGCCGCCAATATCGACAACACTGCGGTTATGAATTATCTGGGCACGGCATTGCATATTCCGGAAGAACTATTAGTCTAAAGTCGATAGTCTATAGACTTAAGACTATCGACTTCCGACTATTTGCGACTGAAAGGAGCAAAAATGAAAGACATCGAAAAATCATATACTCGCGCGTTCGGCACGGCGGACGGCGCGCGGGTTTTGGAACATATTCGCGAAATCACGGTTATGCGGTTTTTGGGCCCGGACGCAACGGACAATCAATTGCGTCATCTAGAGGGCCAGCGCGCATTAGTCCGCCAGATTGAAAATCTAATCGAACGCGGTAAAAAACCGTAGGGGCGCATATTTGCGCCCAACAAAAGGGCGCGAATACGCGCCCCTACAATACAAAGAGAAAAAACATGGTTGAAAAAATAAAACAGCTGGCCGCAAAACGGCACGCCGCGGCGCAAAGCCCGCAAAATGCTTTGTTGGACAGTCTGCGCAATTCGTGGTTCCTTATCATGTTCGTCGGCACGGCGGTATATTGGGTCGCAAAGCACGATTTGTCCATCGACGACGTTCAAAAAATAGAATCGCGCACGACCGCGCTGGAAAACCGCGCGGCGTCTTTGGAATCCGGCATCGCGCAATTGCAATTGAAACTGGACGTTATAAAGGAAGACCTGGCGCTTATCAAAACCGCGGTAATCAAATAATTAAAAATTCATTCCCAAAATCGGAATATATTTGAACAGGAACACTTTGATTTTTTTATCGTTGTAATGTCTTTGGATATCCAGAATCGGAATGAATCCGAACAGGCGGAAACTGATAATCCGCCGATAATGGCCGAATCCGAAATCATGACGTTTCATATCCCGAAATATCATCATCATTATGTTTTCCGGAATGTATTTCCGGATTGCGCGCGCGTTTCTGATATTGCTCATCGCGATTCTTGATTTTTTCACGAACGGCAAACCGCGCGACAACGCCAGCGCCGGATTGCGAAAACCGTCTTCGTTTTCGCGGGCGGAAATCAGTCCGCCGAATTCGCAGCCGTGGCGGCACAGCAACCCCGACATTCCGAATTCATATTCGATAACTATGTCGCTTTTGTTTTCGCGCGCCCTGATATTTTGTAAAAATTCCGCAAACCATTCTTCTTTTCCGACTCTTTTCGTCACGCCGATGAACCATGTTTGCAGATGCGCCGAAATATCGTGCCGGTTGACGTGATACATTCCGACGGCGTCGGCGTTTTTGGATTCCATTTCCTGCAACACGGGACCCAGCGGACGCAAAGGCCCGTACACGGAATCGTTCACAAAATAAATCCAATCGTATTTTTCCAGAATTTTGTTATCGGCCGCATACGCGTATCCGCGTTTGTACGAACCGAAATCGTATTCGCCGTGACGGCCGGATATTATATGGATAATATTCGGAATCGATTTTAATTTCGCCAATTCGTCGGCACACGTGTCGCAATCTGACACGAATATGATGTCGCCCAGTTCCGACAAAGCGCCCAGGTAAAAGGTCACCGAACTGTCGATTATACAGTCCTGGTCCCAGGATGCGAAAATGAACAAACGTTTTGACATGGCCCTACCATAGATTCATTGGCGACAATTTTCATCAGGCATCAATGCCTATGTATTGAAAATACGTAATGTTCAAGGATAGTTTATTTAAATGAAAAGTCAAAAGAAAAATCCCCGCAAAAGCGGGGATTTTCTTACATCTGCGAGATATACCCGGAAATTGTAATCACCGGATGCAGAACGTACATATCGTTCGTCTTTTTGCCGGTTGTTTTGGATTTGCCTTCGACAAAGCCGACGCAACCCGACAACAGGACGCCCGCAATGCAAAGCAACAGTACTTTTTTCATGGTTTACTCCTTTTTGCTACAAATGTAACATTGGGAATATTATCAAATTATCACTGAAAATCAAATGAAATTTTTGAACCAGCGGACGCGGAATCCGGATACGACGATAATGTCGAACCGCGCGTCGCCCGTATGGCGGTTTCGCAACAGATATGTTTCCGCAGCAAAGCGAAGCCGCCGACCCTGGGCGAACGTTACGGCACTGGCGCCCGCCGCCGCGGTTTCACGTTTTTTCACTTCGACGAAAATTATCAGATTTCCTTTGGCGGCGATTATATCGATTTCCGCCCGGCCCGTGTAACGCCCGGTGACATACCGTTGCTTTAATATGCGAAACCCGTGGAATCGCAAATACATGCGGGCGATGAATTCGGCAAAAAGACCGGCCGAATAATTCGTCATCACCAGCCAAGCAATCTGAATATATCGTTCTTCATGGTCAGCGCGAACAATAATATCAAAAATACCCAGCCGCCGATGAATATGTATTCGACGATGCGGCCCTGGATTTTTTTGCGCGTTATCCCTTCGGCCAAAAGCAGAATCAGCGTCCCGCCGTCAAGAACCGGCAACGGCAAAAGGTTCAGCACGGCAAAATTAACGGAAAGCAGCGCGACCAGCGAAAACAGCGCCATAATTCCGGCCGACAGCGCCTTGCCCGACATCTGGGCGATTAATATGAAACTGCCCAGCTGTTTGGACGAACGCTCACCGGTTATGATTTGCGAAATCACCGTGACGATTGTTTTGGATTGCACCCAAACTTCGCGCGCGCCCGAATACATCGCGCCGAAAATGTTCTTTTTTTGAACAAAGGTTTTCGACCCGTCCGCGACCAGCCCCCAGCGTTCCGCCGGCGACAATTTCGTCACGACCGACAATTCGCCGCGCAGCAATACAACCTCTGCGTCGCGATTGGACGCCAGTTCTTTGGCCAGAATAATATCGCCCCAGTTTGAAATTTTCGTCCCGTCTATGCGCGCGACGGTGTCGCCCGCGCGCACGCCGGCATTGTACGCGATGGAATCCCGTATCACCTGGCCCACAACTGGCATCTGCACGGTTCGCGGAAAAGCTGCGAAAAACGATGTGTAAATCGCAAAGGCCAACGCAAAATTCATGGCGACGCCGCCGACGCATATCAGAATCCTTTGCCATAATTTTGCGGAAAGATAATGCCCTTTTTTCTTTTTTGGGGACAGCTTGTCGTAATTTTTCCGATTGAAAATATCTTCGTTCCCGTACAGCGAGACATATCCGCCCAGCGGCACGGCGGAAATTTTCCAAACCGTTCCGCGCTTGTCCGTCCATTTCACAATCGCCGGCCCGAATCCGATTGAAAAAGTATTGACCGTAACGCGCGCATACCGCGCCGCCCAGTAATGGCCAAATTCGTGAACCAGAACGGCCAGACCCAAAACGACAAGAAATCCGATTATTGATAGTAATATTGATAACATTTTCTCTTCCTTTTTATTACGCCATCGCCAGCCATGTTATCGGCAGAACGAAAATCCAGCCGTCGAACCTGTCCAGAATTCCGCCGTGACCGGGCAGCGCGCCGCCAAAATCCTTGACCCCCAGTTTTCGTTTCAGCCAGCTGGCGGTCAGATCGCCGTACTGTGAAAGCAATGCCACGGCGATTCCTATCCACATCAGTTGCGGCATGAATATCCCGGCGCCGATAATCCCGTACAAAACGGCCGCGCCGCATCCGCATATTATTCCGGCAATCTGCCCGGACCATGTTTTGTTCGGCGAAATCTTTTCCCACAGTTTCGTGGTGCCCAACCATTTTCCGAAAAACCATGCGCCCGTGTCCGCGGCGGATATAATCAACAACAACAGAAACATAATCCACGGCTTTGACCCGACCGCATGCGCGGAAAAAGCGATGAATATGACGGCGGGCACGATGATTATCGAATAGTTGGTCCACAGTTGGTTTATCTTTTGCGCATCTTTTTCCTTTGCTATGCGCCGGCGCACGCCGACGGCCAGTTCAATGGCCATCCCAAAAACGATTAGAACCGCCAGCCATCGCACCGCCGGAATGGAATAATATTCCAACGCCGCGGCAAAGATTGCGACGATTGCTATTCCCGCGCCAACCAATATTCTTTTTACGATATTTTTCATTCTGATTTTTCCCCGCTGTAATTTTTTTCGCACCCTCCGCCGAAACGTCTGTTGCGGCGTGCGAATTCGTCCAATGTCTTTTGCCATAATTTTTCGCTATTCACATATTCCGGCCATTGTTCCGGTGTGAAAAATAATTCCGCATACGCCAGCTTCCATAACATGAAATTCGATATGCGCTGTTCGTTGCTGGTGCGCACCATCATGTCGACGGGCAGAATGTCGCCGGTGTCCATGAATGTTTCAAAAGTATTTATATCCAATTCCGCAGACGGAATTCCGGATTCTATGGCGGCGGCGGCGGCGCGGACGATTTCGTCATGCCCGCCGAAATCCAGCGCAAACACAACGGTTCCACGGGTATTTTCGTCCGTTTCCTTTTCCAATCTTTCGATTTTTGAAAGCAACGCGCTTGATACCCGGTCGCGCCTTCCGATTACTTTGAACCGAACGTTTTTCTTTTTCGCGTCCTTGCAATTCCGGTCCAGAACCTCTTCGAAAAGCTTCATCAGAAAATCAACCTCTTCCTTTGACCGGGTCCAATTTTCCGTGGAAAAGATAAAATACGTCAAAGTGGTCGCGCCGCGCGCAAAGAACCAATCGACCATTTTGGAAATATCGCCGCCCGCCGCGCGGCTGTGCCCCTGTATTGCCGGCAGCCCCCGTTTTTTTGCCCAAGTGCGGTTGCCGTCGCAAATGAATGCGATATGATTTGGGGTGGCTGGTGGCTGGTGGCTGGTGGCTAGCGATTTCTTTCTTAAAAATCCAAACATTATCTATGCTCTATTATCTATGCTCTGTCTGTTTGACGCCTTGCGTCAAACAGACATTATATCTTGTTCTTTTTGTTTCGCGGCGGCGTCGATGTCAGATCCCTTTGCATCGAACACTTTCTGCAAATCTTCGCCAAATCTTTTCTGGTCGTCTTCGGAAATCTCTTTGTCGGATTCGGCCTTTTTGATTTTGTTCATCAAATCCTGACGAACATTGCGCAGCGCGATGTGCGCGTCTTCTGCGTATTTCTTTGCAACCTTTACCAAATCGCGGCGGCGTTCTTCGGTAAGCGGCGGCATGTTAAGGCGTATGACGCCGCCCGCGGTCATGGGGTTCAGTCCCAATCCGGAATCGCGTATGGCTTTTTCGACGGATGCGACGTTGGACGCGTCCCAAACGGATACGGATATAACCTGGGCTTCGGGTGTTGATACCGTCGCGATTTGGTTCAGCGGCATGTCCGCGCCGTATACTTCGACGTGCACGCCGTCAAGCAGGGTTACCGAAGCGCGTCCGGTGCGCAAACCGGCGAATTCTTTTTTCAAGACTTCGATTGTTGCATTGCCTTTTTGTTCCGCTTCGGCTTTTAATAAAGCGTAATCCATTACGACTCCTTTCTTTTTTTGACTTGGGGATAATACTCTACGCCGATATAAAAATCAATTATAAAATCCGCCGGTCGGCGGATAAAAATGGGGCGAGTAACCGGATTTGAACCGGCGACATCCAGTACCACAAACTGGCGCTCTAACCAACTGAGCTATACCCGCCATACATAAAAACCTAACCTACCGGCCCGCCTTCGCACTTTGTGCTTCGGTGGGCACTCCTTCGCCTATCACTGCTCGTCATTTCGTGTGGCGAAGCCACCCGAAGCCTCGCAGAGGCGAAGGGTGGTGGAGCCAATCGGATTCGAACCGACGACCTCTTGCATGCCATGCAAGCGCTCTACCAACTGAGCTATGACCCCATACAAAACCCGTGCATTTTATATCCCAGGCATTAAAAAGTCAAGTACTGGGTTACTTGCCTATCATATTTCTGTAGCCACTTGCATCCTTGCGACGCGGATATATGGTTTTTTGCTTATAACGCAAAAAACCTAATCCTTATGCGCTCGGATTCAAACAAAATCAATACACCGGATAGTCGCGCGGAAAACCCGCATTAGGATGGTCCAAGTCGGATTTGATGCCGCACGCGGCCGCGGCCAGCGCCGCGCATAAAACAAAAATCAAATATAAATTTCTCATAAATTATCCCTTTTTGGTAAAAAATTATTAGAATGGGTCAGATACTGCGTATTGCGAAGTTTTTGGCGACGGAGTGTACGTGTGGTACATGACCGAGCCAAAAACGAGCAAACGTAAAGTAGATGGCCCGTTATAATAATTTTTTGGCGTCCCCAGGAGGAATCGAACCCACATCTGAGTCTTAGGAGGACCCCGTTCTATCCAATTGAACTATGGGGACGACCAGGGTATTTTACATGAATACAGATAAATTGCAAATAAAAGACCCCCGCCGAAACGGCGGGGGGGCTCCCTTCCTTCCCTGTTACGGGAAACTGGTTTGTCGCGCCGGTGCGCAAAGCGCACAGGCGGATTACGCGGCCATTGCGACTTTTTCAGAAAACGCGCCGGACGCTTCGTCCATAACCTTTTTGGCTTCGGCGAAAACCATTTCTTTCACCTTTGCCGCCAGGTCCGCGGTTTCAAGGCCTTCCGCCGCAACCGAAAAATCGTCGCTGCGGATTTGCAAAGAAACGTATGCACCGGTCAAGCTGGCGCGCGACAAATCTTCGATTGTGCGTGGGCTGTTGCCCGCGCCGATGTGAAGTTCGTCCGCCAGCGACACAATCTGACGGTCTGCATTGACCCAGACTGTGGTGCAAAGGACTTTGTCCAGCGCCGCCATGATTTCTTTCAACTCTTTCGCCATTCCTTCCTCCATTTTTATTTATGATTTCGGATTTATGAATTCTGATTTAAGTTTTCTTTGTATAGACCGCGTCCATACGAAACCAAATCAGAAATCAGAATTCATAAATCCGAAATCGTTGTTTTTCTGCATATTCCGCAGATTTCTGCGTGTTTTGCAAATTCTTTACCTGTCTATACACACAGCTTAGTAAAAAAACGAATCGGCCGTCAAGTAAAAAATACATTTTATTTTAATTTTATTTACTATTATTCATTTATATCCATTCAAACCATAAAATCCCATAAAATAATTATACATTGTCATTGACAACCATGCTTTACTGCGCTATAAATAGGACAACGAATCGGAAAAAGGGGCTGTAATGCCATTATTTCTCTCCACTTATGAAAATCGCCTGGATACCAAGGGTCGAATTTCCATTCCGGCCCCATTCCGTTCGTCTGTAAATTCCGAAAATTTTGCCGGAATCGTTTTATACCGCTCTTTTACGAACGGCTGTATAGAGGGTTTGTCGATGTCGCGCATGGAAAAGATGGCCCAGGCCACGGACCAGATGGGCGTGTTCGACGCCGAACTGGACGATTTGTCCGCCATGCTGTTCGCGGACGCGCGCCCTTTGCAATTCGACGTCACCGGCCGCGTGGTTATACCGGCCGATTTGCTGGAACATGCAGGGATACGGGATGCGGCGATATTCGTCGGCCGCGGCAATTCATTTCAAATCTGGGAACCGGCGGCATTCAAAGCGGCCCAGGAAAAGTCGCTGGCCGCATTGCGGAAAAGTCGGCCGAATTTGAAATTGGAAAACAAGTAAACCGCCGCATGGCGGATTTTTTATATCCCCCCACAAAGTTATTCGGTTGACAAAAGCCCTAAAAAGCGCTTCTATCACACCGAAAATCAAAAACAACAATAACAGGATTATCCATGATAAAAAAATACATAGTTTTCGACGGCCATATTCATGCCCGCGAACCGGGAACACCGGAATTCTTGAAATCCATGCCGACATACGGCCTGTATTCCGGCGGCGTTTACATGATGAATTTTCCGAATCCTTTGGAACTTTACGATGTTAATGCGGACGTTAAATTCTGCCATGAATACGCCGCCAGCATACACGGCGCGGCGGCGGGTGTCGGCAACTATGAACATATCGCGCTGATTATGCCGGTGTTGAACAACCAAATGACCGCGAAAAGTCTGGAATCTTTTATAACGCTTGCACAAAAGCAAAATCTTCCGCTGGCCGGATTCAAACTGTTCACCCAGGGTCAAAGCACGAATTCCGGATACGCCCCGGATATAAAGCACGCGCAAACGCTTATCGACGTGGTCCAGGCCGCAAACCTGCCGCTGGCGCTGCACATGGAAGACCCGGACGAGGCCGACACGTCGAAAAAAGAAGAATCCGCGTTCAGGCGCGTTCTGCCACAGTTCATTGAAAAAGATGGAAAGCAACGCAATATGAAAATATCCGTCGAACATATTTCCACGGAATACGGGTTAAGGGAATGTTTCAACCACGGCCTGTGGTGCACCATAACGCCGCATCATCTGGCTTTCAGCCAGGAACAGTTGGGCATAGATTTGCCGGCGACCGCCGAAGCGATGCTGACGAAATTATGGCCGTATTATTTTTGCAAACCGATTATCCAAACGGAAAAGAATCGGGCGGCTTTGCTTAAATTCTGGATGGACTGCAAATATTCGCGTATGATGCTGGGCAGCGACAGCGCCCCGCACCAAGTGGAAAAGAAACGGACCGCGTCGCCGGCCGCCGGGATATTTATGGGCGACATCCGCAGGGCGTACCAGTACGCGGCGGGGCAAGAGGTTTATCACCAGATAATGGAATATTCCATGCATGCCGCGAATTTTTACGGTTTGGATTTCGATGCGCTTTCGTCGGCAAAATTCATCCCGGAAAAAGACGACGGCGACGCGCCGGTCGTTATGAACGTCCGAAGGCTTGCGGAACAACAGTTTGGGAAAACGATGTAAAAAAATCGTCATTGCGAGGAGCGTTTGTCTGACGCGCAGCGTCTGCAAACGCGACGCGGCAATCCAGTAAATAGAATGCGCCCGCTTTGCGGGCGCTCTTTATAGGACTGGATTGCTTCGTCAAAAAAACACGGCCGTTACCGGCCGTGATTTTTCTTCCTCGCAATGACGATATTTCGGCGATTCTATATCGCCAGCATCTGCTGTTCGCCGCCCGCATTCTCTGCCGCGATGCGTTCGGCCTGCTCTTCCTCTTTCGCGATTTCGCGCACGCGTCTGACGTACGCGCCGGTGCCGACGGGTATCAAACGACCCACCATCAGGTTTTCGTTGATTCCGATCAGTTTGTCGGTCTGTCCGCCGATGGCGGCATCCACCAGGACTTTCGTGGTCTGTTGGAACGACGCGTTGGATATAAAGGAACGCGATGTCAGGGACGCGCGGGTCAGACCCACCAATATCCGCGACGCTTCGGCCGGCCGGCCGCCGTCTTTCACGACGCGGTCGTTTTCTTCTTCGAACACGACGCGGTCGACAACGTTGCCGGTCAAGAAAGCGGTGTCGCCCGGATTCACGACTTCGACTCTTCTCGTCATTTCGCGTATCAGGATTTCGACGTGCTTGTTATTGATGGTCACGCCCTGCAAGCGGTAAACCTGTTGGATTTGTTCCACCATAAACTGTGCCAGCGCTTTCTGTCCCAGTATGCGCAGGATGTCCTGCGGCACCGGGTCGCCGTCGACAATCAGGTCGGCTTTCTTTACATGATCGCCCGCGCGCACCATCAGGTTGACGCCCTTTGCAATCACATATTCGACGGGCGCGGTGCCGTCTTCGGGCAATATGCGCACAAGGATTTTCGCCTTGCCTTCGTCGACGATTTCGATTTCGCCGTCGACTTCAGCCAATATCGCGGGGGTCGCGCTGCGCCGCACTTCCAAAAGGTCGTTGACGCGGGGCAGGCCGCCCGTAATGTCGGACGTCTTTTTGGTTTCGACCGGTATGCGCACCAGAACGTCGCCGGCATTGACGGATTGCCCGTCGGCGACGGCCAGAACCGCGTACATAGGCAGCAGATATTCCGCAATCTTTTTTCCGCCCATCGAAATAACTTCGCCGTTTTCATTGACCAGCATGATGGCGGGTGACAAAGCTTTCTTTGTCGCGGATTTCCAATTGGTGACTTTACGCGTGGCGATTCCGGTCGTGGTGTCCATATCTTCGGAATACGAAACGTTTTCAATCAGGTCGCGGAAGCGCACCTGTCCGGATTTTTCCGCAATGATTGTGTTGGAATACGGGTCCCATTCGGCCAGTTTGGCACCGGCGGCGACTTCCGCGCCGTCTTTGACCAACAGCATGGATGCATAGGGCAGTCTTTGGCTGGACTGTTCCTTGCCCTTTTTATCAACGACGACTATTTTCGCGTTGCGCGATAAAACGACCGTTCTGCCCGCGCTGTTTTCAATCGTATGCGCGCCGTCCAGACGAACTGTTCCGGCAACCGGCGTTTCGATAAAGTGGGCCGCCGCGGCGCCGCCCGCCGCAATTCCGCCGATGTGGAAAGTGCGTAAGGTAAGCTGTGTTCCAGGTTCGCCGATCGCCTGTCCCGCTATGACGCCGACGGCTTCGCCGACGTGGACCAATGCGGACCGCGACAAATCCATGCCGTAACATTTCGCGCACAGGCCGTCGGACTGGCACGTAAGGACGCTGCGGATATCCGCGGACGGCACGCCGACCGTGTCGATTTCTTTCGACAGCGCCTTTGTCACGATTTCATTCGCAGGGACGATTACCTTGCCCGATATCGGGTGCACGATATCGCGCGCCGCGGTGCGGCCCAATATCACATTGCCCAGCGACACGGACAGAACGGACCCGTTGTAAATCGGCGTGGCGGTGACGAATTCGGACGTTCCGCAGTCATGTTCGGTTATGACGGTGTTGTGCGCCAGCGATACCAAACGGCGGGTCAGATATCCCGCTTCGGCTGTTTTCAGCGCGGTGTCGGCAAGACCCTTGCGCGCGCCGTGCGTCGATGTGAAATATTCCGCCATGGACAGACCTTCTTTGAAATTCGATATAATCGGAACTTCGATCAGGTCGCCGGACGGCTTTTGCATAACGCCGCGCATTCCGGCCAGCTGTTGTATCTGGGTTTTCGAACCGCGCGCGCCGGAATCGGCCATCATGATGATGGAATTCCAGTATATGCCGTTCAGTTTGCGCATGTTTGAAAACGCCAAATCGCCCAGCTTGTTCGTGACGCGCTGCCACATGTCGATAAGTTTGTTATAGCGTTCGCCATGAGAGATAAGGCCGTTCTGATATTGGTTTTCGATTTCTTCGGCGTGTTTTCCGGCGTCCGCAATCATCTGCTGCTTTTCTTCCGGAATGACCATGTCGTCGAATCCGATAGAGATACCGGAACGCGCGGCCTGTTCGAATCCGATGTTTTTCAAACTGTCGGCCAGAACAATCATATCCTTGTCGCCGCACTGTTCGTACACCGCTTCCATCAGCTGTCCGATCTGGTCTTTGTTCATCGGCTTGTTCACCAGGTCGAACGACACGCCCGGTTTTTTCGGCAAAAGTTCGCCCAGCATCATTCGGCCCGCGGTGGTCTGGACGGTAACTGTGCCGTCGGCGCCAGTATAGCGCGCGATTATCGGAGTGTGCAGTTTGATGGCTTTGTTATGCAGCGCCAACTTGATTTCGTCCATGTTTGCGAAACGCGGCGACGCGTCGCTGTGCTCGCCTTCGACCAGCGACAGGTAATACACGCCCAACACCATGTCCTGGGACGGCACGATTACCGGCTTGCCCGACGCGGGCGACAGAACGTTGTTGGACGACAGCATCAGGGTGCGCGCTTCCAGTTGCGCTTCCAATGAAATCGGCACGTGCACGGACATCTGGTCGCCGTCAAAGTCGGCGTTGAATCCGGAACACACCAGCGGGTGCAGGCGGATCGCCTTGCCTTCGACCAGCACGGGTTCGAACGCCAGAACGGACAGACGGTGCAAAGTCGGCGCGCGGTTAAGCAGCACCGGGTGCTGGTGCACCACTTCGCCCAGAATGTCCCATACGATTTCTTCTCCCGCATCAACCATTTTGCGCGCGGTCTTCAAAGTGTTGGCGTAATCGCCGGCCATCAGCCGCGCGAACACGAACGGTTTGAACAGCTCCAGCGCCATCATTTTCGGTAACCCGACCTGGTGCAGTTTCAGCGTCGGCCCGGACACGATGACGGAACGGCCGGAATAGTCCACGCGCTTGCCCAAAAGGTTCTGGCGGAAGCGCCCCGTTTTTCCAATCAAAGAATCGGACAGCGATTTCAGCGGGTGACGGTTTTGCGAAACCAGCGGGCGCGCTTTGTGCCCGTTGTCGAACAGCGCGTCGACCGCTTCCTGCAGCATTCTTTTTTCATTGCGGATGATGATTTCCGGCGCATGCAGGTCGATAAGTTTTTTCAGACGGTTGTTGCGGATTATGACGCGGCGGTACAAATCGTTCAAATCCGAAGCCGCGACGTGACCCGCGTCCAGTGTGACCAGGGGACGCATATCCGGCGGGATTACCGGCAATACGTCGGGCAGCATCCACGCCGGTTCGGTTTTAGAATCCATGAATGATTCGACCAGTTTCAGATGTTTGACGATTCCCTTGCGCTTTGTTTCGGATTTGGTTTCGGCAAGTTCGGCGCGCAAGCGCGTGCGTTCGTCGCCCATGTCCATTATGGCTATGACTTCGCGCACGCCTTCGGCGCCGATTCCGACGCGGAACGCGTCTTCGCCGTATTCTTCCAGCGCGGCCTGGTATTCGTCTTCGCTGATGACATCAAACAGTTTAAGGTTGGTCAAACCCGGTTCCGTGACGATGTACGCGTCGTAATAAACAACCTGTTCCAATTTTTTCTGGGGCATGTTGTTCAGCAGGGTCGCAATCTTTCCTTCGCGCAGGAACCATGTGTGCGACACAGGGGTCGCAAGTTTGATGTGGCCCATGCGTTCGCGGCGGACGGCGGACGCGCCGACTTCGACGCTGCACCGTTCACAGACGACGCCGCGGAATTTAATGCGTTTGTATTTTCCGCACGCGCATTCATAGTCTTTCGACGGTCCGAATATAACCTGGCAGAACAATCCGTCCGATTCCGGTTTCATGGAATGGTAATTGATTGTCTCCGGCTTTTTGACTTCGCCGTGCGACCAGGACATGATTTCTTCCGGGGACGCTATTTTGATTTGCAGCGCGTCGAATTGTTCCCTGGTTTCGATTTGTCCAAAAATCTTTTGCAGCATATTCATGTTTCGCTCCTTAATCTATTTTCTTTGGCGTCATGGCCAGGCCAAGACCGCGCAGTTCGCGCATAAAGACGTTGAACGCTTCGGGCGTTCCGGTCTGTATGTCGGTGGAACCGTAAATCACGGCTTCGTACATTTTGTTGCGGCCGATGATGTCGTCGGACTTGACGGTCAGCATTTCTTTCAAAAGATGCGCCGCGCCGTGCGCTTCCAGCGCCCAGACTTCCATTTCGCCGAAACGCTGTCCGCCGTTGTGCGCCTTTCCGGACAGCGGCTGCTGGGTGACCAGCGCGTAATTGCCGATGCTGCGCGCGTGGATTTTTTCATCCACGAAATGGTGCAGCTTCATCATGTGCATGATTCCGACCGTAACGGGACGCGCGAACTGCTCGCCCGTCATTCCGTCAATCAAAGTCACTTGGCCCGTTTCGGGCAGCTTTGCCAGTTTCAGCATTTTTTTGATGTCGTCCGGCATGGCCCCGTCGAATGTGGGCGTCGCCATCGGAACGCCGTCGCGCACCAGGTTCGCGGCCGCGCGGACGTCGGTGTCGGTCATTTTTTCAAGAGCCCCCGCAACGTCCTTGCCGTATATCTTGCCCATGATACCCCGCAAATCGTCGGTGACGGCGCGCTTGTTCTTGATTTCGTCCAGAACTTCGCCGATTTGCAGACCCAATCCGCGCGCGGCGGCGCCCATGTGGACTTCCAGAATCTGGCCGACGTTCATACGGCTTGGCACACCCAGCGGGTTCAACACGATATCGACGGGCGTTCCGTCTTCGGTGTGCGGCATGTCTTCGATTGGAACAACCCTGGACACGATGCCTTTGTTTCCATGGCGGCCGGCCATCTTGTCGCCCGGCTGCAGTTTCATCTTGTGGGCGATGTATACTTTGACTTCTTTCAAAACGCCGGCGTTCAAAGAATTGCTTTCGCGGACTTTCGCGGTTTCATGTTCCGCTTTGTCGGCCAGTTCTTTGATGACGAATACATGCGCGTCGCGCAGTTCTTCGAACTTTTCCTGGGTATCCGCGCTTTTGAAGGTCATCTTTTTCACGTCCGCGGGCCGGATTGCTTCGGCGATTTCTTCGGAAAGTTTTTTCCCGATGAACGGTTTCGCGCTGCCCGTGCCGCTGGATATGATTTGTCCCGCGGCCAGTTGGAACACCTGGTCCGCGAATCCGCGTTCCATGATTGCGGTCTTTTCTTCGCGGTTTTTATTGATGGCTTCGATTTTTTGCAGTTCGATTAATTGCGTGCGTTCGTCTTTCTTGACGCCGTGGCGGGTCAGGACGTTCACGCCGATAACGATTCCCTCTTCGTTCGGCCCGACGCGAAGCGACGTGTCTTTGACGGACAAAGCCTTTTCGCCGAATATGTTGCGCAAAAGGGATTCTTCCGGCGTCAGCAAAGTTTCGGATTTCGGGCTTACGCGGCCGACCAGGATGTCGCCCTGTTTCACATGCGCGCCGATATAAATGATTCCGGATTCGTCCAGGTTTTTCAAAGCCTCTTCGCCGACGTTCGGAATGTCGCGCGTGAACGATTCCTGGCCCAGCTGGGTGTCGCGCGCCTTGAATTCCTTTTCGACGATTTTAATGCTTGTGAAAACGTCGTCGCGGGAAATGCGTTCGGATATGACGATGGAATCTTCGTAATTGTATCCGCGCCACGGGGCGAACGCCACCATGACGTTTTTACCCAGCGCCATTTCGCCGTAACTGGTGGACGCGCCGTCGGCGATTATGTCGCCGGCCGCGACGCGGTCGCCGACTTTGACCAGCGGTTTTTGGTGAATCAGAGTTTCCGAATTCGAACGTCCGAATTTTTCCAAATCGTACACGTCGACGCCGGACACGACATTGCGGGAATTCACGCGTTTCAAAACTATGCGGTTTGCGTCGACGGATTCGACGATGCCGCTGTGTTTTGCGATTTTAACGCTGCGGCTGTCGCGCGCGACTTCGCGTTCGATTCCGGTGCCGACCAGCGGCGCGTCGGATTTAAGCAAAGGCACGCCCTGGCGCTGCATATTGGAACCCATCAGCGCGCGGTTCGCGTCGTCGTTTTCGACGAACGGTATCATGGCGGTCGCGATGGACACAATCTGGCGCGGCGCGACGTCAATCAGCGTAACCTCTTCGCGCGGTATCATCGTGAATTCGCCGTCTACGCGCGCGGTCACCATTTCTTCGGCAAGCGTTCCGGCCGCGGTGGTCGGGGTATTTCCCTGGGCGATTTTGTGCCCGATTTCTTCGTCCGCGGTCAGATATACCATGCTGTCGGTAATCTTGCTGTTTTTCACGGTATAATACGGCGTTTCGATAAATCCGTACGGATTGACGCGCGCATAGGACGACAAGTGGTTAATCAAACCAATATTCGGACCTTCCGGAGTATGCACCGGGCACAGGCGTCCGTAATGCGTCGGATGAACGTCGCGAACATCGATTCCGGCGCGGTCGCGGTTTAATCCGCCCGGACCCAATGCGGAAATCAGGCGCTTGTGTTCCAGTTCGGCCAACGGATTCCACGCGTCCATAAACTGGGACAGCGGCGATGTTCCAAAGAATTCGGAAATCAGCGCCATCATCGGTTTCGCGTTGATTGTGTCCTGGGGCTTCATGTTGACGATGTTCGGACTGGACAGATTTTCACGGACAAGGCGTTCGATGCGCAAAAGACCGATGCGGAACTGTTGTTCCAGCAATTCGCCCACAACGCGCACGCGGCGGTTCGACAGATTGTCTATATCGTCGACGCTGTCTTTGTGGTCGATTATATTGACCAATGTCTTTAATGTTTCGACGACGTCCTGCTTTGTCAGAACGCGTTCGTCTTCGGGGCGTTTTCCGGATTCCATTTTAAGACGTTTGTTCATCTTGAAACGGCCGACCGCGGACAGGTCGTAATAAGTTGAATCGAACCCCTGGTGCATGAACAGGTTCGCGGCCGCCTCTACGGTCGGGCGTTCGCCCGGGCGGATGACGTTGTACACTTCGATTAAAGCTTCGTCGCGGGTCGCAGTCTTGTCGGACACCAGGGTATTGCGGATATGCGCGCCGTACGCCATGTTGTCGATGGAAATAATCGAAATATTTTTGACGCCCAGTTTTTCGAAATCGGCCAGAACTTCTTCGGTGATTTCGGTGCCGGCCGGGAACAATATTTCTTCGCCCTGCATGATTGGGTCGAACAGATATTCCGCAACCATCTGTTCCGGAATGATTCCGAAAGTTTTGGACTGCGCGGAAATCTTTTCGATTTTTTTCGCGGTTAAACGGTCGCCTTTGGCCAGCATGACTTTTTTCGTCTTCGGGTCCAGCATGTCGTAATTCAAACGATATGTTCCCAAATCTTTATAGGACGCGATTTCGCCAATCCAGACTTTTCCGTCGAAAGCGAACGGGATTTTTTTATAGAAAGCGCCCAGGATTTCGGCGTCGGTCATACCCGCGACGTTGGCGCGCCGCATGTCGGCGACCCATTTCTTTTCGTCGGCGGCGGACGGCAGACAGCGCAGGAACGTTGTGGCCGGGATTTTGCGGCGGCGGTCGATGCGGACGAATATGATTCCCTTTGATTCTTCGAAATCAATCCAGCTGCCGCGTTCCGGAATAATGCGCGCGGTGTGGGTCGTTGGGTTTCCGGCGATTTTGGATTCTTTCGTATGGCCGAACACGACGCCCTGGGCGCGGTGCATTTGGGAAACCACGACGCGTTCGACGCCGGACGCTATGAAAGTTCCGCGTTCGGTCATCAGCGGAATGTCGCCCATGAATATTTCCTGTTCCTTTATATCGCGCAAAGTTTTCTTGCCGGAATCCTGCGCGACGTCCCACAGAACCAGGCGCAGTTTCAGTTTCAGGCGCGCGCCGTACGTCATGTTGCGCAGCACGCATTCCTTTACGTTATACTGGGGGTTGTCCAGAGTGTATTCCACGAATTCCAAATCGGCGACGCCGGCGTAATCTTTGATTGGGAACATGGACTTGAACACGTTCTGAAGTCCCATGTTTTTGCGCAGACTTGGCTCCACGTCCGCCTGCAGGAAATCGCGGTACGAATCGTATTGTATTTCGACCAGGTCGGGCAGCGGCGTCTGCAAAAAGCTTTTGCCAAAAGATTTGCGAAGTTTCTGAATGATTGCCATGTTCGTTCTCCGTATTCCAAATTATCCGTCGGTGTTTTTCACAAACTTTTTATAAACAATCTTTGCGACCACCGTTATCTGCAAAAACCATTTTTATCTTTTATTTTGACTGTTGCCTCTTTAACAAGCCAATAATCAAAACGTCATAACACGACAAAACCCCGTCTGGCGGGCGGGTGTTACAATCGGTTATATTTTTTATTCGTTTTTTTCAATTAAGCGGGCCGGTAGGTTGAGGTTAGTCTAAAAGTCGCCAGTCGAAAGTCGACAAGATTTAATTTCTTTCGACTTTCGACTTTCGACTATTTACTTCACTTCAACCTTCGCGCCTGCTTCTTCCAATTTCTTTTTCAAGGTTTCTGCCTCTTCTTTGGACACGCCTTCTTTCACAGCTTTCGGCGCGGATTCGACGAACGCTTTCGCTTCGCCCAGACCCAGACCGGTCGCGTCTTTCACGACTTTGATAACGCCCAGCTTGTTCGCGCCGGCATCACTCAGGATGACGTCGAATTCGGTCTTTTCTTCCGATGCGGCGGCGGCCGGTCCCGCAGCTACAGCCACGGCGGCGGCGGCGGAAACGCCCCATGTTTCTTCCAATGCTTTGGAAAGTTCAACCGCTTCCAAAACGGACAGTTTCGAAAGTTCGTCTACCAGTTTTTTAATATCAGCCATTTTTTGCTCCTATTAATTTTTTTTGCCATATTCCGCGGAAACACGGGCCAGACGCGAACCTGGTTCGACCAGAATGCGCGCGATTGTACCGCGGATTTCCAACATTGACGGCAGTTTGGATAATTGCACAATTCCATTGACGTCCAACAGGTCCGCACCCATCTTGCCGCCGATGATGGACAGCTTTGGGTTTTCTTCGGCGAATTTCGCCAAGACTTTTGTAACGGCCAGCGGGTCGTTCGCAATCGCGACCGCCGTCGGACGTTTCATCATGTCTTCGACGTCCGAAAAACCGGTGTCTTTGACAGCCAGTTTGAACAGACGGTTTTTGATGACCTTGAACACTTTCGCGACGGGTTTCAATTGCTTGCGAAGCTCTTCGGTCTGCCTTACGGTCAGTCCGTGATTTTCGACAACAAACACGCCGCCGGCGTCTTTCAAAAGATTATGCAGCGATGAAACCAATTCTGATTTTTCAGTTTTTTTCATCAGCTCTACCTTTTTTGTTCTATTAATTTTCCAACATTTCTGCTGGGGCTCTCTTCTGTGTCCCAAAAGAGATTATCTCTTTTGTCTATGATGGAAATTAAGTTCGCCTTTGCTTCGCGCCGGCGCAACGCCATCAGTCTTGGACAAGAATTCCTTTGCGCGCGTTGCGCTCAGGTATAAGGTAAAAGGTATGAAGTATAAGGTTTGTTCGATTTTACCTTATACCTATTACCTATTACCTATTACCTATATCCCTATTTTCAATCCCGGGCCCTGTGTCGTCGACACGGAAATGCCCAGCATGTATTGACCCTTTGCGCTTGCCGGTTTGGCTTTTTTCAAAGCGTCGATGACGGCTTCGCAATTTTCCACCAGTTTCGCGGTCGCAAAAGACAATTTGCCCGCGCCCGCATGGACGATGCCTTTCTTTTCGGCACGTAATTCTACCTGGCCCGCTTTGGCGATTTTCACCGCGTCCGCGATATTGTTCGTAACGGTGCCCAGTTTCGGATTCGGCATGATTCCCTTAGGCCCCAGGACACGCGCGACTTTTGCCATTTTCGGCATCATGTCGGGCGACGCGATAACGCGGTCGAATTCCAAAAATCCGCCGGCGATTTTTTCAATCAATTCTTCGCCGCCGATAACATCCGCGCCGGCTTTTTTGGCTTCGTCGGCTTTGTCGGCCGTGATAACCGCAACGCGCGCAGATTTACCGGTGCCGTTCGGCAAAGACAGCATCAGGCGGATGTTCTGGTCGGCCTTTGTGACGTCGACGCCCAAACGCACGGCGATTTCCAACGTTTCGTCGAATTTTTTCGACGCGAATCCGCGCAACGTTTCGATGGCGTCGGCCAGCGCATATACTTTATCGGTATCCAATGTTTCCCAGGCTTTTATTCTTTTTGCAACTTTCATAATATTACCCCTCTACCTTTACGCCCATAGAGCGGCATTGTCCGGCGACGATATTCGCCGCGGCGTCCACCGAATCCGTGTTCAGGTCCGGCATTTTTTCTTCGGCGATTTTACGAACTTGCGCTTCGGAAAGAGTTCCGACAAATTCGCGGCCGGCTTTTTTAGAACCGGATTTCGCGCCCAGCGCTTTCTTTATAAAGAACGACACCGGCGGCAATTTCATGATGAATTCGAAACTGCGGTCGGTATAGACCGTGATGATGCACGGAATGGGCATGCCCGCTTCCTTGTCTTTTGTCGCGTCGTTAAACTGTTTGCAGAATTCGGCGATATTGACGCCGTTCGCGCCCAGCGCGGGGCCGATTGGCGGCGCGGGGTTTGCCTGTTTTGCGGGAACGACCAGTTTGACGTATCCCTTTACTTCTTTCTTTGCCATTTTACAACTCCGTTGTATAAGGCATAAGGCATAAGGCATAAGGCATAAAGCCGAACCCAAATTTCTTATGCTATTGTTGCGACGTGGTGCGATATGGCGTATCTACCACATTCTTCAAACATAGAACATTATGCCATATGCCTTATGCCCTATGCCTTGCAAATTTTGCTTTGCAAAATTTGCTAAACTTTCTCCACCTGGCTGAAATCCAGCCCGACCGATGTTTCACGTCCGAATACCAGAACCGTGACGGTCATTTTTTGTTTCAGGTTGTCGACCTCCGACGCGATGCCGTTGAAATTTGCGAACGGCCCGTCGATGATGTGTATTTCCTGTCCGACTTCGTATTCCGCATCCGACATGGCGGGACCTTCTTCCATCTGTTTCATCAGACGTCGCGCCTCGACTTCGGAAATCGGAACCGGTTTGTTTTTTTGGCCCAGAAACATGACGACCTGGGGCAGCAGTTTCACCAGGCTGAACGTTTCGTCGGTCATGGTCATCTGGACGACGATATAGCCTGGGAAAAACTTCTTTTCGGTCTTGACGCGTTTTCCCGCTTTGATTTCGGTTATTTCGCGCGTGGGCACCAGTATTTCGCCGAACAAAGGATTCAGCTTCGCGACGTCGATTTTCTCGCGCAGCTCTTTTGCAACCTTGTTTTCACAACCCGTATGAACATTGACTATGTACCAGTTCATTTGCGCTCTCCGTTTAGAATATCAATCCCATAAACCAATTCAATATGCCGTCTATAAAGAACAGAAACAGCGACAACAGCCCGGCGAATATAAAAATCATGATGGTGGCGCGAATAACCATATCGCGCGTCGGCCATACTATTTTGAACCATTCCAGGCGGACTGATTTTATATATTCGAATAATTGCTTCATTCTATTGTTCTTTTTTATTGTGGCAGGGGCGGAAGGAATCGAACCCTCACCAAAGGTTTTGGAGACCTCTATTCTACCGTTGAACTACGCCCCTAAATCTTTGTTTTTGTGTGATTTTACCATTTCACCCCGCTATAATCCCGCGCACGGTACCACACATTTTCCAAAAATCAAGTGGAAAGTAGTATAAAACATTAATAATAGGCGTGTAAAGTAAAAAAACAACTAACAGCTAACAACTAACAACTTTTGCGTTCACTACGCTCACAAGTCATATAATTTTTGTTATTTTTCCAGCTGTTAGTTGTTAGCTGTTAGTTGTTAGTTGAAAAAACCACTTGCGCCGCCTTATATTTTTTGTCTAATATGCCGTATAATCAAGAGAGAGATTATGCGAACAGTGGAACCACCGGCATTGATGTCCAAAATCATGACATTTGTCTTTGCGGCCGCGCTTGCGACGGCGGTCGTTCTGGTCGCGACTTTGGCCAACATTATGCCGCTGAACAGAACCCAGATTTTCTTTCTGACGTCACAGCCGTTGTCGAACACCGAAATCCGTTTGAAATCGTTTTCCGTAACGGATTCGAACATCGAAATTTACAAGGAAAATTTCATACGGGAATACATACGCATGCGGAACGAAATAATACCGCAAATCAGCGCGATGCATGCGCGCTGGTGCCGGCGCGACTGCCCGGTGGGTCTGTGGTCCGCGCCGGATGTTTTCGCCGAATTCGCGCGGACGGGAATGTGGCTGGCGGTTATGGAGGCCGCCCCGAACGAAACCTTCCCCGCGACATGCCGGGTGGAATTTATCGGGAACATTGACCCGTACCGTCCGGCGGACGGTGGCGACGATACGATGTCTTCGGAACACCTGGTCCGGTTTCGTCATTTTTGTTTCGATAATGCTGGACATGAAGAGTCAAAAGATTATACAATCGTCATAGGAATTAAATTTCAGCCGTCGGTAAAATGGTCCGACCGGTTGGAAAACCCGCTGGGCATACTGGTGTATCAATACCGCATGGGACCCGGCCTGCGCGATCCTTTGGATCGCCATCGTGCGAACTAGTTTGTTAAAGGAACAGTTATGAAAAAACTTATGCTCTATGCCCTATTCCCAATGTTCTGTTTTGCGTTCCTGCAAAACGCGCGCGCCCAGGGCGTGCAAGAGGCGTGGGACAATCCGAATGTCAACATGGCGCCCGGTTCCGTGCGACCCGGATTCGCCCAATTGACGTGGAGTCCGGGCACGGTCCTGCCTATACGTCTTCGCAACGGAATGGTCACGATGATTAACCTGCCCGCGGGTGAAGCCATTGAAGACGGAACTATCGGCAGCACCGGCCTGTTCGTATTCGACGCGCAAAAAGGCGGTCGCACAATCATGCTGACGCCTGAAACCACAAACCAGGGTTCCGACACAAATCTTATCATCACCGGCAAATCCGGAAACATATATCTGTTTTATCTGCGCAGCGAACCGGCCAACGCGTCGGAAATAACATACACGATGGTTGACATCGTTCTGGACAACAACGCTTCGCTGCCCATGGGCGGCGCGGGCGCGACTACACAGGGCGGCGGCATGAATTCCATATTCCCGGGCCGGGGCGCCGCGGGGGGCCGCGTATCATCGCCGGACGGCGAAGATTACGGATGGATAAAAACGATGAAAATCGACCCGTCCGAATTCCGGTTTGATTTGGATATATTCGTGCCGAATCCGGACGATTACGTTATTGCGCCGGAACGCGTGTGGCGCGACCGGATATTCACGTACATTGATTTCGGGGACAAGGTTATCGCGATGACCCAGCGCCCGGTTGTGTCGATATTAATCGAAGGGGGCGAAAGCCCGGTCGGATTCAGAACGGACGGCGAACACGGTCGCCTGTTGATTGTCGAAGCGGTGGGCGACATGGTCCTGCGCAGCGGCCAGCGCATAGTCTGCATAAAACAGCGCGCGAAACCGTTCCTGATTGCGGACACGGCGTCGGTGATGTCATTGGCCGAAGCGAACGTCGCGCAAAGCATATTCTCTACCCAGTCGTTCAACAACGTGGGATACGGCGGAATGCCTTTGATTGGTCCGACCGGACAGCCGATGATGATGCCGGGTCAACCCATGATGATGCAGCAACCGCAACCGATGATGGTTCCAGCTGGACAGCCCGGTTTCGGCGGCGCGCCGGCACAGGGTGGCCAGGGCATGAACATGGTTCCGCAAAATCGCAATACTGCGGGCGCATTCTTGCCGCAAAGCAACATCCCCCTGATACGCAGTAACCAGACAGGCGTTGCGGTCGAACTTAAATCCGACCCGTCGATAAAGGCGCTTAACGACCATTGGACGAAACTGCTGGCCCAGTTCAGCGGCACTGACGGCGCGGGCCTGCTTGCGCCATACAAAGACATGGTGTTCTTTGCGGTCGACGAACAGGGCGTGGGCGATTTGGGCGAATCCGGAAACACCGCGCGCCTTTACCGTCTGCGCATCGGGCCGTTCGCGAATATAACCGACGCCCAGACGCTGTGCGACAAATTGCAGAAATTCCAAACCGGCGCATGCCATGTGGTAAGGGTGCAATAAGTCGAAAGTCGATAGTCAACAGTCAAAAGACTTCTCTAACGACTATCGACTAGCGACTAACGATTGATAAAAATGAAAAAGTTAAAACAAGTTTTCGTAGAATTAAGACAAAACACCCCTGTTCACATACAGTGGCTGTTTTTGTTTGCCGCGTTTTTGGTTGTTGTGATTCTGCTTTTACTTTTACTGTCGGGCCCCGGTAAACAGACAACGGGCGGTAAGGCCGCCGGTGCTGTCGTGCTGTCGCTGGACCCGGCCGAAATAGAATGGCGAAACGTCGCGGTCGGGGACGAACGCACCCAGACTATAAATGTGACGCCTTCGGCCGAAACCATTATCCGCGAAGTTTTGATTGTGCCGAATGCAAAGAATTCCGGCGCGGGCGATGCGTTGCCGGCTGGGCTGTCGCAGAAATCCTTTTGCACGACCGTGGGTCCCGTTTCACAGACGGAACCGTGCGCCATAACCCTTTCCTGGAAACCAGACGCGCCGATTTCGGACACGGGACTTGAAATCCAAATAATATATCACGGCGCGGATATTCCGGCGGACATGTCCGATATGGCGCGCATTCCTTTATTGATTTCCGCAAAGGCAAAAGACGTTAAATCGGAACCTGCGCCAATGCCCGCGCCCGTCTTTTTTGACGACACGCCAGATTTTGCGGATGAATTCGAACCGGTTTTGCCGGATCTGGATTTCTTTCCCGACCAGGCGGCGGATTATACGCCGCCACCACCGATGTCGGTGCCTGCGCCAATGCCAGTGCCCGCGCCCGCGGCACCGGTATCATACGATTGTCTTGAATTCGCGTTCCCCGGATATGATTTATCAGGCCGACAGTCCGGCTGGGTGCGACCCGCCGGCGGACGCTTTCTGTTCCATCTTTTCGACGACTATGATTGCAAAAAGCCCGTCGGCGAATACGACATGAACACTGGTCTTATATATGATTTGCAAAACCCGTCCAAATCTATCGGTTCGGACGCGGAACGCATCGGCGGACGCGCGTTCGGCCCGACAACAACCATTATGCCGCAACTTTCCAGCATACCGCGCGCACCGCGCACGGTGAATCGCGCGCGCCAGATAAACGGCCAATTGCCTTCGACCGTGGTCGCGGGACCGGCGGCATCCGGCGGCGGCATGCGTCCTTTTGGGGGCCTGCGCGATGCGGCGCCGTCCGACGCCACTTTCGGCCCAACATCGCTGGCCAGCACAACAGGCACAAGCGCCGCGTCGACCGTATCCAGCAAACCGACGGACCGCCAGTTTGTCCTGCGCCAATATAAACCCATACCCGCGACGATTGTCAACGAAGTTCGCGCGGACGCGCGGACAATTGAAAAGGGATATGCGCGCCTGCCCGTTACGGCGACCGTCGACCGCCATGTTTATTCCGATAACGGCCGGACAATCATATTGCCCGCCGGAACGCAATTGTTGGGCTATGCGACGGGCGAATTGCCCGGACCGTACCGCGCCATCGGCCGCATGCAAATCGATTGGTACCGGTTTGTCCGTCCGGACGGCGTTGAATTCAACTTTGTCAGTCGTCGTCCTTTCTCGGCGGACAGCCAGGGCCGCGTTGGCGTCCCCGGCCGGGGCAGCACGGATTATATCGAAAGCATGATTATGCCGATGATGACGGCATTGGTCCCGGCGGCGGTCAATCTGATTGCGCCGATATCGGACAGATTCGTGAACCAGATAGATTTGGATAACAATACGGTGACACAATCGGGCCAGGTCCGGTCGTCGGAACTTGCCAAACAAGAAATCATATCGACATGGAACAATGTTGTACAGCGATTGGTTCTGGATATGATGGACAATACCACTCCGCCGTTTTCAATCGCGGCCGGAACGCGCATAACGGTGTTTTCGCCTACGGATTTGATTGTGACATGCGGCACCCAAGAATCTGGGGATACCCGCAGTTGCGCCATTTCCGAATACAGCAAGGAATATGCGGATTATCTCCCTGATAATCTTACAGACACCACGAAGCCCACGACGACATTGACGCCGACCACCGACATATCGGAATGGATGGGACAGGTGCGTTCGCTGAACGTCCAGATGGAAAAATTCTGCGACCCGAGCAACCCGGGCCAACCGACGGCGAACGCCCACAGCGAGGCGCGCACGCTGGGCATAGATTATCGCACCGTTATATATTATTGCCAAACAAAGCAATACAACGCGATAAACAACGTCCGCTGGGACCAGTACTATAATCAACAGCAACAAATGGGGGTTGGCAATGTGACCGGATATAATCCGACCACCGGCCAGCCGATATATACACAGGATTATAACCAGAATGTCCTGGGGCTGCAGTACCAGAACAACCAGATTCAAAATCCGTTCAATCCGCCGGCCGCGCAGATACCGACGCCGCAGTCGGGTATGCCGTCTGTGCCGACGGCCCCGGGATTGTTCTGTGAAGACGGCACGCCGCCCGACGGCCAGGGCTGCTGCACTGGCGAAGTTTTAACCGACATGGCGGAACAGGGATGGAATTGCTGTCCTATGTCCGGCGGCGACTGCTTCCCGCCATTAAAATAAATTATAACACACCATCTACTTTGCGTTTGCTCGTTTTTGGCTCTGTTATGTATATCCAATACACTCCGTCGCCAAAAACTTCGCAATACGCAGTATCTGGCCTGTTCTAATTAATTTTAACCCATTTACTCGAAAGCTTTTTTTTCATTGCAAATACATTAAAATTTGCTATCCTTTTTCAGACGAAAAACAGGAAAAAACATGTCCGCAAATTACACCGTGCTTGCGCGGAAATACCGCAGCCAGGATTTCAATTCGCTTATCGGCCAGGATGTTCTGGTAAAGACCCTGACCACCGCAATAAATACGGACCGCATAGCGCACGCGTATATATTCACCGGAATCCGCGGCACCGGAAAAACATCGACCGCGCGAATACTTGCGAAAGCTTTGAATTGCCAATCGTCGGCCAAGGCGACGGCCGCGCCGTGCGGCACTTGTGAAAACTGCAACGCTATTGCGGCGGGCCAGCATATAGACGTTTTGGAAATCGACGCGGCGTCGCACACGGGCGTCGACAATATGCGCGATATTATGGATGCGGCGCAGTATCGTCCGACGAACGGCCGGTACAAGGTTTATATAATCGACGAAGTTCACATGCTGTCGAACAGCGCGTTCAACGCGCTGCTTAAAACATTGGAAGAGCCGCCCGCGCACGTCATATTCATCTTGGCCACGACGGAAATCAGAAAAGTCCCGGTGACTATACTTTCGCGGTGCCAGCGGTTTGATTTATGCCGCGTTCCGGTCGACGTCTTGAAAAAACATTTCGCATGGATTGCTTCCTGCGAAAAGGTAACGCTTGAAGGCGACGCGAACGAACTTTTGGCGCGCGCGGCGGACGGCTCTGTGCGCGACGGCCTTTCGCTGTTCGACCAGGCTATCGCGCAAACCGGCGGCAACGTCGACAGAACGGCCGTGCTGAACATGCTGAAACGCGCGGACCGCGGGGTTGTCGTCGACTTTATGAAAATTCTGCTGTCGGGCGATACAAGCGCGGCGCTTTCCAAGGCGGACGAACTTTATCAAAGCGGCGCGGATTTATCGTTGTTGCTTTCGGACATGATGGAATGGACGCACTGGGCGACGCGCATGCATCCGGCGCTGCGCGCGGGCGACGTTTCATCTTCGCCTTTTTCGCATGACCAGCGGGAACAGATTCTGGGGACGATAGACGGCGTGACGCTGAACACGTTGTCGCGCCTGTGGCAGGTTATGGTTGCGTCGGTCGAAGAAATGCAAAAATCCGCGAATCAAAAACAGTGTTTCGACATGCTGGTGGTGCGCCTGATGCATATCGCGGACATGCCTCCGGTCGACGTTTTGATTTCGCAAAACCAAAACACAGTCCGCAGTCCGTCATCCGTAACCCGTAATTCAACGGAAGAAAAACCAACGCCAGAAACAACAGATTGCGCCGCGCCGATGTCCGAATCTCCACGGGCTACGGATAACGGGCTACGGACCACGATTAATTCTGCGGCCGACCTGACCGCGGCGCTGACCGCCGCCAAAGAGGCCATACTGCTTTCGGAATTCAGCAATAATGTCGAAGTATCGGAATTTAGCGACGGACGCATAAAGTTTTTTAACCGCGGCGCCGACAAGGCGTTCGCGGCGAAACTTTCCAAATGGCTTTTGACCGCAACCGGAAAAAATTGGAATCTGGAACAAATTCAAGAATCCGAAAACGCGCCCACGCTTGCCGAAAAATCCAAAAACGACGCCGCATCCGACCCGATGGTCGCGGGCGCGCTGGAACTGTTCGCGGGCGCAGAAATAATAGGGACAAACTGAGAACTGGTTTCACAATGGAGATAATCATGAAAAAACTTTTTAATAAAAATACTGGTCGGTCAGCTCTCAGCTCTCAGCTCTCAGTTCTCAGTTCCCAATCCGGCCGGTCGCTTATCGAAACCATCGGCGCGCTGGCCATCGGCGGCGTGCTGGTCGCCATAACGCTGCAAGTATACCAAACCGTGTCGACGCGCCAGTCGCGCATGCTGGCGGGCGAAGAGCTGCGCGAAATCGCGCGCGGCGCGCGGATACTATTCGCGGGACGAAACGGATTCGACGGTATTTCCGTGCATTATATGGTAAAAATGGGCGCGTTGAAAACGGATGTGCCGCCGCGCATGGCGACGCGCATGGAATTGTCCCCGGAACCTTTGGGCGACGGATTTTTCATAACTCTTTCCGGGCTTAACTTTTCCGATTGCGCATGGCTGTCTTCGCAGCATTTCGATTGGGCGGCGGACGTTATTACAAACGATTCGTTTTCCGATCCGGCTGCCGAAAATTGCAAAAACGACCGGGAAAACAAAGTCGCTATTCTGGTAGAATAAGTGCGCGCAACGCGCGCAGAGCATAGATAATAGAGCATAAGTAATAGAGAGCATATAAATGTCCATATTAAAAAATAAATTTTTCAAACGCGTATATCTATGCTCTATGCTCTATGCTCTATGCTCTGTAATGCTTGTCGCCTGCGGCGGATATAAAACGCCCGAACGCGGCGCCTGGAACACTATTCTGAAAGGATCCAGTTTCGGCGCCATGACGGAAACGGCGAAAATGGCTAAAAAACCGCTGTACCTTGACGCGGGGCATAAAACGCTGCAACCGAACGAAACCGCGGCGTATATGGCGTTGCTGGAACAAGAGCTTTCCGACACCATGCGCAAAACCGGAATACAAATCACGCGCATAGGCGGCGACGTTTTGGTGGTTATGATCCGCGACGCCTTTATGGAGCGGGACGAAGCGGAAATTTCGGAAATCGGCGCGGAAACTTTGGGCGCGCTTTCGCGCGTTCTTTTCAAATTCGACCGGACGTTCATTGAAATCGCGGGATATTCCGACGCGTCGCTGGACCAGAACGCCGCGACGCGGTTCAGTTTCGACATGGCGGAACGCGTCGCGCTGTTTATGGCCCAGCACAGGGTAAAGCCGATACGCATGTTCGTCATAGGCCGCGGCAGCGCGCGCCCGATTTCCGACCAAAGCACGACGGGCCGGCAAATGAACCGGCGCATAGAAATCCGCATATCGCCGGTGGTGAAATAGTTTTCCCATCTGAAACCGCATTGCGCATGGTTTTTGGTGTTCATGTATCATCTATACACTTCACACCAAAAACCATGCGCAAGCCGGCCTAATGGACAAAAACAGCCTGACTTTTTCTCTTTATACAATTTCTGCTTTATGGTATAATCAAAGACGAACTAAATATCGAAAGGATATCGACATGCTTAAAAAAATGAAAATAAAACAAGTTCCGAAAAACTATGCGAAAATGGGAATGATTGGGGGCGCCGTGATTGTTGTGGCTTTGCTTGCCGCGCTGGCGATTTCCCGGACGGCGTCGAAACCGGTTTCCGTCGAACATGCGCTGACGTCCATATCGTCCGATTCCGTGACCGCCGCGGAACTTCGCATTGCGGTTGTCAGAATGGACGAAATTCAAAACCGCGCGGATATCCTTTCCAATCTGCGCAAGCAAAAGGAATCGTTCGAGGCACGCCTGCGCGACGAATTGACCAAGACGCAGAAAGCGCTGGAAAAAGAACGCGACGACATTGAAAAATCCCAGGACATGCTGTCCCGCGAAGCTTTGCAGCGCCGCGTGGCGGATTACCAGCAAAGGGTCGGAAACCTGCAGCGCGATTTGACCGAACGCGCCCAGTCGATTGAAATGGAATTCCAAAAGGCGCTGGTTGAAATTCAAAAACGCGATCTGGACCCGATTATCGAAGGCATCACCGCGAAAAAGAACCTGTCGCTGGTCATAGACGGCCGCTTTGCCCGCGTGGCAAAGGGCGCCCCGACCGGGCTTGACATTACGGACGAAGTCATCGCCGCGCTGAACAAACGCGCGTCCAATTTCAAAATGGGAACGCCAAAAGGTTTTTAAGGCATAAGTCATAGGGCATAAGGCATAAAAATTATGAGAATGTGGGAAAAATTTTTAACAAAAACAAAACTCATATGCCTTATGCCTTATGCCTTATGCCTTGTTTGCGCAATACCTGCAAACGCGGCCATTTACGAATGGGAAAAATTTTCCAGCATCGACGAACTGATGGCGGCGTTTCCGACGCATTGGGAATATCTGCCCGAAGAACGCCTAAAAATCGGACCGTCCGCCGACTGTCCGGAATATCTGTCGTCGGGCGAATGCGAAATATGGCTTTCCAAACCGCACGTGCGGGAAACCGTCGGAAACAATCCGCGTAACCTGCGGCCGGAACGTTTGGAAGAACTTGTTCGCCTGGCGGAAACATCCGATTGGGAAATAAACGGCGACACTCCAGCGGCGCGTCCTTTGATCGACCGGTACAAGCTGTTGATACGGGCGTCGCACGCATGCTGTCGCGACGGAATGAGTTACAGAATGAAACGCGCAGGCGCCAGCGACACGGCGGTATACAAATCCGTATTCGACGACGCGAATTTCAATATGATGGGACAAAGATGCCTGATGATATCGGACGCCGATTTGGATGCGAACGCGCGCGACTATCGCGCGGCGGAAATGATGGCGGACGTCCGCAACACGTGTCTTTGCAAATCGCGCGATTGGTTCGACAGTCTGCTGGCACCGTTTGCGCAAATGTACGCGGCGGCGCCGGAATTCAAAAGCCAGCCGTTTGCATTCGCATACCAGGACGGCCTGCAGCGCACCGTTACTGTATCCATAAACCGCGACGTGCGGAACGTAATGTATCTGCTTTCGGCCTGTCCGTAAAAAAATAACCGCGTATTACGCGGTTTGTTTTTTCACCTGCTTTCTCGTCCATGCGAACATCCGCAGAAATTCGACGCCGTTGATTGCGGGATATCCCAGTATTTTCGAACCCGACGGGACATTTTGGAACACTCCGGATTTCGCGCCGATTTCGACATTGTCGCCGATTTGCACTTTGTTTGCGATTCCGCATTGCGCGCCGAACAAAACGTTGTCGCCCGCGACGACGCCGCCCGCGACGCCCGTTCCGCCGGCCAGGAAACATTCGCGGCCGATGACGACGCCGTGCGAAACATAGCATCCGCTGTCGACTTTGGTTCCGTCGCCTATACGCGTGTCGGCCATCATTCCGCGGTCGACTATGGAATTCGCGCCGACGGAAACTCGCGCGCCAAGTATTACGCGGCCCGCATGCGGCAAAAGAGTATTTTTGCCGTCTTGGCGGGTATATCCGAAACCTTCGCGGCCGACGGTGGCGTTTGGTTTTATTACGCAGTCGGCGCCCATGGTAACGTTGTCGACAAAGGCGTTCGCGGCGATTTCGGTGTTTGCGCCGATGACGGCGGCGGGCCCGATGTATGCGCCGGAATCTATTGTGACGCCGGCCTCTATGACGGCGCCGCGCCGGATTGTGACGAACGGGCCGACATAGCATGACTTTTTATCACGAAAGAATACGCCGCGTTCGATGTATGCGCGCCGTGAAATTCCGCGGCGTTTCGGTTCGGCATAAATCTCGCCCAGGATTTTGACCATCGCGCCGCGCGGGCTTTCGGTTATCAACAGCGTCGCACTCTTTGGCGCTTTTTTAACAAATTCTGGTTGGACAACTATGACGGACGCCTTTGTTTTTTGCAAAGTTTCAATAGGCAGAATTTTGAACGCCGCGGCGTTTTGTTCGGTGGAATAAAAGGTCAGCTGGCCGGCCGCCGCATCGGCGATGGGCGCGATTCCCTTTATTTCGGTGTCGGCCGCACCGCGCAACTCTAACCCAAATTTTTCGGCCAATGCGCCGGCGGTTGTCTTGCGCGCTTTCGGCCCGAATAGTTTCATTAATAATTTTTTCATCTGTTACCTCTTTGATTTGATTATAAAATAAAAAAAAACTGGTTGCAAGGACTACCCCGGAAACCTTTGGTCGTCCGCTTACGCGGACTTTCAGGTTTCCGGCCCTTCTGATGAAGGGCATAATCGCACTCTGACATACCCTTCCCAGAAGGGTCGGATTTCCCGGCAACTTGTTGCCGATGGAAATCCGGGGTAGTCACACATTTCCATTGTATTTTCTGTGATTTTCTGATAAAATAAATCCCAAGAGAGAACATGAAAACACCTGCCCGCATCTTTGCTCTATGCTCTATGCTCTATGCTCTGGCGCACGCGCCAGTGTGCGCCCAAAATCTGACATCGTTCAACGATGGCGGCGGCGCGATGAATAACGCACAATGGAATGCCACAACAAACCCGCGCAGTGCGCCGGGCGCGCCGGCGGCGGCGAACTTTGGAAATTGCGACGCGCTGATTCAACGTTGCGCCGCGCCCAAATGCGCCGGCGGACGTTGTTCGGATATGCAGGTTGCGGTCGGGATAGTGAACGGCTGTGTAATGGCGAACGAAACTTGCAAATCATACGGCGACGCGCTGGTACAGTCTATTGCGGCGCAAATGGTTGCTAATTCGACGGTTGTCGCGCGGGCGGACGCCGGCAATACCGCGAACGACGCGGCGGCCCAACAGATAGAATTAATGCGGCAAGAATTGATGCGTTCGCAACAGGAAACCGACCGAAGAATGGAAGCGGCATTAACCGAACAGCAAGAGGCCAGCCGACGGATGGAGGCAGCCCTGGCCGAACAGAAACAGCAAGCGGCCGCCCCGGCGCCGACCGCCACCATATCAGATTCTGCGGTTCAGATTGCGGCGGCCAGCGGGATAAGCGCGGACATACTGGTCCGCCAACAGGCGATGGGCATGATAGAATCAAAACTGGACGACGTTCGTTCGGCTATGGCCCGCGTTAATGCCAGCATGGATGCAACGTTCCAATACGCCGGCTGTGGCCCGCGGGGCGACGATTGCACCGGTCCGCGGCGCGCGGCGCGCTTTCGGCAGTTGGCAAACAATTTCTTTGACCCGTACGAAGAGGTTTTGGACAGCATATACGACGCGCTGATAATGGCCCAGACGCTGGGCGTCGACATTACGGATATTTATATGATGCTGAACGGTTCGTGCCACGTCTGGGGCCAGTTCTTGTGTACGCCGGGCCAGCATATTCGTTATGCGTCCTGTGGGGCGAATGTGTGGAATAATTCACTGACTCCAGACAGCAATAACTGCAATGGCTGCGGCACTGGCAATAATCCGCCCTGTCCGCCAAACCAAGCCCAGAATGGCAAGGTTTTGCCACAGAACCTTGGCGGCTGCCAGCTGATGAAAATGCTGACCGATAATCAAACTGTGCAACAAAACTGGATATACCCGGAACAACAGAGCAACAGGAAACCATGCGCGACACCAGACAAAAATGGCACGGAGGGGTGCTTTTGCACAGAAACCAGAAATCAGGACGGCAGCGTAACCCTTACCAATTGTTATACTACAACCGGCGGTTCCAATATCCAGGTCGCCTGCGCGTCCGAGGCTTTAGATTCCGGCTTTCTTGGCGCCCGCCGGCGGAAACAATCGAATATCGACATCGGCGTTTTGCAAATGATGGTCATGCAAGACGCGCCGGCACCGACGCCGACGGGTTCAACAACACGCAACCAGGTATCCGTGCAAGAGGCGATGAATTTCTGCAACGCCCAGGGTTTCGTTGACGCCTTGCAGCGCATGAAAGAGACAAGACTTGTCCCGACAAAAATGTGCGTCAGACGTGACAGTGTCAAAGAAGGAAATATACCGGGAATTCTTGGTGTGGCCGGCGACAGCACGGGGGGGAGCAACCTTTTGGACAATAGCGCATCAGCAAGAGTAATAGAGAGCATAAAAAATGATCCAAACCTTACACCAACACAAAAGGAAACATACTTAAACAATATGAATTTCGGATACACTCCACAAACCAACGGAATTCAAAAGGCCTGGAACGAATTTCTAAATAAAAAAGAATAATGAAAAAATTGATTTTATCTTTTTCGATTATAACAATGTGCCTGGGCGCAGGCGGCGCGTTCGCGCAGACAGTATCCGACGAATGCAATATTGATAAACTGGAAGATGTCAGCCAGGTGGTGCACCCGGCCCTGGTGCTGTGCACTGTTCATGCATATAATGCCGGCGAGACAGTAAATCCGGGCGACGGCGCCAAACGCGAACAGATGAACGAAATCGTGCGGCTGAAATCCACCATCGTCGCGCAACAGATGAAACGGCAATATGATTTTCTGGACGCGACGGTACGGCGGCTTGAAACGCAGTTGCGCCGCGCCGCATTGATGAATCAGATGGAGGCCGCGGGCGCCGCGCCCGCAAATAAAAACACCGGCACCACCACCGCATCCGGCGGCGGCATATCCGGCGCCGACGATTGCAGCGGCCTGTGGAATAAATCAGAAGCGATGCAATGCATACAACGCAATGCGACAAAGGCAACCCAAGAATCCAATCCCGGTATCGCCGCCCGGCAATTGCAAAAAGATTACGATGTGATTATTGGGCACGGTCCAACCGAAGACAACAAGACATCGTTGAAAGTTTGCGATGGCATAGCGTTCAACCCGTTGCGCGATACCGTGCGGACTTGCGCGACCACATTGGGCCGTGTTGCGAACGCCATGCAACAGGCCGAACAGCAAAGAAATAACTAGAATAACCGGCAAGGTTAGAATTAACCTATCCGCCCAACAATTCAATCCCCCGCCCCGCGGGGGCTTTTATGTTTGTAGGGGCGCATACCCCGGGCCCCGACGCGAACTTTCGTTCGCGATGGGTGGGTTTTGCGCCCTTGTAGGGGCGCGTCGCAACGCGCCCAACCAAAGGGCGGCTCGCGAGCCGCCCCTATAAAAACCCACAATAATACAATATTAATATCAATTACTGATTGTATGTATTGCATTATATCTATAATTAATGGTATAGGATTGTATACCTATTAAAAATCAAAAACAAAGGGAGCAGACAATGCAATCAACAGCAAATAACGCACAAAAGTTTCGCGATGCGGAACAAATGTGGTTCTGGTTCGTATCCAGTTCGAAAATCCGGGATGGCCTGCGCCGCGCCGGCACCTCGGAATACCGGCCATGCGAACTGGTGGATATTGAAACGCTGGTGACGCGGCTGCATCTGTCGGGCCGCATCACGCGCGAACAATTGGAAGCAATGGTGAAATTCGGCGAACGGCGGCGGGCGCCTTCGCAGCATATCTATGCCGAAAACCGCAGCGCGGGATTGTGGCAGAGTGCGATGAACACTTTGCAGCTGGCGGCGGGCGCAAAGGGCTGGGTGGAATGAAAGCCCGCCCCGCCCTGGTCGCATTTTCCCCGCATTCGACCAAACTGTTCGCCCGACTGTTTTGCCGCCGGTTTCGGCATTGTTGTGTGCTGTTCCCGGTTAATCGCCCCCCCCATCGGGGGGGGCCGAAAGCCACAAAGGGTCTTTCGGGGGGGGGGAAGGTTTTCCCCCCCCCCCTAAAAAAAAAAAA
>Ga0082212_10000411_pt1 | contig 62654 bp, 50 predicted proteins | sample TergutNt197P3_FD_71548 | JGI IMG/M metagenome (GOLD analysis project Ga0082212, IMG submission 71548) | Neocapritermes taracua P3 segment gut microbial communities from Petit-Saut dam, French Guiana - Nt197 P3 | ecosystem: Host-associated > Arthropoda: Insects > Digestive system > Gut ... | reverse complement strand
GATATTACCGCTTTGAGTGTATTGGTAAATCTGACGCATTTATATTTGAACAACAACTTGATTGTCAACATCACGGCGTTAAACACATTGTTAAAATTAACGGTTTTAGATTTATCCTACAACCAAATCGTTGATATTACGGTTTTAAGCGTGCTGGTGAATTTAATCGAGCTGTATTTGAGCAATAACCAAATTGTTATCATTGAGCATTTAAGCGTTCTTATCAAGTTGAGAATTTTGGATTTGCGGAGCAATTTATTCGTATTCTCGCATATAAAAACGCTCAGAACGGCTTTACCCAATTGCGATATACGCTATGACGCACCTTCCCATATCACAATTAAAGGGGTTCAATACAGCACGAGTTTGACTTACCTGAATTTATCAAACATGAACCTCACCAACGCCGATATAGAAGACCTTGAGTATATGGTGAACCTTACAGAGCTATGGCTGAACGGCAACCGAATCAGTGATGTTACCCCTCTGCTCGGACTAAAGAACTTACGTATTCTGTATTTGAACAGCAACAGAATCAGTAATCTTACGCTTATAAGCAGAATGACATGGTTGACCCATCTGCATTTGAGCGGCAACCAAATCACTGACATAACACTCATAAGCGGTTTAGTTAATTTGGTTCATTTGGACTTATCCTATAACCAAATCATCGACATTACTTCTTTAAATTTATTGGTGAATTTAACTCATTTATATTTGAACAATAACTTGATTGTCAACATTACGCATTTGAATGTACTGATAAAATTAACTGTTTTGAATTTATCGCACAACAGAATTGTTGACATTCCGGTTTTAAGCGGTCTAATCAATTTGACCGAGTTGTATTTAAACAATAACCTGATTGTCAGCATCACAAATTTAAATGTACTGACGAAATTGAAGATTTTGAACTTATCTTACAATAAAATCGTTGACATCACGGTTTTAAGTGTGCTGATTAATCTGACGCATTTGTATATCAATAACAACGGAATTATCGACATCTCGCCTTTGAGCGTTCTGATAAATTTAATATGGTTGGATATATCCTACAATCAAATTAGTATCATTACGCATTTAAATCCGCTGATAAGATTAACACATTTGAAAATACGGGGGAATATACTCATCTATTCACAGATAAGAACCCTTCGCGGATATTTGGTTGATTGTGATATAGACCATGACGCTCTTGAATTTATCACAATCGGCGGTGTACAATACAGCACCGATTTGACGGTTCTTGATTTATCCGGTAAAGGATTCACAAGTGCTGACTTAGCACAGTTAAGATTTATGCTGAACTTGACAGAACTGCGATTGAGCGGCAACCAAATCACCGACCTTGTGTTCCTGAGCGGGTTGACCAATCTGAGCCGGCTGTATCTGAACGACAACCTAATCGTTGACCTTTCGCCCTTAGCCGGTCTGATGAATCTTACACGGTTATACCTCAACAACAACCAAATCGTCAATATTACGCATTTAGGCGGATTGGTAAAATTAACACGCCTAAATCTCTCCTACAACCAAATCGTTGATATTACCGTTATAAGCGGACTGGTAAATCTGACGCGTCTGTATTTGAGCAACAATCTGATTGTCAACATTTCACATTTGAGCGGATTAGTAAAATTAACACGCTTGAATTTGTCCTACAATCAAATCGTCAACATCACGCATTTAAGCGGATTGACAAATTTGACACGTCTGTACTTGTCTAACAACAGAATCGTTGATATTACGCATTTAGGCGGACTGACAAACTTGACGCGGTTGTATTTGAGCAACAACCAAATCGTCAGTATTGCACATTTAAGCGGATTAACAAGATTGACACGCCTGAATTTGTCTTATAACCAAATCAGCGATATTTCCTCTTTACGCTTTTTAACCAGTCTGACACGATTGTATTTAAACGGCAACAAAATTAACAACATCACACATTTAAGAGTGCTGACAAATTTAAGGTATTTGGATTTACGGGTTAATTTGCTCATTTTATCATGGGTAATTATCCTTCAAGGAGAGCTACCGGATTGTGAAATCGTCCACGACGCTCCCGAAGAAGTTGACATCGGTAAGGATAAATACGACACAGAATCAATTTATCTGAACCTATCCAATAAAAAACTCACAAACGCCGATATAGAAAATCTCAAATATATGCCGAATTTGAGAATCTTGTTCTTGGATAATAACCAAATCAGCGACCTGTCAGCTTTAAGCGGACTGACGAATTTAATGCACCTGTATGTACGCAATAATAAAATCAGCGATATTACAGTCTTAGGCGAATTGACAAATTTAAGAGCATTAGATTTATCGGTCAACCAAATTAGTGACCTTTCAGCTTTGAGCGGTTTAACCAAATTGACGAATTTAGAATTATCCGATAACAAACTCAAAGACATTACACATTTAAACAGTTTGACGAGTTTACAGGTTTTAGATTTGTCGTACAATCAAATCACAGACATCACAGCTTTAAGCGATTTGACAAACTTATGGTATTTAGATTTGTCGGATAACCAAATCACTGATGTTACCGCTTTAAGCGGACTGACAGATTTAACGGAGTTGTATTTAGCCGGAAACAAAATCACAGACATTACAGTTTTAAGCGGTCTGACCGAATTGTTGATTTTGGATTTACGGAGTAATTTAATTGATGTATCGCAGGTGAATACACTTCAAACCGCTTTACCGGATTGTGATATACGCTATGACGGTAAACTTCCTAATGTGCCGCCTACGGAAGAAGAGCCTGGCCCTGACACAGAAATCATTGTGTATAACAATGACCACCCCACACTTGATTACAACGGGCCTTGGATTGTTGATACAGCTTCGGATTACTTAAAAGGTAACGCCAAATTTAATGGGGATGAAACAGCGAACTTCCAAGCAACCGAAGCGTCTGTCAAATTAAAATTCACCGGTACTTCTATCAGCTTTATAGGTACAAAACAAGATAATCTCGGTACTTTTGACGTGTATATTAATAATGTATATGTAGAAACCGTAAATCCCCAAATACCTTTAGGCGATGACCCGATAAGAAATCAGGTACTGTTCTCGAAAGACGACCTCCCTGCCGGGGAAAATACAATTGAGATTAGAGTGGCTGACGGAAACTATGTCCTTGTTGAAGCGTTTATAGTAGGTTCGGTATCATCCGGTAATAATCCCGACGATGACTCTGATGACGACTCCGATTCAACAACCGTTTCACCGGACAGCCAAACAATGTATCCTTACGGTCATTCCGCGATTCAATACCCCGCCGGTAACTGGATTACCTATCATACCTCAACCTTCTTTAACGGAACGGATTCGGTATATAATGAAAGTACGGCGTCTGTCGAGTTGCAATTTACCGGAACTAAAGTAAGCATTGTCGGCAAAAAACAAGATAATCTCGGTATATTTAGAATTTATATCGACGGTGTATTAGCTGAAAGTGTGAACGCATATTCTGACGCTTCTCATTTGGTCTTCAATCAAAGTGAAGTGCTGTTCACGAGTGATGGGCTTTCCTCCGGGAATCATACCATCCGGATTGAGGTAGACGCAGGGGATTATATGATTTTTGACGGGTTCGTTGTGATTAGTTGACATATACTTGTTGAAATCGAAGTAAAGTGAATAGGGCGGGAAGAACCTATGTCGCGTGGTTCTTCCCGCTTTTTCTTTTGACAACCATATCAAAAAACTACGAATACATCGAATCAAAACGATAATATTCTCCTGATACAAGTCTTCATGGGGGCAGCTTTATAATCTCACCCCCTCGCCCTCCTAACCCGCCCAATCTCCAACCACTCTCTAAACTCATCAAACCCCAGTTCTCCCGACAAGCACAAATCCCGCTTACGGCTCGCCTCCTCCGACCACTTCAAGAACTCACTCTGCGACAGCTTCTTCGCCCGAACCCGCGAATGGTTACGCCGATACGCCCTCTTATGAGCCTCCAATATCGGATTCCCCGCGACTTTCTGTGCATATCTGCGAGTTGCCCCGATTTCACTGCATTTCCTACCGGTATCGCCGAAAAGCCTGTCGCAGTATTCCACATCGGCACGTCTTCGCGGAATAAAAAACCGTTCACAATTTTTGCACTTCTTTATAAAAATATCATGTTCAATCATCTGAATAAACTCAAACCGAAACAAATCTTCGATACTGTCAATTTCGTAGAGTTGAACAACCTCTTTATCCGCTACACGACCGTAAAAAGTACGGAAAGATTTCTCAAGATAAATCTTTTCATATCCCTTAATATCGTGATATTCATCAAGAATGTCGATGTAGTCAATCGATTTACTGACTTTAACTTTTTCGCGATAATGAAGCAAAACCTCAATTTCATGGACTATAAATTTCTGCAATTTTTTGAAATCTGCCGACAACCGCTCAAACGTCTGACGTGGCGAACAATCGGAATAAACGGCACTCATCAATTCTTGTGCATAAAAATATACATAAATTTCGCTTTTTTGAAAATCGGTCATATTTTGCGTAATTTCCGCCAAAAATTCCGGTGCGTATCTGCCCTCATTCGCTCCGGGAACTTCAAACGCTTCTGTAATCGAAGAAAATCCCTCGTCAAATCGCTCCGGTTCATAACAAATAAAATTCAACAGTGGTTTCCCAAGCTCGTAGGCAATTCCTCCTAACTTGGAAAACTGCTGATTTTCGTTGTAAAAATGTATGTGTCCGTCCTTAATAAATACGCTTGCAATCATGTTTTCCGCTCCTTTGTTAAACGACAATCGCTATTCTTGAAATTAGCGATAATCTATCAGTATAGCAACTATTGTACATTAGTATTGATTTTTTGTCAACCCCGTGTTATGATTGTTTTGTAAGGAGGTACGCAACTGTCATCTGTTGTATCTGTCACCCGATAAAAATAGCGTTATAATTGCGTTTTGCGGCATGACAATGACAGGTGACACTAAAAAACCGGAAAGGAGATTCGCTAAAAACCCGACACCAAAACAATAAAAAGGAGGGCTTCAATGCCGAAACAAACCCCGAAACTCGAAACCATAACAGGAAAAGACCTGCTCGCTCAACCAATCCAAACCATCGAATACACCATCGACAATATCCTGCCCCACGGACTGTTTATCCTCGCAGGAAGCTCCAAAATCGGAAAGTCATGGATGGCTCTTGATATGTGCCACGCGATTGCTACCGGCGGTAAGCTGTGGAATTATTCCGCAAAACAAGGCGATGTGCTGTACCTTGCGTTGGAGGATAACCACAAACGCTTACAGGAGCGGCTGACGAAAATATCATCTGTGCAGGATTCAGAATCAACCACTGATATTCATTTTGTCACAAAAGTATGTAAGCTCAAGGAGGGGCTTACCGAGCAAATCACCAAGTTTCTCGATGAACACCCACAGACAAAGCTGATTGTGATTGACACCTTACAGTATATCCGCAACAACAGCAGTTCGAGAAGCACTTATGCCGGCGATTACCGCGATATGGACGCACTACGGAGAATCATCACTGGAAGAAATCTCACTATGTTGTTGATTACGCACAATCGAAAATCCGACGACGCTGACCCGGTCAACCGTGTTTACGGCAGCGGCGGATTAACGGGAGCGGTTGACGGAATATTCATTCTCGAAAAGAGCAAGCGCACCGGAAGCACAGCACGTTTGACGATTGCCAACCGCGATACAGAAGGGCATCAGTTCAAGCTACAATTCGATACTATAAATTGTCGTTGGCAGTTCGTTGAAGAAATCAAAGGAGAAGTCGATTACGACGAGGACGAATATCTCTTTCTTGCACTCGAATGTTTGCTCGATGAAACCCAAATATGGAGCGGTACGCCGACACATCTTTGTGCGGTTCTGACACAGTTAGATTCACAGTGTATCATATCACCGATTACCCTGTCGAAAACACTGAAAAAACGACAAGAGCATCTGTTCAAGCAATACAATATCTCATGCGGGTTTACCCGTAATAAATCAGCAAGAATTATCACCTTGTCCCGCGATGTGATTGTCATTGAAGGTGCAGTTGTAAAGGAGGAATCGGCGTAATGCAAAACTTAACCCGCAACATAAATATCGGCTTCCGCGTAAGCGAACAGGAGCGTGAATTAATCCGGCAACGGCAGGAGCAAACAGGGATTCTAAATCTGCGTTCGTATCTGCTCAAAATGGCTACAACAGGCGAGGTAATCCATTTGGAAGTGCAGGGTGTTCACGAGATGCTTCGGTTGCTGTCAAATGCCACAAACAATATCAATCAAATCGCGAATCGCGTCAACAAAACCGGGAATTTTTTCGCCCATGACCTCGACGATTTACGCAACCATTACGAGGAAATCTGGGGACAGGTCAATGTGATTTTGCGGAAGCTAATCGCACTGTAAATAGACTGCCGAAGGGCAGTCGCAGCAGACGGAGAAACCGGCTTAACAATCGGTGTTTTACACCGATTGAGAGGGTTTGGGAAACTTCCCAACAAGTATGGAAGGTGACGGCGAATTTATCGAAATGCGTTCACCTTCCCCTGCTTGCCGCGATTGTTTGCGTGTGAAATAGTATAAGTTTTAAGAGGGGAGGGTGATAAAAAATACTGAAAAATTTATAAATTATTTTATTAAAAATTGTTCTTTGAAAATTGAATATTAAGAGGAGGAAATTCGTGTTGAAAAGAGCCTCAACCACACCAACGCTAACCATCCAAGCCGCCACAAACGAGTTTGCTCCCACCAAGACGCAAATTGACGCGTTGGCACGCCGGCTGATGCCGGAGATAAAGAAATTTTTCGCCAACGATAACATTCAAAAAGAATTTGCGAAATGGCAGAAAAAGCAATCGCCGATTGAATAGCGGTAATGTGTTCGGCAGGTGTAGAAAACACTACACCTGCCGATACACAAAATTATGCGAAATAAAGGTTGACAATCATCGTGTTATAAGATATAATATGATTATACCAAAAGGAGGATTTACATTTTGAAAATAGTCGCCGAGAGAATGAAAAAATTACGAACAAGCATCAAGCTGTCACAGATGAAAATATCGAAAATGAGTGGCTGTTTGCAATCAAGCATTGCCCGATATGAAACGGAGCAGGCAGTTCCGCCGTTAGAGCTGCTTTTGTGGTACGCCGACCACTTCGATGTGTCGCTCGATTACATCTTCGGTCGAACCGATAATCCGCAGGGGAAGCTGTATGAAAACAAGCCTAAAATCATTCCAAACACCGAGGAAATGAGGCAGTTTATAGAGATGTGTTTTGACCCGACTTCATCAGTGAGCGAGCAGTTGAAAAATACAATGCTCGAAATGTTTTCGAGAGAAGGGAGAGGTGAATAATGAACATTGTGATTTATGCGAGATATAGCTCAAATACGCAAAATGAGCAGAGTATCGAAGGTCAGTTGAAAACCTGCTATGATTTCGCCAAACGAAACGGTTATAAAATCATCAATGAGTACATCGACAGAGCCATTTCAGGCACGGGTGCGGATAATCGTCCGTCGTTTCAGAAGATGATAGCCGACAGTGCGAAACGGCAGTTTCAAGCGATTTTGGTCTATCAGTTGGACAGATTTGCGAGAAATCGCTATGATAGTGCGACATACAAAGCGAGATTGAAGAAGAACGGTGTTAAGGTCTTATCTGCCCGCGAAAATATCACCGATGACGCTTCGGGTGTACTTATGGAAGCGGTGCTTGAGGGAATGGCTGAATATTTCAGTACCGAGTTGTCTCAAAAAGTAAGACGTGGGTTAAAACTCAATGCCGAGAAAGGTCTGTGCACAGGTGGGAATACAGCACTCGGATTGAAAACAAATGAAGAAAAACAATATGTCATTGATGAAGAAAAAGCACCCATAGTCAAGCACATTTTTGAAATGTATCTCGCCGGTTCCACAATGGCGAAAATTATTAAATACCTCAATGAGAATCAAATCAAGACCAGCCTCGGCAACCCGTACAACAAGAACTCTATCCGAAAAATCCTCACTAATAAACGATATATCGGGATTTACACCTTCAAAGGCACAGAATTCCCCGATATGATTCCGCAAATTATTGATAACAACAACTTCGATGAGGTTCAATTGCTGATGTCGAAAAATAAGAAAGCCCCTGCACGAGCAAAAGCTATCGAGGACAATTATATCTTGACTACAAAGATTTTCTGCGGGCATTGTAAGGCGGCAATCACAGGCGTTAGCGGAACTTCCCACACCGGAGCTTTCTATCAGTATTACCAGTGTATCAATAACAAACGCAAGAAATGCAAGAAAAAGACCGTCAGAAAGGAATATATCGAGGATTTGGTGGTCAACGAAACGGTAAAAATCCTTACACCGGAGAATATCGACAGAATCGCTCATTCAGTGGTTGATTTGTGCGAAAAAGAGCGGAATACCGACAGTATTAAGCGGATTAACAAGCTGATTCGCGAGAACGAAGCAGCGACTGCCAATCTTGTTAAGGCTCTCGAAGCGGGAAAAGTCGTTGATGTAATCTCGGCTCAGATTGAGAAAAGACAGGCTGAAAAAGCCGATTTAGAGGTTCAGTTAGCTAAGGAAAAAATTCAGTCGCCTGTTTTGAAATATAATGAGGTTAAATTCTTTTTTGAGCGGTTTGTAGGCGGTGATATAAGTGATATTAACTATCGTCGGGCTTTGGTGGATATATTTGTGAATAAGATTTATCTGTTCGACGATGAGATGAGGATTGTATACAATGCGGGTGAGGGGCATAAAATAGATGTTCCCTTAGATGAACTCACGCATGAGCGGGGTTCGTCTAAGGGAATGTTCGTGCCGCTGATCGGACTTGAACCGATACAGTATTGCTACCGGAGGATTTTAAGTCCTCTGCGTCTGCCAATTCCGCCACAGCGGCATAAAACAAATGTCAATATCGAATTATACACTATAAATACATATATGTCAATACATTATGTAAAATTTTCTTAAATTTATTTTTTACTGTTTACAAAGAAGAATTATTATGTTATAATTTTCCTTGAAACTTAAATTTAAAGGAGGAAAATATGGCAAGAAAAGTTAAAATGATGAAGGGCAACTATGCCGCGGCGCACGTGTCCTACGGATTTACGGAAGTAGCGGGTATCTATCCGATTACGCCGTCATCCGACATGGCTGAAGTAACCGACCAATGGGCCGCAGAAGGCAAAAAGAACATCTTCGGCGACACGGTGAGCGTTGTCGAAATGCAATCGGAGGGCGGTGCGTCGGCGGCGGTACACGGCTCACTACAGGCGGGCGCGTTAACCACCACATACACCGCGTCACAGGGGTTGTTACTAATGATTCCGAGTATGTACAAAATCGCGGGCGAGCTTCTTTCGAGCGTAATACACGTTTCTGCGAGAGCATTAGCGGCACACGCGCTTTCGATTTTCGGCGACCACAGCGATATTAACGCCTGCCGCTCGACGGGTTATGCTATGCTCTGCTCTACAAACCCGCAAGAGATTATGGACTTAGGCGCGGTTGCACATATGTCGACCTTAAAAGGCAGAGTTCCTTTTTTACACTTCTTTGACGGGTTCAGAACCTCTCACGAAATGCAAAAAATTGAAGTGTGGTCTGACGACGATTTAAAAGACTTGGTTGATTTTGACGACATTAAGGCTTTTCGCGAACGCGCATTAAGCCCCGAATCACAATCACTCAGAGGAACGGCGCAAAATCCCGATATTTTCTTCCAGGCAAAGGAAGCGGCTAACACCTATTACGATAAAATCCCCGCTATAGTACAAGCGGCAATGGATAAGGTTAATAAAAAAATAGGTACAGATTATAAGCTCTTCAACTATTACGGCGCGCCGGACGCGGAACAAATTATTGTTTCTATGGGTTCGTCTGCCGATACAATTGAAGAAACTATTGATTATCTCGCCTCAAAGGGTGAAAAAGTCGGCTTGGTAAAGGTTAGACTTTATATGCCGTTCGCAATTGACGAATTTGTGAACGCTATCCCAAAAACCTGTAAGAAAATCAGCGTTTTAGACAGAACAAAGGAACCCGGTTCAATAGGCGAACCTCTCTATTTAAGCGTTGTTGCCGCGCTCAAACAAACCGGTAAATTCGCAGATGTCCCCGTATACGGCGGCAGATACGGACTCGGCTCAAAGGACTTCAATCCCGCTTGTGTAATTGCTATTTACCGCAATACCACAAAAACGCGGTTCACCGTAGGTATTGAGGACGATGTTACCGGATTATCGCTTCCCACCGATGATTACCCCAACACAATTCCCGAAGGCACAACGAGCTGTAAATTCTGGGGAATCGGCGGCGACGGTACGGTAAGTGCTAACGAAAACTCAACAAAGATTATCGGCGAAAATACCGATATGAATGTTCAAGCGTACTTCGCATATGACTCAAAGAAGGCGGGCGGTATTACCGTTTCACATTTGCGCTTCGGTAAAGCGGCGATTAAATCGACATATTTTATTACACAGGCTGACTTTGTCGCCTGTCACAATCCTTCTTATATCTACAAATACGATATGGTAAAAGATGTATTGCCCGGCGGAACCTTCTTGTTAAACTGTCAATGGAGCGCGTCCGAGCTTGACGAGCATCTCCCCAACAGAATAAAGTCGCAAATTGCCAAGAACAACATTAACTTTTATATTATAAACGGAATAAAAATTGCGGGGGAAGTCGGACTCGGCAATCGCGTAAGTACCGTTTTACAATCGGCGTTCTTTAAATTAGCCGATATAATTCCGATGGACGACGCTATTAAACACATGAAGGAAGAAATTCATCACCAATTTATTTCAAAAGGCGAAAAAATTGTTGAGATGAACTATAACGCAGTTGACAAGGGCGCGGTTTCTTTTGAAAAAATTGATGTTCCTGCGGCTTGGGCAAATGCCGGCGATGACTTTGAGCTTCCTAAGGCAGACCCCGCAGGAAAGCGTAAGGACATAGTTGATTTCATCGACAATGTTATGATTCCGATTAACGCATATCAAGGAACCGAGCTTCCCGTTTCGACATTTTCAAAAACAGCAGACGGCACATTCCCTCTCGGCACGGCTGCATATGAAAAACGCGGCGTTGCCGTTACCGTTCCCGAGTGGCTCCCCGAAAACTGTATTCAATGTAATCAATGCTCTTTGGTTTGCCCGCACGCGGTATTACGCCCCTACGCGCTGACCGCCGATGAAGCGGCTAATGCGCCGAAAGGCTTTAAATCAAAGGACGCTACGGGTCTCCCCGGAATGAAATATACAATGGCTTGCTCGGTATTAGACTGTTACGGTTGTGATGTATGTGTTAATATATGTCCCGCCGGTGCAAAAGACAAATCAAAGAACGCGCTCGTCATGAAGCCGCTCGAATCACAGCTCGAACAACAGAATTCGTTCGGATACTGTTATGAGCTTCCCGAAAAGCCCGAAGTCCTCGAAAAGTTTAAAGAAACTACAGTAAAAGGCTCACAGTTTAAACAACCTCTGTTAGAATTTTCGGGGGCGTGTGCGGGTTGCGGCGAAACTCCGTATGCAAAGCTCGTAACACAATTATTCGGCGACAGAATGTTCATCGGTAACGCAACCGGTTGTTCTTCAATTTGGGGCGGCTCCGCACCCGCAATGCCCTATACCGTCAATAAAGAAGGAAAAGGGCCGGCGTGGGCGAACTCTCTGTTTGAGGATAACGCGGAATTTAGCTTCGGTATGTATTTGGGGCAAAAAGCCGTTCGAGACAGAATGGCTAAAAAAGCAAAGGTATTAATCGAAAAATCGTGTCCCTGCTCTGCCGAGCTTAAAAAATGGCTCGAAACTTTTGATAACGGCGCGGAAAACGGCGTCGCAACAAAAGCGTTAGTAAGCGCGCTCGAAGGTTGTAACTGCGGAATGCCCGAAAAAGACGAAATGCTTCAGAATAAAAAATTCTTAGCTAAAAAATCTGTGTGGGCGTTTGGCGGCGACGGTTGGGCATATGATATCGGCTACGGCGGTCTTGACCATGTATTGGCACAGGGGGAGGACGTAAATCTGCTTGTATTCGATACCGAGGTGTACTCAAATACGGGGGGGCAGGCTTCAAAATCCACACCCGTAGGCGCGATTGCAAAATTTGCGGCGAGCGGCATGAATATCAAAAAGAAGGATTTGGCGGGAATAGCCATGAAGTACGATTATGTATACGTGGCACAGGTTGCTATGGGCGCGGACATGAATCAATGTATTAAAGCCATGGTTGAAGCCGAAGCGCATAAAGGCCCATCAATTGTTATCTGTTACGCGCCGTGTCGTGACCACGGTATGAAGGGCGGCTTAGCTAATATGATTGCAATTGAGAAAAAAGCGGTCGAGACGGGATACTGGCATCTGTTTAGATTTAACCCCGCCTTGGAATCTCCGTTCACCCTCGACAGTAAGGCTCCCGCCGGTAATTATAAAGACTTTATCATGAACGAGGTCAGATATAACTCGCTCATGCGCTGGAACCCCGAAAGAGCCGAGGAATTGTTTACAAGAGCCGAAGCCGATTCCAAAAAACGCTATGATAATTTAGTGGGATTGGTCGAATATTATAAGGCAAAATGAAATTCCTTATAAGGAATATAAAAAACCACTCTGTTCAATTTTTAATTGAACAGAGTGGTTTTTATTTCCGTGGAGGTCTAAGCTACGGATTGTCGGTCGCTTCCGTCGGGGCGCATTTTATATGTTGTCGCGCTGTTTGTATCGGGGTTAATATCGCTGAAATTCCTGTAATAAATCCAGTTGCCGACTATGTTAATATCCTCGCTGTTATCATTGTTTAGCTTCATTTTTTCCGTTCCGTCGGTTCGAATTCTGTATATTTTACCGTCGTCGCTTTGATTACTGTAGTATATCCAGTCGCCGTCAACATTCATACATATACTTTCATCGTCATTAATTCTTACCGCGGTACCACCGGATACGTGCATTTTATAAATGTTCATATTTGATTTCCCGCTATCGCCGTATTCATCATAATCGTCATAATTCTCATCATCGTATACATAATAAATAAACCCGTTAATTACGTTAATATACTCACAATTCTTATCGGAAACAACAACCTCGCGTTCTGCGCCGGCTGTGTTCATTTTGTATATTTCCCAGTTTCCGTTTTTTTCGCTTATGTTGACATAATAAATTATATCATCAACTACGTTTATAAATTGGCTCTCGTCGTTATTTAACTGTGTTCTTCCCGACCCGTCAATTTGAGCTTTATAAAGCTTTTCGTCGTCGTCGGCGTTGCTGTAGTAAACCCAATCGCCGGCTATATTTATATATCCGGCATTATCATCAATAATATGCTCCCAATCTGTACCGTCCGTTCTTATTCTGAATATTCCGCCATAAAAAGAAGCATAATAAATCCAATCGCCTATAACATTAAGCCACAGACCGTAATCACCGCAGACTAAGGTGTTTTCGGAACCGTCTGTGTGGATTTTATATATTTGATTCCTGTTACTCAAATAATAAATCCACTCCCCTTGTATGGAAGCCAAGCCATAATTATTACAGTTTCCGCCGCTGTTCCCGTATTTGTTAATTTCGGCGTATTTCGTCTTTGCGTCTTCCGCCTCCCAATCCTTTGTGGGAACCGATAAGTCGCGCTCTCCATTATTTAATTCATCGTCCGAGTTCTTTTTGTCACAGGCGGATAACCCCAATACCATAATTGTTATCGCGAGTGTAACGGCAATTGCTTTCATTTTTTATTGACCATTCCTTTCTTTTATTTATTTTTTCTTATTTATCTTTTTCCAACCGCTGTACAGCGGATAAAACGCCAAATCTCCCCGTTGGGAAGGTCAGCCCCCCCTGTAAAAAAACGGTATACGGTTCACACACTGGGGCATCCGCGCTCAACTCAATTGACGCACCCGAGGTAAATGCACCCGCCGCCATAATAACCTTATGCCGATATCCCGGCATATCCCATGGTTCGGGAACAACAAAGCTGTCGATAGGGCTCCCTATTTGGATTCCCTCACAAAACGCCCGTAATTGCGACTCGTTTTTGAGGTTAATAGCGGCAATAATGTCGGTTCTGTACTCGTCGAACTCGGGGAAACACTCATAACCGAGAAGATTCATTAAGGCGAGCGCGAAGGTTGAGGTTTTAAGAGCGTTACAGACAGTTTCCGGTGCGTAGAATATCCCCAAGTACATAGCGCGGTTTTGATTAAGACTGCACCCCGCTTCGGCTCCTATGCCCGGAACCGTGAGCCGATTTGCACACAATTCAACTAAATCGCGCCGCCCCGCAATATATCCCCCCGTTTCCGCAATCCCGCCCCCGGGGTTCTTTATAAGGCTTCCCGCAAGTAAATCCGCGCCAACGGAAGACGGCTCGGTTATTTCGCAAAACTCGCCGTAACAATTGTCGACAATTATAATCGCAGACGGATTAATTTGTCTCACCGTTGTTACAATTTCGCCAATTTGCTCAACCGTGAGCGACTTGCGAAGGGTATACCCGCGTGAACGCTGTACAAATACCGCCCGACAGTTGTTACAGCCGCGTTGAATAGCCGATAAATCGGGGCGCGAATCGGAAAGCAGTTCAATTTGGTCATACTCTATACCGTATTCTCTCAAAGAGCCGCCCGTTTTTCCGTTTATAACGTCGTGCAGAGTGTCATAGGGTTTCCCCGTAACCGAAACGAGCTTATCGCCCGTCCGCAAGACACCGAAAAGCGCGACATTAATCGCGTGGGTTCCGTTTATGAAGTTATGACGAACCAACGCGCTTTCGGTACCCATTATTTCTGCAAAAACTTTATCGAGCGCGTCCCTTCCCTCGTCACCATAGCCATAACCGTTACTTCCGCGAAGATGGTGTTCTGAAACGCGGTTGTTTATAAACGAACAAAGTACCTTTTCGCCGTTATGACGCGAAAGCTTATCAAAACGCTTGAATACATCTTCACACATTTTTTCGGCTTCCGCGGCTTTTTCGGTTATAAATGAGTCAAATCTCATAAATATTAATATTCCTCTAATGATTATCAAATAATATTATATATTTCTATTATACTATTAAATAAATCATTTGTAAAGGGGGGTGAGCATTATAAAATTAAAGCTTATCTTGATATCGGTCATTATCGCCGTTACTTCCGTGCTTGCTTATATATCGGTGAAATATTTTAAAATAATGGATTCCGATAAGCCGCCCTTAGTGAAAATACAAGCCGAAATAGAAAGCTATGACAATTGGGCGGTCTTCAACCCGCCTAAAAACACAGACGGCGAAAGTATATCTCCCCTTGTTTCGCCTTATGCAAATAAAATGCTCGAAGATGCACAAAGCAACCAAATCGCCTATAATATATCGGCGCAATACAGCTTAGGCATAATAATCGAAGTAATCGACCTTAACATTGTCGACAATGAAATTATCGGAAACGAATGGTTCAAAAATAATTCATGGCGATACGGATTTATTTGTCTCGACAACGAAACGTCTCAAGACACAACGCTGAATCTTCGCTATGTCGGTGTATTTCCGGCGGAACAAATGTATTACTCCGGTATAAGCTTAGAGGAATATATAGACAGTGCTTATAACAGCTCGCCGCCGGAATCGTCATGAGTTATATTGTTAATTTCGCCTATTTCGCTTACGTTCCTTAAAGTGCGATTAATTGCCCTCGTTCTTTTGCCGACAATATCCTCTAAGGTTTTATCTGCGGTTTGAATTTGTTTATGTGCTTTATCGAGCAATTCCGAAAACTTCACAAATTCAGATTTGACCGCGCTCAATGTGTCCCACACCTCTTTTGAACGCTGTTCAATTGCGAGCGTCTTGAACCCCATTTGAAGCGAGCTTAAAAAAGCCGAAAGCGTTGTAACGCCAACCGCCGTTACCTTGTATTTATCGCGCAATTCCTCAAATAACGCCGCGTTTTGCGAAACCTCGGCATACAACCCCTCTGTAGGAAGAAACATTAATGCGAAATCGGTCGTTTTGGGCGGGTCGATATATTTATCGTGAATATCTTTAGCAAATGAGCGTATTCTCGATAAAAGTGCCTTTCGCGCCGCTTCAATATCCGATTTATCCTCTGCGTCAAGAAGACGGTTATAGTCCTCAATCGGAAACTTTGAATCAATGGGGAGTAATACGGGTATATCGTCGGTTCCCGGGAGTTTAATTGCAAACTCGACCCTTCTTTGAGCTTTTATCTCTACATTGACCTCATATTGATTGGGAACGAGAATATCGGATAAAAGCTTTTCGAGTCGAACCTCTCCGTATGTCCCCCGCTCTTTTATGTTTGTCAGCGCGTTTTTTAAGCTTTTAGCGTCGGATGCGAGCGTTTTCATTTCGCCCAACCCCTGTTGAACGCTGTCGAGTTGTTTACTGACCAAATCAAACGACTGTGCAATTCTTGTTTCGAGCGTTTTCTGAAGCTTTTCATCTACTACGCCGCGAATCTGCTCGAGTCGTTTTTCGTTACTCTCCTGAAGAGCTTTTATTTTCCCCTCGAGAGTTGCGTTAATTCGTTCAAGCTGTCGGTTGTTTTCTGAATTTATTGTTAAAAAATTAGTTTGAAGCGTTTCTTGAACGCTCTTTTGAATTAACCCGAATCGCTCAAATTGTTCGGTCGCGCCGTTTGAGATTTGTTTTTGAATAATCTCGTTTTGTTCGCCCGATTGCTTTTTTAAAAGCTCCGCAATAACGTCTGTGTCCGATTTATCCGAAACCTTGTATCTAATCGCCATAATCACGATAACAACAATCAAAAGTATAATTATTACCGCGCTTAGTATTATTTGAACATCCATAAAAACAAACCGTGCCTTTCCGATTATTTACCATGTCTTCCGATTATATCTTGATTTATAAACAAATTCGTGTTATAATCTACTCTATGATTATATCTTTAGAAAACATATCAAAGAATTACAACGGCGAATGTGTATTAAAAAATGTTGCTCTTACCATAGAAGACGGCGACCGCATCGGGTTAACCGGCATTAACGGTTGCGGAAAATCCACCCTTCTCCGTATTATTGCCGGTACGGAAATCCCGGATTCGGCACCCGAACCAAACCCGCCGCGCATTTCATCAAACAAAAACAAGAATATTGGCTTTTTAGCACAAGATTCAGGGCTTAACGGTAAAATCACCATTATTGAGGAAATGAAGTCCGTTTTTTCCGAGCTTCATAGAATTGCCGAGCGTCTCGACGAACTCAGGAGCAATGCGCTCATGCTTCAGGAGCCGCAATTTGCCGAGGAATATTCGACAAAAACCGCTTATTTTGAGTCTAATGACGGTTATTTGACCGACATTAAGATTAACAAGGTTTTAAACGGAATGGGTTTCCCTCCCCCATTGTACAGCCGCGTTATCTCCACCTTAAGCGGCGGGGAGAGAACGAGACTTGCGCTCGCGAAGCTTTTGCTCGAAAATCCCGATTTGCTCATCTTAGACGAACCCACAAACCATCTTGATTTTGATACGGTTTTATGGCTTGAGGATTATCTCAAGGATTATAAAGGCGCGCTTTTAATTGTATCACATGACCGTTATTTTCTCGATAAGCTTTCGACAAGTATATGCGAAATTGAACGCGGAAGACTCATGCGTTTTAAAGGTAATTATACCGCTTTTACATCACAAAAAAACGAATACATCGAATATCAAATGAAGGAGTATAAGTCGCAAATTGCCGAAATATCCAAGCTCAAGGATTATGTTGCGCGTAATATTGTTCGCGCCTCAACCTCTAATATGGCGAAAAGTCGCGCTAAACAATTAGAAAAGCTCGAAGCCGATTTAACAGAAAAGCCGATAATAAACCAAAAATCCGCAAAAATAAAGTTTGAGTATGACCGCGAACCGCCAAAAGATGTTCTTTCGGTCAAAGGAATTGACCTTACCGTTGGTGAAGGGCGGGTATTGCTCGACTCGCTCACTTTTGATGTTCGAAGGGGGGAAAGACTCGCCGTAGTGGGGGCAAACGGCAGTGGAAAATCCACGCTTCTTAAAGCCCTTCAAAAACTACACCCACATTCGCGCGGTAATATTGAATGGGGCGAGAATATAAAAATTTCCTATTTTGAACAAACAAACACCGCTATTTTCGACGCCGACGATACCGTTCTCAACGCCGTACACAAGCTTTACCCGCAAATGCGGGAATTAGCCGTGCGCTCATTATTGGGGAGCGTTCGATTGACCGGCGACGATGTTTACAAGAAGGTTGAAGCACTTTCGGGCGGCGAACGGGCAAAGCTCAGATTTGCCGTTATGAGCCTCGAGCGCGGAAATGTATTAATTCTTGACGAGCCGACCAATCACTTGGATATAACAACCCGCGATGTACTTGAAACGGCATTATTTGATTATTCGGGGACGATTATATTCGTTTCGCATGACCGATACCTTCTAAACAAATTAGCAACAAGAATTATCGAACTGACGCCAAATTGTGTATACAGCTACAACGGCGGCTTCGGCGAATTTATAGAAGAAAAACAACGGCGTAACGACATAGCGCGACAAGCAGAATCGGTTTCAATAACGCCCGAGACAAAGAAAAACAATTTAAAAACCTCATACCGCTCCAAAGAGCAACGCGCCGTTGAAGCTCAAAAGCGCGTTCGTATAAAAAAACTCGAAACGGAAATAGAAAAGCTCGAAACGATTATTACAAATCTGCAAACGGAAATGGAAGACCCGCAAGTATTCTCCGACCACAATCTTTTACAGGAAAAATGTACGTTTTTTGAAGAATCAAAACATAAACTGTCCGAATTAACCGACGAATGGCTGTTACTTTCGGAGGATTTTTAAGAGCTTGTGTTCATCTTTTTCAACGACTGTTCCAAATTCCACTTAATATGCTCGCGAACCGCGTCTTCACCGGAAAATTCAAGCCCCAGTACATCTTTCATTTTCTTAACGCTGAACATCATGGGGGTTTCACCGTATCCTTTATCATAAAGCTCAATCGTCGAATTTGATTTCGGATGCTCTTCGAGCGCGATTTGTGCAATTCTTTCCCATGTGATATAAGTATTCCCTAAGGCAAAGAATATCTCGCCGGTCATATCGCCGTTTTCGAGTATCGCAATATAAACCTCGGCAATTTGCTCGGCGGACAAAAACTGCGTCCCGTCGTTTTTGACGAGCTGAATAGGGTATCCTTTTACAATTGCGTCGGTTATATCACGGAACCGACGGTCGAGCTGTGACGAGCCGCCCTCATACGGCGGGTTGGAAAATGTATATCCGGGACGGATAATATTACGGAGCATTGTTACCTCTTCGCCGATTGTCCCCGATTCTGCACCGTATTCCCTAAACCCCAATATATACGCCTCTGCTGCCGCTTTTGTACTACCGTACAAGCCGGTAGGCGATACGGCGAGACTCTCCTCCATATCGGACTCATAATGCCCCAATACGGCGGTTGAACTCGTATAAATAAACCTTTCAACGCCGGCTTTCTCGGAAATCTCCATAAGATTTATGGTCGGTACAGTATCCTCCATACACATGGTCACCGGCTCATTACCCCACCCCAACGCGATATGGATAACCGCGTCACAATCCTCTACATATTCGGCAATTTTATCATATTCATTTATGAACCCCTGAACAATTTTTATACGCGGGTTCATTTTTGCTAACCCCGAATACTTTTCGGGTGTACGCGAAAGAACCACAACGTCATGTTCCTTTTTCGCCGCCGCGAGCGTAACGTATTGCCCGATGTTCCCTGCGCCTCCGGTGATAAAAACTTTCATTTAATAATTACCTCCCTCGTTAATTATATTTCATTAATAAATTCTTCTATTCGCTTTATCGCGATAGTCAGATGTTTGATTGAATAGGCATATGAAATTCTGATAAACCCGTCGCCACATTCTCCGAAAGCGTCGCCGGGAACAACCGCAACCTTCTTCTCGTTAATCAGGCATTTACAAAACTCCTGTGAAGACAAGCCGGATTTTTTAACAGACGGAAAAACATAGAATGCGCCCTCGGGTGTGAAACAGCTTAAACCGATTCTGTTAAGGCTTTCGACAACCAATCGCCGCCTCATGTCGTATTCCGACACCATCTCGGCTACCTCATTCACGCAATCGTTGAGCGCGACAACCGCCGCGTGTTGACTAATTGTAGGGCTGCACATAATGGCGTATTGATGTATTTTCAATATTTGCTCGGATATCGGCGCGGGTGCGGCACAAAAGCCCAATCTCCACCCGGTCATCGCAAATGCTTTTGAGAAGCCGTTGACCACAATTGTACGCTCTTTCATTCCCGGAAGCTCCGCAATAGAAACGTGCGGTTCGCCGTATGTTAATTCGGAATAGATTTCATCGGAAATGATTATTATATCTGTACCGCGTAAAATCTCCGCAATAGCCTCAAGCTCGTGTTTTCTCATAACCGCACCGGTGGGGTTGCTCGGATAACTTAAAATTATCGCCTTTGTTTTGGGGGTTATAAGCGGCTTTAAAATTTCCGGCGTCAATTTGAATTCGTTTTCTGCATAGGTTGCCGCGGTTACGGCAACGCCCCCCGTTAATTCGACAATGGGCGCATATGAAACGAAACAGGGTTGCGGAACAATTACCTCGTCGTCGGGGTTGACGAGTGCACGAACGGCAATATCAATCGCCTCCGAACCGCCTACGGTTATAATAATTTCATTTTCGGGGTTATATTCATTATGAATTGTACGTTTGAAATAATCGGAAACGGCTTTTCGCAAAGGAAAAAGCCCCGCATTAGATGTATAAGCGGTTTTCCCCTCCTCAAGAACGCGTATAGCGTCTCTGCGAATTAGCCAGGGGGTGTCAAAGTCGGGTTCACCAACCGAAAGCGAGATAATATCGGGAACCCCCGCCGCAATATCGAAAAATTTGCGTATTCCCGACGGCTTCATTATTTGTGACTTTTTTGAAAGAATCCTTGTGTAATCCATTAGGGTGACACCACTCCTCTTATGTCATTATCGAGGTCGAACTCCCTGCCCAGCTCCTTATATCGCCCCATTATAAAATGGGTAGATATGCTTACTATCCCCTCAATCGGCGAAATTTTATCTGCAACAAACATTCCGACCGAGTTTAAATCGGGACATTTCACCGTAACGGAAAAGTCATAATCCCCCGCGATTAAACGAACAGACTCAACCTCGGGAAACCGCGCGATAATTTTCGCAACGCTTTTATAGCCGTATTTCACCGACGGCATTACCTTTACCTCAATAACCGCAGTAACGCCCGTATCTTCTAATTTCGATTCGTCTAAAATTGCGGTATATCCTTTTATAATACCGTTATTTTCGAGTTGTTCTATTTCATCGGCAATCTCCTTTGCCGATATACCGAGCATAATCCCCAATTCTTCGTTAGTGAGCCGCGCATCTTTTCTGAGCAGCTTTATTAATTTATTTTGCATAACGCCTCCCGTTGTAAACTTTTTATGAACACAGCTTCTTAAAAGTCTTCAAATGTTAGATTTTTATAAAATGCGGGTTTCTGTTTTCGTAATATACACATTCGTTGAACCCCGCCGTTTTTGCCGCCCTTATACCGACATCAATTCTTTGTCCGATTGTGTCAACGCTGTGCGAGTCGGAGCCGATTGTGACTAACCTTCCGCCCAATTCGCGATATCGCTCTATTTGAACCTGTTCCGGACATAATATATCTCCGGCGGTGTTTATTTCCAACGCTATTTCACCCTTAATCATAATAGCGAACAATTCGTCGATGTTGTCTTTATATAAGGCGATATTTCCAAAGCCGCTCATATAACGAAGAGGATATGTTAAATGCGCCAATGAATCAAATTTCCTATCCGCACCGTCGCATGAACACCATTTGCAAAGCTCAATCAGTTCGTCAAAATATTGTTTTAGGAGAAGGTCGGGGTCATTTTTTCCGTAATCAATGTGATAAAAGTCAACCTGACCGCGTATTATATGACAAGAACCGAGAACAAAATCATAATCATGCGAATTTAACCAATTTTCGGCAATTTCTTTATGTCGGTGAGCTTGTGCAATTTCAATTCCGTTGAGAAACTTCACCCCATAATCGCGCTTTTTAAGCTCGGAGAGTGCGTTATAAGACTCCTCCCGCCCCGCTCCGTCAAAGCGGGAAAGCTTCTCGGGAAATCGTTCATGTATATCAAAATGGTCGGTAACGGTAAGAAATTCAAAGCCTTTTTCGGCGGCTTTTTTGAGCATTTCTTCGGGAGTATTACCGCCGTCGGATATGGTTGTATGTGTATGAGTATCAAATTTTATTTTCATATTAATACTATAATAACATAATTTTTCTTTCTTTGCAACCCTTGCGGAAAATAAAAATATATGTTATACTGTAGAGAATATCTAAAAACCCGTTTCGAGTCTCGATTCATGTAAAATTATTGGAGTATAACGCATATGAAAACTGTATTAATCGACAAAAGCCTCACCAAAATGAAATTTAATCATTCCTTTGGTGACGATAACGATATAAAAAGAATGTTATTTATGTATGTTTGCGCGCTTACGGAGGCGGGGGCATCTTATATAGAGGTTGATTTTGACACGATAGTAAGGCTCCCCAAACCGTCGGGTGCCGAAAATTATATCTTTCGTATCGGTCGCCCGGAGGAATTTGTTGTGGCAAACGCGTTAAGCTTTGCATATGCGGTCATTCCTCTGCGATTCTCATATATACTCCCTAAAATAGAGATTCCCGCAATTCTTGAAATAGATACGGGTGACTCCGATATATTTGAGGTTTTACAGATTGTTTCGTCGAACATTGACCTATCGCCATACAGCATGATTCGTATAACCGGCAATTTTGACTCGGATATAATTTCGTCCGTTATCGGTAATTACAGGCGGAAAACTATAATACCCATTGATATTTGCCCTAAAAACAATCGTCTCTCCGCTCTTAACTCGGCAATTTCTGCCGTTATAGCCGAAAGCGATTCGGTCACGGCGCGATTTGGCGATTCTAACAATTTTGCTTCATTAGAAGAGGTTTTAATAATGCTCTCGTCACTGCACAGGATTATAGTAAGCCCTAATTATCTTGAGGGCATATGTAAAGCGTCGTTGTTTTTATCAATGCTCTCAACAGAAGCCGATTGTTCGAATTTAACAATGATGATGAAAAAATATATGTACGGAACTCATAGGATTGAGAATATTGACGCCGCTTTAAACAAGGACGAAATAGAATTAAGACAACTTCTCGGCTCGAGAATAAGAAGCGATTTGGGGAAAACCCCCGTTCGAATGAATTCGGCGGAACGTGTTTTAAACTCGCTCGGACTCGAGAAGGAAATATCCGAACAAATTGTAAAGGTTATCGACAATTGTAATGTTAAGTTATTTAAAGGTATAAATGATGAAAACGATAAAAAATACGAAAATAAAGATAAATATGAAGCCGCAAATAAAAACAGAAGCAAAAATAAGTAAAACAGACGTTGTGTGCGTTCTTTTGGCAACACTTTCGACAATTCTTTTGGTGACCGCTTTAATTCCGCCAAAAGCACAGGAGAGCGAACCGACTTTATATATTTTACACACGCCCCTTGTCCCCGCCGTTATTCGCGTAAAGGAATTGGCGAGACTTACAGAAGACGAAAACGGAATCGACAATACATGGGCATTATGGCTTATTAATGCTTATAATCCCCTGCCCTACGGTTATATACCGCAATTAAGCACCATAGGTAAGTCGGATTTGGACGGTCGTGTTGCCGAATACGCAATATTGATGATTATGGCGGCGCGAAACGACGGGTTGATTCTGTCTCCCGTTTCGGCATACAGGAGCGTCGAAAGACAAGCGGAAAACTTCGAAAACTCTTTTAACAACGAGCGATATCTCGGACGTTCTGCAGAGGATGCGTTTTATTATACGATTGCGCGAATAGCAGCCCCTTACACGAGCGAGCATAATGCCGGACTCGCAATTGATTTTAATATTGCGGAGGAAACATTTGACGCAACCGCGGAATTCCGTTGGTTAAGGGACAACGCGCATAAATTCGGCTTTATAATGCGTTACCCCGAAGCTACAAGCGATATCACCGGTATAATATACGAGCCGTGGCACTATAGATTTGTAGGCTTGTATCACGCCGAAAGAATATACAATTGGGGAATAACCTTAGAGGAATATATAGGATATTCTGCCGAAGATGATTCGGTATTTAATGAGTTCAAGGAGCAGTATATCGCTTGAAAAGCTTGATTTGATGCCCAATAATAATAAAGGATGGTGTAATATGGTCAGAAGCATGACAGGGTTCGGGAGAGAATTTCGCATTTTAAACGGGAAGGAGATAACCGTTGAAATTCGCTCCGTCAATCACAGATTCCACGAATTTTCCGCAAAAACCCCATATCAATACAGATATGTCGAAGAAAGATTGAAAAATTTTATCGGCGAAAGAGTAAGTCGCGGAAAAGTTGACGTAAGTCTTATTATCCACAATATCTCGGGAAAGGAAACGCGCGTAATTCTTAACAGCGATGTTGTAGAAAGCTACTTAAAAGCACTTCACGCACTTCGTATTGACCAACCGCGAATAGATTTGGCATTAATAGATAACTTCAGTATAGCCGACGTTTTCAGAATTCCGGACGCTTTTACCGTTATAAAACACGAGATTGACGAGGAAGAAGCTTGGTCTGCCATAAAAGAGGTAACCGGAGCCGCTTTGGATAAGTTTATAAAGATGCGCGAAACCGAAGGGGCAAAAATGAAAGCCGATATTCTTGAAAGACTCGTCATGATTGAAAAAACGGCATCCGATATAGAAGCCGTTTCACCGGAAATTACCGCTAATCATCGCGAAAGACTTCTCGAAAAAATGAAAGAGGTTATATCGTCGGAGGTAGATGAAAAGCGCGTTTTGCTCGAAGCGGCGATTTTTGCAGAGAAAACGGCGGTTGATGAAGAAACGGTAAGGCTTAAGAGCCACGCGGCACAAGCGCGCGATTTACTGAATAATGAGGACGTTATCGGAAGAAAATTAGACTTTATTGTACAAGAGATGAACCGAGAAATCAACACTATAGGCTCAAAGGTTCCGGAAATCGGAGTAACGCGCCTCGTTGTTGAATTAAAGAGCGAACTCGAAAAAATTCGCGAACAAATTCAAAATATTGAGTAAATTGCTAAAGTTTACCGCATTTACTGCCGATAACTAAATAAACATCGGTAATAAAAACACGAAAGGCGGTAAATATCATGTTAAACAATATACACAGCTATAATAATGCGGGTGGCGTTAAGCATAACGCGCCAATGCCTAATCAGGTGAAGAATGTGGTAAACAAAGCTCCCCTTGAGCCGAAAAAGCCCGAGCTTCCCGATATGAGCAAAAACGATAAGTTTAATTCGAGGTTTCGCGACGAGTTGAACATATACAAAAACGAGCCTTCTAAAAAAGATTCTGCGGTATTGAGCGAAGCGGCACAGGCACTTTTGGAGGAATTGAAGAAGAATTACGGCAATGTCGATTTTATTGTCGCGAATTTTTCGAGCGATAAAGAGGCACAGCGGTATCTTGCGACGGGAAAGGGCGAGTTTAACTGTGTTATTACCCCATCTTTGTTGGAAAAAATGGCGGCTGATGCAAATGTTCGCGCACAATACGAATCAATGATTGGCGAAGCGGTTAATGGTTTAGCTGAGGTTAAAGAAAAGGCACAGCCCGTGGTAAAGGAAATAATAAAAAATCTCGGTGTCACGTTGGATTCGGACGGAAATATCACATATTACGCAATTCTGAACAAAGGCTTACCTAAAAGTATATATGCCGATTTAGGCGATTCCGCTACGGTTAAAGCAAGTACAATCGAGCAGTTATTACAATTACTCGACGAAATTGCCGAAAAACGAAAATCAGATGATGAATTAAAGGCGATTATTTCGAGCGGCGATACCGACGATATTCCCGTTGACAATGATGAAACGAACATGGATTTTAAGGCATAAAAACCCGTTTAGAGCCTGTTTATAAAAAAATATTTCAAAAAATATTAAAAAAACCCTTGACAAGCGTGAAGTTGTATGATATAATGCAACCACCTCAACAGGGGTTTATTTTTTTGAGGGAGGCAATATGAAAAATGGGAGGAGCCGAAAATTATGAGAATTAAAATCACATTAGCTTGTCAGGAATGTAAACAGCGCAACTACAACACAAAGAAGAACAAGAAGAATAATCCCGACAGAATCGAAATGCAGAAGCATTGTAAATTCTGCCGGAAGCATACTCTTCACAAAGAAACTAAGTAAAGGGGGCGAAGGATTTGTCTAAGGAAAACGAAAAAAACGATATTGAAGTCGACGAAATAAAAGAATCCGCAAAAGAATCCGACGGTAAGGTATCCAAGGATAAAAAAGCGGTACAAAAAAAGCCGACAGAAAAAAGCACAAAAAAACCGGACGCAAATAAAAAATCAAAACGCTCTCCTTTAAAATGGTTTAAGGACGCGCGCGCCGAGTTTAAAAAGGTAACGTGGCCCACTTCTAAACAGGTTGTGAAAAACACATCGGTTGTTTTAACAATGCTTGCCGTAGCGGGAATCGCGGTTTGGGGACTCGATAAGCTTTTAGACTTTTTATTAAGATTAATTATCAATCCGGTATAAAATTACTAACGAAAGGTTGGATTTTCACATATGGCGGATATTGCTGAAGCAAAATGGTATATACTGCACACCTATTCCGGTTATGAAAACAAGGTTATGACTAATATTCTTACCTTGGTTGAAAACAGAGGATTACAGCATTTAATCGAAGAAGTGAAGGTTCCGACCGAGATAACCACAGAGGTCAACGACGGAAAAACTAAACAGATTGAGGTTAAGCTGTATCCCTGTTACGTTTACGTGAAAATGGTCATGACCGACGAGTCGTGGTACATTTGCAGAAATACGCGCGGCGTTACGGGGTTTGTCGGCCCGGGTTCAAAACCGATTCCTCTGACCGAAGATGAGGTTGCTAATTTAGGGGTTGTCGGTAAAGAAATTGAACAATCCTTTAAAGAGGGTGAAATCGTAACCGTTATATCGGGGCCGCTCGAAGGATATGAGGGTGTGATAAAAGAATACGATGAGGTAAACTCAAAGGTATTAATAACGGTATCAATGTTTGGAAGAGATACTCCGGCGACGCTTGACCTTTCGTCAATTAAGAAAATTTAAGTATGTCAAAAAAAGCTTACCGCCGAAAAAATTTTTTCGCGCAATAGCTTTTACGGGCGAATTTATTTGTAAAAAGAAGAGGTAATTAAGCTTGAATAAAAGCTGGCAGGGGTGGCTCTGCCGCCCCGAAGCTGGATAGGTTTTTATTTGTAGAGGTTTTGTGCCTCGGAAAGGAATGGTCATAGATATGGCACAAAAAATAGCGGGTTATATTAAATTGCAAATTCCTGCGGGAAAAGCTACTCCGGCTCCTCCCGTCGGTCCTGCGCTCGGTCAACACGGAGTAAACATAATGGCGTTTACAAAAGACTTCAACGAGCGCACAAAAAACGATGCGGGGTTGATTATCCCGGTCGTCATTACCGTATATGCGGACAAGAGTTTTACTTTTATAACTAAAACTCCCCCCGCATCTGTATTAATTAAAAAAGCTTGCGGTATCGACAAGGCGTCGGGCGAGCCTAACAGGAACAAGGTTGCAAAAATCACCAAGCAACAGGTTGAGGCAATCGCACAACAAAAAATGCCCGACTTGAACGCATCGAGTATAGAAACCGCAATGCTTATGATTGCGGGAACGGCGCGGTCTATGGGAATAGAAGTAGTAGATTAGCCGACACAATCAACTTATAAATAAGTGGGAGGCGAGGAGCCGTTATTTACCACAAGGAGGTTTTTTATTAATGAAACACGGCAAGAATTACAGAGCGAGCGAAAAGCTCATTGACCAATCAAAGTTTTACGATTCCGGAGAGGCACTCGACATTGTATGTAAAACGGCAAAAGCAAAATTTGACGAGACGGTTGAAATTCATATCAGACTCGGCGTTGACTCTCGTCATGCCGACCAACAGGTTAGAGGAGCAATTGTACTCCCCAACGGAACCGGTAAAACCGTGCGTACTATTGTATTCACCAAAGGCGATAAAATTAAAGATGCAGAAGAGGCGGGGTCGGACTATGTTGCCGATGAAGAGACCGTCGCAAAGATTCAAGGCGGATGGATGGATTTCGATGTTGTTATAGCGAGTCCCGATATGATGGGAACGGTGGGTAAACTCGGTAAGGTGCTTGGCCCTCGCGGACTCATGCCTAACCCAAAAGCGGGAACTGTAACCCCCGATGTCGCCAAAGCGGTTAAGGAAGCTAAAGCCGGTAAAATTGAATATCGTCTCGATAAAACGAATATTATTCATTGTCCTATAGGCAAAGCATCATTCGGCAAAGAAAAGCTCGGCGAAAACTTTAACACGCTTATGGGAGCGGTAGTCAAGGCAAAACCCGCCGCGGCAAAGGGAACCTATGTTAAAAGCTGTACGCTCGCTTCTACAATGGGCCCCGGCGTTAAGGTTAATACCTCACAATTTGTCTGAAATGATATATGTATAAATAAAAGCCTGTAGCTTTAATTAAAAGTTACGGGCTTTTAATATTTTTAATGCTTCTCCCGCTAAATAGAGAGAACCGCAAATTAAAACGGCACCATCCTCCCCGACTATATCTTTTGCCAATTTTATAGCATAACGAATCTCTTCTGTGCAAGCTTGATAGTTTTTACATGGGATTTCCCCCTCTATAATAACCTTATTTTTATGCGGGAGGGAATCAAACTCCGCCGTTACCGCGCATATACCGTCGTGGTTATGCGCGCCGTCAACAATTATAAGCGGGTTTTTACTCACAACCTCCATCCTCGCTATGAGTTTTGTTTTTGAAAAATTAGGGGCAACCCCCAAACACCGCATTGTTGCCGCCGCAGTTGCCGCATTGTGTTGTTGATGCCTCCCCGCCATATTGAGTTTGAATCCTTCGTTTTGCTCGGGAATAATCAGGCGCGCGCGTTTTTTTGTCGCCGTCGCCTTGATAACCCGCATAACCCGCTCCGATTGGGTCGGGTCGGTAACAACGGGTACCCCCTCTTTTATAATCCCCGCCTTGTGAAACGCGATTTCCTCAATTGTTTCGCCTAATATTTCGGTATGGTCAAGGCTAATTTTTGTAATAACACTTATAATTGGAGTTATTCTATTTGTACAATCCTTAAGCCCGCCTATCCCCGTCTCTATTACGGCGTATTCAACGTCGTTTTCCGCAAAGTATATAAATGCCGCGTTCATCAACCGCTCAAACTGCGGCGTTTCTCGCGGGCAATCAATTTGTCCGCATAATCGCTCCAACGTATTATGTGAAATAGGGATATTGTTTATCGTTATTCGCTCGGCGATGTCCAAAACGTGCGGCGAGGTGAATTTTCCCGTTTTCTTCCCCGCGGCAATAAGCGAATCGGCTATAAATGCACATACGCTCCCTTTGCCGTTTGTTCCCGCTACGTGAATGTATTTAATACTCATTTGTATATTATAACATGGTTTTATAATTATATAAACAATAAAATACTATTTTTCAAGCATTTTTTTCTAAATTTATAAATATACTCCTTAACTGCTAAATTTTGCAATGATTTCGCAGAATATTTTTTGTCAGACAAGGCGATTTTTTCGCGAATATACGCTTATATTTAAGAAAAAAATCAACGCAGTATGACGGAAAATATTCAAAAAACGGTGTAATATTTAGTGGTTAAGGAGTATACATTATAATAGGGGGACAAACATATGAATAACGCAATAAAAAACAATAAGATGATAAAAAACGCGGCGATTCTTTTCACGGCAATGCTTATTACAAAGCTCGTAGGAGCGGCGTTAAAAATCCCTTTGACAAATATACTCGGCGGCGTCGGAATGGGTTATTTTTCAACGGCGTTCAGCCTTTTTTCGCCGGTATATGCGATAACCGCCGCCGCATTGCCCACGGTAATAATGCGGCTTACCGCACAAAACGCCGCAACGGGAAATTATAACAATGTGCGACGCATACGCAAAGCGGGGCTTTTTGCCGCGTTCGGTTTAGGTATAGCGGGGAGCGTTGGAATATTTATTATAGCAAAGCCCTTTTCTGTTTATATAGCGGGGTCACAGGCAAGTCTCGCCGCAATGCTCACTATAGCACCGTCGCTTTTCTTCTGTAGCCTCGCGGCGGTGTACAGAGGGTATTACGAAGGACTCTCAAATATGATTCCGACCGCCGTTTCGCAAATTATAGAGGCGGTTGTCAAATCGGTGGCGGGAATACTTTTAGCGGTGATGTTTCTGCCGAAGGGGTTGCCGTATGCGGCGGCGGCGGCAATTGCCGGCTTGACAATAAGCGAGTTATGCGGTTTATTATTTATGCTCGCTCGCACAAGGCTCGGAAGCGACGGAATCACTCAACTTGAATTAAATAACTCCCCTCCCCCGCAAAGAAAACGCATTATAATTAAGACAATTATAAGCGATTCCCTCCCGATTACGCTCGCCGCGCTTTCTATGAATCTTTTTCCGTTTATCGACTTAATGACAATTTCGGGAACAATTAACGCAGTAATAGCCGATAATAAAGCATTTTTCCTCAATAACTTTACCTACGGCATCCACGGCGGCGAAGAAATTTCCGATATAGGCGGCTTTATATACGGAAGCTATACCGGTATAACGCTCCCCATTTTTGCCATAACAACGGCGATTACGGCAATGATTGCGAAATCCGCACTCCCCGAAATAACGGCAAATTATGAAAACCCGAACAACCGCGTAAAACTAATACAATCGGTACAGCTTTTGTTCAAAGGGACGTTTATTGTCGGGTTGCCCATATGTGTGGGGTTAGCGGCATTGGCAAAACCCGTTTTATCACTTTTGTATTTCACTAAGCCCGCCGAGGTTGCGGCTTCGGTAACCCCTCTTATAATTTTAGGCGCGGGCGGTGTATTCTTAATACTAGCCGGAACGCTTTTCAGCATATTTATGGCATTCGGAAGGTCGGATATACAGGTGAAGCTTATTATAGCGGGTTCCGTTATAAAAATGAGCTTAAATCTTTTGCTTATACGAATCCCGCAAATAAACGTAAGCGGGGCGGCAATCGCCTCGGTAGCAGCATATATATTCATATCTGTGGTCGGTATGTTCATTTTACGCGGTCTTCTCGGAAATAATGAACAAAAATTGCTCCGCCGCATAATACAACCGTTGATATTCGCTGTATTATGCGGCGGAACCGCTTACATTTGTTATTTTCGCGCATTTGTTAATTACGGAGATATATTGAGACTCGCTATGTCAACTGCGGCGGGCGCGTTGGTGTACCTTTCGTTGACTTTCATAGGGAATATTAGGCATTATATGCCAAGCAATGCAAACACTGTTTAGCGTTTATTGCTTAGTTTATTGATTTCATCAGTTTCTGAATTATCGGGTTCGCCCTTTACGATTTGCTTGATGTTATCATAAACCCTCGTTATTTCATCATAAGCTTGTGCAATTTCCTCTGAAATGGTTGAAATCTTACCGTTTATGGAAGAAACAGATTTAGACGCGTTTTCGGAAATTTCAGAGGTTTGCGCTACCGTTTTCTGTGATTTTCCGGCGAGCATTCTTACCTCGTCGGCAATAATAGCAAATGATTTTCCGTGAATCCCCGCTCTTGCGGCTTCAATAGACGCATTGACGGCGATTATATTGATATTTGAGGAGATAAAGTCGATATCCCTCGACATTTTTGTGTATTCATCTATTGCGTCGGTAACACTGACAATTAAATCCACTATATCGTCAGAACGCCCTTTTATCTCGGTCATGTCATTTAGAAGGAGTTTAATATCCTTTAAACTGTCCTTTTGAATATTAAAGAGCATTTCGTGTGACTTTAATATATCCAACCTCGATTTATAAACACAATTCTGCGGTATATTCAGCCCTAATGCAATTTCACGCGCCATCTCGTAACAGGTGTCACAGCCGCAAGCGGAACAGTCGATTCGCCTTTTCTCCTCATCGTCTTTACCGAGCATAATATATGCTTTTTCTATTTGTGCCTCGCTTATAATCAAGGATTTCGTAGTTATCGGGGTATAACGCCTCGTAAAATCCTCGAGTCTAAGCTTTTTATCATATTCGGCATACGCTTTTTCGGTTCCTTCTTTGCCGCGCGATTCGATTACCTCACGTCTTTGTCTTTCCATTGTAGCCGCCGCCTCAAACCTGTTGCGGTTGCGGTGACGACACCCGGTACCGATATTGCACCCTTCGCGGCAATTTAAAACATCGAACACAACGGGAAGATTATCCTCTCGTTGTTTTGCAAACTCCGCCAAATCGTTGTATACAATATCCGCCCCCTCCGACTGGTCAATGCGGAACGTCTTTCCGAGATAAAACTCAACCGTTTCCTTTAAACCGCCCGGCATAGAATAAAGCCTTCCGAGCTCGGAATCGGGGTGGTCAAAGGGAGTATCTTCGTTCGGAAGGGTAATTCCGTTTTGTTCTACATAATCATATAGCCTCTTCATAGTGACGTTATAATGTACATACCCCGCCGACTCAAATTCATGTGTTTTGGCTATACAAGGAGAAAGCGCGGCAATTTTATCATTAATGCCACAGTATTTTTTCATATAAATAGCTGTACAAAGCATGGGGCTTTGTACCGGCGAAAGATATTTCATCAACTCCTGCTTATGAATCAATATGTAATTGACTATAGCGGGACAGGGTTGTGTAATAAGCGTTTTAGGCTTATACTTTTGAATATATCTTATATGCCCCCACGTACATATATCCGCGCCCAACGAAACGTCGTATATTTTATTAACGCCTAAGCTTTTAAGCCAGGTGATAATTCTTCCTCCGATTGCGGAATCGACGTCCCCACCCTGCGTCCTGTTGGCGGGTGCGGCGAACAACGAGATTTTAACGCCGTTTTTCAAATCACCGAGGAAACGCTCGGTATCATCTTCAAAGTCTCTGCAATCATGCTTACACGCGGCGATACAAGAACCGCATACAATGCACTTTTGGTCGTCAATTCGAACCTTTATTTTCCCGTCGTCCTCATACCCGATATTCGCTCCGTCAACGGGACAAGCTCGCATACATCTGTTACAACCGGTACAATTTGTTTCGTCGCTTAATACTAATTTACGCATTGAGTATACCTCCTCCGTTTTTCACGTTGCCTATACATATTAACAAAAAAATATCGTTTTGTCAATATGTCTAACAAAATATTTTTATTTATTTTATATTTGTATAATATATACAAATCTCATGATAACGGGGGGTAAAAAAGCTCTAAACAAGTTTTAACTGCATAATTGTTCTAAGTCGCGCTTAAGTCTCTTTATAATACGTTTTTCAAGGCGCGAAATATAACTTTGTGATATACCTATCTCATCGGCAACCTCTTTTTGTGTGCGTTCTTTATGTCCCGCGAGACCATAACGCATCTCCATAATCTGACGTTCACGGGGATTCAGATTATGGATTGCAGAAAGCAACAAATTGCGCTCAACCTCGTTTTCGATATTGATATTGACAACGTCGTTTTCCGTACCGAGAACGTCGGATAACAACAATTCGTTCCCGTCCCAATCAATGTTGAGCGGTTCATCAATTGAAATCTCATACTTGTATTGATTGGATTTCCGCAAATACATAAGAATTTCATTTTCGATACAGCGTGAGGCGTATGTTGCTAATTTAATATTTTTTCCCGGACTGAACGTATTAACGGCTTTTATTAAACCGATTGTGCCTATTGAAATAAGGTCTTCTATTCCTATTCCGGTGGATTCAAATTTTTTGGCAATATACACAACGAGCCGCAAATTATGAACAATAAGCGTTTCGCGCGCGGTGGTGAAATCGGTGGAAAGCATGGCGAACGCGGCTTCCTCTTCCTCCTTAGACAATGGTGGGGGGAGAGACTCTGCCCCGTTAATGTAGAATACGCCGTTTTGTTTTTTGTCGAGCCTTATTTTTTCAAATAACTTCTTTAATAATCTTTGCAACTGACTCATCTTTATAACTATACCTTTCCGAGTCGTATAACGGTATGTCATTTTATGGGGTATACTGTTATACATGACTCATATTAATAATTTTGGGTTAAAAATTGCGGGGGCGTCGTTTTCGGAAATTCCGATTAATGCCTTGACCGATTTATCGGGCATATTGTCCGATTTAATAATAATCTCGTCCGCTTTATATACCGGAATCAACCCCGAAGATGATATTGTGTTATACGGCAATAATCGCGGTGGTATCGCATTGTTGTTATCGCTCATAACCAAATCGGACAATAAAGGCGGACATATTATTACGGGAAGACCGGAAAAGTAATCGGTCAGCATATTTCCCGTATCCGCCAAAGCGGAAAGCGTTACCGTTTTTCCCGAGCGCGTAAAGGTTATCGTGAATGTGCGGTCACCCGCCGACCTTGCGTCAATTGCGTAACGCAAAAGACGTATTAACACATATGCAGATATTGTTGTGATAATCAAAACGGTAAAAGAAATGTTAAAGTACACTATACCGTTATTATGCGTCATTCCGAGAGGCGAGGCAAAAAAACACAGCATTAGGGTGAAGCCCGCAAAAACAACATTGATTATTATGAAAATCAACGAATTTTTCATGTATTCATAACCGGTTTTATACCCGAAAGCAATTAATACAATAATTGAACCCACTACAATTTTAATTAAAGCGTTGAACAAAAACAAAAGCGGCGGCAATAGTATTATTAATGAAGACGCCCCCCCGACTAATGCGCCGAGCAATACTCTTTTTGTTGTAATTTGTCGGTGTAGGAATACCGACGTTGCTTTTATAAGAAAGAAGGTTATGTATAGGTTTATTATTATAAGAAGGTCAATATAAACAACTCCCATAATTTTCAGCCAATACTTTCCGAGCCGCAAAAGGCTCTCAAAACAACTCTCGTTATTATTATACAATCCTTATTGCGCGGAATTTGCCGAAAAAAGACAGGCAATAATAAAAAAAAGAGACGATTAAATCGCCTCTTTTTTTGTTTCCACAGAGTCTTTTCCTTACTTACTAAGGTTTGTCGCGCTGTACTTTGTGTGCAATATTTTATGCGCCTTATGACTACCCGGTTTTTCCAAATATTCGGAATATGCCTTTTTAATGTCGGGGCTTTCGTGTGACTTTCTTAAAGAGCCTCTCGATACATCTAAGCTATACAATGCTTTAGCTCTTTCGGCACGAATATCGGTGAAATTGCGAATTTTGCTCGGAACGATTATTTGTCCGCCGCCATTGACGCAACCGCCGGGACAAGCCATTATCTCAATAAAATGCAGATTCATTTCGCCGGATTTTACCTTTTCAAGAAGCTCCTTTGCGTTAGACAAGCCGCTCGCTACGGCGACATTAACCTCTAAGTCACCCGCTTTATAGGTTGCGGTTTTTACCCCCTCAACCCCGCGCACTTCTTTAAATTCCACGGGAGAGTTTACATCCTCGCCCGTCAGCTTCCATACCGCGGTACGCAAAGCCGCCTCCATAACGCCGCCGGTTGCGCCGAAAATAACCGCCGCGCCGGTTCCCGCACCAAGCGGCGAGTCAAAATCGCCGTCGGGCAATTTGTTAAACAGTATTCCCGCTTTTTCAATCATACGCGATAATTCGCGGGTGGTTATGCTAATATCAATATCCTGTTCGGTTCCCTGCCCCGATTGATTCTCGCGACTAAGCTCGAACTTCTTTGCGGTACAAGGCATAACCGAAACACTGACAATTTTCTTCGGGTCAATGTTCATTTTTTCCGCCCAATAGGTTTTAATCATCGCCCCCTGCATTTGTTGAGGCGATTTACAGCTCGACAAATTAGGAAGCATATCGGGGTGATACGCTTCACAATAACGAATCCAACCCGGTGAACAAGAAGTAATCATCGGCAAAACGCCGTTATTTGTTACGCGCTCAATAAGCTCGTTGGATTCTTCCATAATTGTTAAATCCGCGCCAAAGTTTGTGTCGAACACATAGTTGAAGCCTAATGCGCGGAGTGCCGACGCCATTTTTCCTTCAACCGGTGTTCCCATTGCATAGCCGAACGCCTCGCCTAAAGAAGCCCTTACTGCGGGTGCGGTTTGAACAACAACCACTTTATCATCATCGGCAAGTGCTGCCCATACCGCATCGGTATTATCCTTCTCGGACAACGCGCCCGTCGGACAAACATTAATACACTGTCCGCACGAAACACAGGCGGTAGAGCTTAAATCCATGTCGAATGCACAGTTTATATCGGTTTTAATTCCGCGATAATTCGCGCCGATAACTCCTACCGCCTGTTTGTCGCAAGCGGCTACACAACGGCGACAGTTAATACATTTTGAATTGTCGCGATACATATGCAGTGCCGAGTCGTCAATGTCGACGCCTAAACCGTTTGAACCCTTGTACAGAGTTTCATCATCAACACCCAATTCCTTACATAACGTCTGTAATTCACAGTTGTTGCTGCGTACACAGCTCAAGCATTTGCGGTTATGCTCCGATAAAAGAAGCTGTAAAGTTTTTTTCCGACTGTCGAGGACTAACGGCGAATGTGTAAGAAAATTCTTTCCTTCATCAAATTTAGTCAGCTTATAAACGCACGAAGCAATCAAGCTTCCCGGCCCCGCCAATTCGACCACACAAATTCGACAAGCACCTATTTCATTAATGTGTTTTAACCAGCAAAGCGTAGGAATATCTACATTATTTGCCCGTGCCGCCTCAAGGATTGTCATACCCGGCTCCGCCGCGTATTCTGCCCCGTTAAACTTTATATTAATCATACTATAATTCTCCTATTCCTTTATGATTGCGCCGAATTTTTTACAAGTATTTACACAAACACCGCATTTGATACATTTAGATTGGTCAATAACGTGTTTCTGTTTAATTTCGCCGGAAATAGCGTCCACGGGACAGGCTTTTTTGCAAAGCGAACATCCGACGCATTTATCCGCTAAAATTTTGTATTCAAGTAAATCGACGCAAACCTTTGCCGCGCATTTCTTATCCTTAATATGAGAGACCCATTCCTCTCTAAAGTTGCTCATCATCGAAAGAACGGGGTTCGGGGCGGTCTGTCCCAAGCCGCAAAGCGAATTCTTTTTGATATAACGACAAAGCTGTTCAATTTCATCGAGGTCTTCCATTTCGCCCTTACCCGATGTTATTTTTTCAAGCATTTCGAACAATCTCTTGGTTCCTATGCGACACGGGGTACACTTCCCGCATGATTCCTCAACGGTAAATTCGAGGAAAAATTTAGCCATATCAACCATGCAGTTGTCTTCGTCCATTACAATTAATCCGCCCGACCCCATCATTGAGCCGATTGAAATAAGATTATCATAATCAATTTCAATATCAATGTTTTTATCGGATATACAACCGCCCGACGGACCGCCGGTTTGCGCCGCCTTAAACTTTTTACCGTTAGGGATTCCGCCGCCGACATCATAGACGACCTCGCGCAACGTCATTCCCATTGGGATTTCAACTAAACCGGTATTGTTGATTTTTCCGCCGAGCGCGAAAACCTTTGTACCCTTTGATTTCTCGGTACCCATAGTGGTGAACCAGTCGGAGCCCTTGAGTATAATACGCGGGATATTGGCATAGGTTTCCACATTATTAAGGATTGTCGGTTTTCCGAATAAACCTTTTTCTGCGGGGAAAGGCGGACGGGGATTGGGTTCGCCGCGATTTCCCTCAATCGAAACCATGAGCGCGGTTTCCTCACCGCATACAAACGCACCCGCGCCGAGTCTTATCTCCAAATCAAAGTCAAATCCGCTTTCGAATATATTCTTTCCGAGAAGTCCGTATTCCTTAGCCTGTCCTATAGCTATTTCCAAACGCTTAACCGCCAACGGGTATTCCGCGCGTAAGTAAATGTAACCTTGATTTGCGCCGATTGCGTATCCCGCTATTGTCATAGCCTCGATTAAAGCGTGCGGGTCGCCTTCTAACACAGACCTGTCCATAAATGCGCCGGGGTCGCCTTCGTCGGCGTTACAGCAGACGTATTTTTGGTCGGCATCGGGTATAATCGTTCTCGCTAAATGCCACTTCATACCCGTTGAGAAACCGCCGCCGCCTCTCCCTCTTAAGCCGGACGCTTTTACGATTTCAATTACCTTTTCCGGAGTAAATGAGCCATCCGTTAACACCATACCCAACGCCTGATACCCGTCGACGCCGATATATTGCTCTATTTTTTCGGGGTCAATGTAGCCGCAGTTACGAAGAGCAACCCGCTCTTGTTTCTTATAAAAAACAGTATTCCGCAAAGATTTTGTTTGTATACAAGACATATTATATCTTTTCCTTTCAAAAAATTAAATTATTAAGTTAGAGCGGTACCGCTTACCGTGTACTCCTCTACAATCTCGCCGCCTTTTAAATGCTTTTCAATAACCTTATTGACTTTATCAACGTCCATATTGACGTAGGTTACGGGGTCTTCCCCCTCCTTTACGACCTCTACAAGCGGCTCGTACTGACAAAGTCCGATACACCCGACGCGACTTACCTCAACATCAGCCAAATTGTTCATCTTAACACCCTCTTCAAGTGCCTCAATTATCGGTTTAGCACCCGCCGCTATGCCACAGGTAGCCATTCCGACAAGAACGCGGGTCGAATGTGCCTTCATCTCATTTTGGGACTTTTCCTTTATAGCCTGTAAATCAGCTAAATTTTTCATATTTACACCTCACTTAATATTTAATGAATTTAATATTTTGATAGAATATCGGCAATCTCTTCGTCGGTTCCCTTTAATCTGCCGTAAACATCATCATTAATCATAATTACCGGAGCCAGCCCGCACGCGCCTATACAGCGACATTCCTCAACCGAGAACTTTCCATCCGGAGTGACCCCCCCCGATTCAATCCCGAGCTTCTCCTGAAACTTTTTGGTGATTTCTCCCGCGCCTTTAACGTAACAAGCCGTACCCAAGCAAATCGAAATTTTATATTTGCCCTTTGGGTTAAGCGAAAACTGGGAGTAGAATGTAACAATCCCGTAAATTTTCGACAGCGGAACCTTCATTTCCCGGGCAATTATATCTTGAACCTCAATAGGAAGATACCCGTAAACCTCTTGTGCCTGTTGTAAAACCGGCATAAGCGCGCCCGGAATTTCCCTGTGCTTGTCAATAATTGCCATTAACGCTTTTTCCTGTTCATCGGTTCCCGCAAACGGGAGAGAACACTTTTTCATTGCCATGCCTTTGCCTCCTTTTTATACTTTAATTATAATTATACAATTTTGATTATAACATAAACATTTTTAAATTGCAACCGTTATATAATTAAAATTTTTCAAATAAAAAAACAGATTGATAAAGTATTGACAAAGTGTAGTTTATATGGTATAATACCCCATTATAAACAATTTTGGAGGTATAAAAATGGCATACAATCCCTATGAAAACGCACAGGCGCAATTTGATAAGGTTGCGGATATGATGAACCTTGAACAAGGGGCGAGAGAATTTCTTCGTCAACCTATGAGAGAGTTTCACTTTACTATCCCGGTAAAGATGGACAACGGTACTACAAAAACTTTTAAAGCGTACAGGATTCAACACAGCGATGCACGCGGCCCATCTAAAGGTGGATTGCGTTTTCACCCGCACGAAACCGCCGACACGGTACGCGCGCTTTCGATGTGGATGACGTGGAAATGCGCGGTTGTCGACATTCCGCTCGGCGGCGGCAAGGGTGGAGTGGTTTGTGACCCCCGTGAAATGTCGCTCGCGGAACAAGAGCGTTTGTGTCGCGGCTTTATCAGACAGGTGAACAGGATTATCGGTTATAATGCGGACGTTCCCGCACCAGACGTTATGACGAATGGTCAACATATGGTGTGGATGATGGACGAATACGAAACAATCACGGGCGGACATTATCCCGGCGTAATTACCGGTAAGCCGCTTGGCTTAGGCGGCTCATTGGGCAGAACCGAGGCAACGGGATACGGCGTTATATATGTATTGAACGACCTTTTGAAAAATGAAAAGGTCGATATAAAGAACACGACCGCGAGTATACAAGGCTTTGGCAACGTGGGTGAATATGCGGCGAGACTGTATACAGAATTAGGCGGAAAGGTCACCTGTATTTCGAGCTATGACTTGGCAGATAAAACGTCCTACACCTTCAGAAAAAAATCCGGTTGTAATATTGAGGAATTGGTAAGCATAAAAGACCAATTCGGAAGCATAGACAAAACTAAAGCCGAGGCTCTCGGTTATGAAAAGCTCTCGGGCGACGCTTGGTTAAGCGAAGAGGTTGACATTTTAATACCCGCCGCGCTCGAAAATCAAATCACCCCCGATAATTTCTCGACAATTTCGCAGAAGGTGAAATTCATAGTCGAGGCGGCAAACGGTCCCGTAACCCCCGATTGCGACCCGCTCATTAAAGAACGCGGAATAATGCTTGCGCCCGACTTTTTAGCAAATGCCGGCGGCGTAACCGTAAGCTATTTTGAACAAATCCAATGTAACATGAACTATTTTTGGAGCAAGGAAGAGGTTCTCGAAAAGCTTCAAACAACTATGGCTAACGCTTTCTCGGCGGTGTATAAGCTCGCAAAGGAACGCAATGTTTATATGAGAGACGCGGCGTATATGATTGCAATTGAAAGAGTTAATAATGCGGTTAAAATGCGCGGCTGGCTTTAAAGCCCGTGATTTTGGCGGATTTTTCGCCATACTTCGTTGATTTTTCTTTAAATATAAACGTATATTCGCAGAAAAATCGCCTCGTCTGACGAAAAATCCGCTCAAAATCACAAATGGCAGACTCTTAGAACTCTTTTAATAAAACAGCTATTTTTTCCGTCAACTCGGCATAATACAGTGGGAAAAGCGCGTCCATGCACCCGAGTACAAACATATTTAAATTTGTAATTTCTGCCAATTCTCCGCCGTAGGAATAGACCCACCGTCTGAACCATTCTCCGTTAAAGGGTGGTTCGAGTCGGTTGCTTTTAGCGAGCTTCATTGTTGCTTTAAAATCCTCGCGCACAAAATTATCGGGGTCGACCGCGCCTTTTTCAACACAGGCGTTATATAAATCCGTAATCAAACGGTCGCTCGCTTTAATACCGGGGTTGCGCTTTAAATACGGCGTCCTCACCGCAAAGGTGTAGAACATCAGGTCGGAGAGCTGTGTAAAATTGGCAATATCCTTATTAGGCGAAATGCCGAGACGCGAGAGACCGTCGGGATTGTCTAAAGCGGAAAGACTTATTTTAAACAAATCCTTGACGTTAATGTTGTAAAAGTCATTCTCCCCCACCGCGTAAACATACCCGACCGCGCTTTGAAGGCTTACGGCGGCTTTCTCAATAACCTCCGATAATGCTTCAATTAATGTGTTTTTTTCATTCATGTGAATAAGTATAACACATATTTAAAAAATAATAAAGAGGGAAAAAGGAAAAAATGAAAATTCTTGTAATAGGTTCGGGCGGTCGCGAACACGCGATTGTATCAACGCTGAGAAAATCACCCGATATAACCGAAATCTATGCGGCTCCCGGTAACGGCGGAATACAATCGGAAGCAATTTGTCGCGACGTAAAAGCAACCGATATACCGAGTATTGTCGCGTTAGCAAAGGAAATATCCGCCGACCTTGTATTTGTGGCACCCGACGACCCGTTGGTTCTCGGCATGGTCGACAAGCTTGAGGAAGCGGGCTTTAAAACCTTCGGGCCACGTAAAAACGCCGCAATATTAGAAGGGAGCAAGAAATTTTCAAAAGATTTCATGAAACGTCACGCAATACCTACCGCCGACTTTGAGGCGTTTAAGGACGCTCAAAAGGCAATTCAATATATAAAATCGCGCAATTCTTATCCCGCCGTAATAAAATGTGACGGTTTGGCTTTAGGTAAAGGCGTAATAATTGCACAAAATGAAGACGAAGCAATTTCGGCGATTGAAGATATGCTCCTCGGCGGCAAATTTGGCGATTCGGGAAAGCAAATAGTAATTGAAGAATTTTTAAAAGGAACAGAAGTGACGGTTTTAGCGTTCACCGACGGAAAAACAATAGTGCCTATGCCGCCTTCTACCGACCATAAACGCGCATTTGACGGAGACAAAGGGTTGAACACGGGGGGGATGGGCGTAATCGCACCCGTCCCGTACTACACCCCGGCAATTGCCGATGAATGTATGGAAAAGATTTTTCTTCCCACGATGAACGGTATGACGCAAGAGGAGCGACCGTTTAAGGGCTGCTTGTACTTTGGGCTGATGCTGACCGACTCGGGCGTTCGCGTAATCGAATACAACTGTCGTTTCGGCGACCCCGAAGCCCAATGCCTGCTCCCGCTGTTGAAAACCGACTTTTTAAAAATAATTCAAGCGATTCATGAAGAACGTCTTTCCGATATAAAAGTAGAATTTGACAATAAAAGCTCTGCCTGTGTAGTAATGGCGAGCGGCGGCTACCCCGAAAAATATCAAACCGGGTTCCAAATAACGGGATTGGACAATTCCAACGACAATATTTGCATATATCACGCGGGAACAAAGCTTTCAACCGTTAATGCCGCCCCCGCAATCGTTACTTCGGGCGGAAGAGTTCTTGCCGTAACCGCAATAGCCGACGACCTTAAATCCGCCGTTGACAATGCGTATAAAAAGATAAACGATATTAAATTTGAAGGCGCGCATTACAGAACGGATATAGGGAATAAAGCGTTGAAGAATGGCTTTTTACCCCAAAAATAAAGATTTTATAAAATTGAATTGAAACTTGTCGAAACGTATAATATAATAGAAAGAAAATGAGGTGGAAAATTATGTTACTTGATTTAGTAAACGCTAAAAAAAATGAAGTTTTTTGTGCCGAGATGGAACAGATTAAAGAAGCGTATATAACCGGAAAGTATAACGGAATGGTTATCCCCTTTGCCAAGCAGTGGAAGTCTTTATTCGATAATAAGCTTATTGCCGATAAAAACGCAAGAATTACCGCAGTAATAGGCAGTGAAAGATGTGTTGTTAAAGGAGGCGGCGGTAATGATAACACGGGACATTTTAACCACGTCTGTAATGTTGTCGCGGCAATGGCGCACATTTTAAGCTATGCAGAGCAAAACGAGGGAATAAAAAAGCTCACGGAAAAGTATATAAAAAAGAGTATTAATAAAGCAGATATTCAACAAAGAAATTTTAACTGTATGGTCTCCGCGTTATATCATGATGTCGGTAAAACCATTATAGACCGCCGCCACCCGGTTGAAGGAAAAGCACTTTTCGCGGGTTCAAAGGCTTCGGTGACGTATCGTTTTAATGAAATTGCCGCAAGCTGTAAATGTAAATTCACATCGCTCAATCTGTCGTATTATTCCGAAATGATAGGCGCGCACGATATTCACGGCACAATAAGCACGGGTGAAAATGGTTTACTAAGCCTCGCGAGAGTTATCGGAAGATTTGAAAGCTTGTTTAACGACGATAAAATAAGAGTAAAATCCGCTGTTTTCGATTTATGGCTGTTGAATTTAGCTGATATTATTGTTTCTTTAAAAGACCCTAAGGTAAAAACCTCATCACCCGGAAAATGGAACGAACAAGAATGGCAATATTTTTCTCCCGGGAATAAGGAGCTTAACGATTCACTTGATTCTTTCTTTAAAACGATTCAAGGCATTAATCTAATGGAAGACCTTCATTTTGCATTAGAAATCGCCGACAATCACTCCCCTTCCGACCACGCAATGACACTTTCTGTTAAACAAGCCGCACACAGATTACAACGGTTAGTTCGACAATCACTCGGTAAAATGCTTGAGGATACAACTGTATTTTCAGATAAAGAGGCTATTAAAGTAAAAAATGCCGTTATAAAGCGATTAGACGACGAAGACTTAATCGTGCATATAAATGAAGTTCTTTACGGTGAATTCGGTGACAATTACGGTAAAATGTTTGGTACAATGCTTCAGTTTGACTATGCACTTGGATTTTTTCAAGAACTTGCGAAACAAGCAATTTTCTGTATTAATGAGGAATTAGACCCGACCCGTAACGGAATACGCACCGGTTGGATGTATAACAAGAGATTTGGGAAAACTACTTATAAAAGTAATTTTCTTGTTCCGTACAACGCCGAATGTATCGTTAATAACTATATTATGGTTATTGCGAGTATTTTTGGCGAAATCTACCGTATGACCGCTAATATAGAAAATTGGAATATTGAATTCGAAGATGCGAAAAATCGGCTTGTGAAGTCAAAAACGAAATCAAATAATCTCCTATATTTTGACGGCATACATCGCGCCGGTGTAGCTCGGCACCTACTTATTAAAGAGCTTATGCTTTATAAATCATAAATGGCAAAAACAATCGCCGGCTTTAACACCGGCGGTTGTTTTATTAGTCGGCTACAGAATTAGCCGGGTTGCGCAATTCCTTAAAACAGAATAAATCTGTTAATAAGATATCACAATATTCCCGTTTACTTATCTGCTGACGCCGTTTTCATAGTTTTCAATCATCTTACGAACCATTTGACCGCCTACCGAACCAACCTGTTTAGCGGTAAGGTCGCCGTTGTAACCGTTTTGTTTCAAAGGGACGTTTACTTCGTTAGCAGCCTGCATTTTTAATCCGTTTAAAGCATCTTTATTCTTAGACATGATAATCTCCTTAAAATATAAAAGAGAGCATAAAGCTTTCTTTTTTTCATATACAAAAACCTTAAATCGCTTTTGCAATAATATTATTACGCAACCGACCGCAAATATCACAGGTAATTTTACGTTAAATTGCACAAAAATTCATTAAATGTTTGTAACATTTAACAAATCTAAAAAGTTAAGGTTTACTTTTAGAAATTTTTGTGATATTATTAAAGGTAATATTTTTTTGAGTATATTATAAAGGAGCATATGAGCGACTTTTTCACTCTAATTTCGGAAAGGAACGGTCATAATCGTGAAGATAAAACATTTAGTTATAATGCTTATTTGGTTCTCGTTATCGGCAGTTATTGCTTTTTCGGCAACGGTATCAATAATTCTCAAGGACAGAATCAAATTTGAGCATATGAGCATGGTCGAGAATACGGCGAGAATACAACTCTCTAACTATGAGCTTCTCGTAAAGCTCGATGACGATTTTGAACATTTTCGGGAAAGTATAAATGCTTTTGAACAAATTATCGGCAATGACGAAGCGGACGAGTTTTTTAAAGTGTACAGAAAAAATCGTCCCGATAAGAATACCGTTATTATTCCCGAAACGCTCGATTTAACCGAAATACACGAGCTTTCATCTGAATCGTTGAAAAAATTAACAATATCGACCGTTATTTTCTGTATTGCGGGAGTCGCATTAACCGCTTTAACGGCGCGAATTGCCATAAAAGCTAACGATAAAAAAGACGGAGGTTTATAAGTTTGAATAAAAGCTGGCAGGGGTGGCTCTGCCGCCCCGAAGCTGGATAGACTTTTATTCGTAGAGGTTTTGTACCTCGGAAAGGAATGGTCATAACGATGAAGAAAAAGAATGACAAATACTATCGTTTTCCTTTTTTTAGCACCGAGCTTTCAATAAAAAAGCGTGTAGCCGATTTGGTATCGCGCTTAACGCTTAATGAAAAAATTGGTTTACTTCCCTCAAATCAACAGGCGGTTGAGCGTCTCGGTATAGGCGAGTGTCGATTCGGAACAGAAATTGCGCGCGGCTATATCTCGCGCATACCCGGTGAAATATCGACCGTTTTCCCTCAACCTATCGGTTTAGCCGCAACCTTTAATCCCGAATTAATGGGGGAATTGGGCGAAATTGCCGGAATCGAAACGAGAATATACAATAATATAAATAATCGTCAATCATCAATTACTAACTGTCAAATGTTAATGATTTGGGGCCCTACGGTTGACCTTTGTCGCGACCCGCGTTGGGGGAGAAATGAGGAAAGCTACGGAGAAGACCCGTTTTTGACCGGAGAAATGTCCGCCGCTTACACAAAAGGAATGGTCGGAGACAACAAAAAATATCTTCGCGTATTACCGGGTCTCAAACACTTTTGTTGTAATAATCATGAAGAGGACAGAAATCGGGATTCCGCAAATGTAGACCAACGTCTGCTCAGAGAGTATTATTACGGCGCGTTTGAACCGGCAATAAGACAAAAAGGCGCGTTTTCGATAATGACCGCATATAACGAGTTATCGGGAATACCCGCAATGTTAAATCGCGACATTGATAAGGTGTGTAAACGTGAATGGGGGATGCTTTTTGCGGTAACGGACGGGAGCGATTTTTCACAAAATGTCAACGCGCACAGATTTAACGTGTCACACGCAGAAACGCTCGCTCTTGCTTTAAAAGCGGGAAATAATATTATGACCGACTCCGCAGAAACGGTAATCGCCGCCGCAAAAGAGGCGATAAAAACCGGGTTAATTACCGAATCGGATATAGACGCGGCAATATCCGAGGTATTAACCGGCAGATTCATGTTGGGCGAGTTTGACCCGCCCAAAACGAATCATTATATGAATATTCCCGATAATTTGCTCAATTGTGAAAAATTTAAAGAGGTTAATGCGCGCGCCGCACGCGAATGTATAACGCTTTTGAAAAATGACGGAACCCTCCCTCTTAAAGACGACAATAAGTTTAAAATTGCCGTTATAGGGGCGCACGGTAAGAGCAATTTCAAAGACTGGTACACGGGAATGTCCGATTATAACACAACCGTTTATTCGGGACTTTGCGACGCACTCGGCAAAAGTCGCGTAAGCTACAACGACGGTTGTAATATTGTGGCGATTAAATCGGAATTAAACAATAAATACTTAAAAGTAAGGGAAGACGGCTCGGTATTTGCAGATTCTGATGAAATCACCCCCGCCTGTCGCTTTAAATCGGTAGATTGGGGCGAGTATACGGTTTATGTCTCCGCGCAAAATGAAAAGCTTCTCCGTCTTGAAGAAAACGATACCGGAATGATTACCGATTCCGAACCTATAGGTTATGTGAACGCGGTCGGAAACGATACATTCGAGTGGTTCGGACGCATGATTTTTAGAAAAAAGGCGCAAATGAAGCTTAAAAGCTGGCGAAATAACAATATAGCCGTTGATAAAAACGGAAGATTGTGCGAGCTTGCGACAATCGGCGTTAATTCATCAAATTCATTTACCGAAGAAATAATTGTAAACGGCGAAAAGGAAGCAGAGAGATTATCAAAAGCCTCCGACTATGTTATCCTCTGCTTGGGTAACGACCCTATGGTGGCGGCGCGGGAATGTATCGACCGCAAATCCCTCGCTTTTCCTCATAAACAACAGGCTTTGATTCAAGCGGTATGCAAAAACAATAAGAATACAATTTTGACCGTTATAAGCTCATACCCCTATACATTTTCTGAAAACGATTTTCCCGCGATTTTGCATACAGCACACGGCGGTCCCGAGTCGGGCAACGCGGTCGCAGATGTTTTGCTCGGACGATACAATCCCGCGGGGCGGCTCCCGCAGACATGGTACAAAAACGATGAAGACCTTCCCGATATTAAGAATTATGACATAGCCAAGACAAAATCGACATACCTATATTCAGAGGGGTTCAATATACTTTACGGCTTTGGACACGGATTATCCTATTCGAGATTTGAATATTCCGACTTTACGGCAACCGATACGGGAGAAAGCGTAGCTATATCTCTTAAGGTCAAAAATGTATCGAAAATTGCGGGTGATGAAGTGATTCAAATTTACTTTACCGCGTTAAACCCGCGCGTTAAACGCCCGAAAAAACAACTTTGCGAGTTTATTCGCCGACAAATCGAACCGGGACAGGTTATTGAATTATCGCTGAATATAGACAAATCCCGCCTTCGTTTTTGGGACGTTACTCGCGGAAAATTCGTTGTTGAATCGGGAGCGTATGAGTTCGGCGCGGGTGCCTCGAGCGATGATATTCGTTGTTCGTCTCATATTCAAATAATCGGCGAGAAAATTCCTCCGCGCAATATGAATAAGCTTACCCCCGCCGTCAATTATGACGATAAGCGGGGCGTCGAAATACGATACGACAAAAATAAAGAGCGACATTATATTCACGCGCCCATGTGGAACGGTGCGCTCGATTATTACGACGTCAAATTAAACGGAATTACCGGGCTTGAAATAACTGCGGCAATGGATGTAAACGTCGGCAGTATAAAGGTATACGCAAACGAAACCTTGGTCGGAGAAATAGAAATACCCGCATTTGCTTGTCCTTCCGATTTTAAAAAGCACAGATGCAGATTTACAAAGAGCCTTAAAAGAAACGGCAAACTCACTTTAAAGCTCTCTCAATATGTTAATTTATCAGATATAAAATTATTAAATAACTGAGGAGTATATCGAGCATGAAAAAGCCATATAAAACAATTGATATTCACGGCTTTATGCCGGAACAGGCGAAACGAATGTTAGAATTTGAGCTGAAACGCGCCCCGATGGGTGCGGAAAAAATATTGATTATACACGGTTGTAATCGCGGTACGGTGTTGCGCGACTTGGTGCGCGGCGGTTTAAACTCCCCTCGAATAAGCGAGGTAATGCCCTGTTTCGCGAACGACGGCGAATCAATGATATACCTTAGGAACTAATGAATTAATTAATAAAGGATGTTCAGATGTCAAAATTAAACGAAGAAGCATATACAAAAATACGCGCAATCGCCGATGAAGTTGAAAAGGTAATAATCGGCAAAAGAGAGGTTGTCGGGTTATTATTGATTGCCCTTTTATCGGGGGGGCATATATTGATAGAAGACGTACCGGGGGTAGGCAAAACCACCCTCGCTACCGCATTGGGCAAATCAATGGGCTTAGACTGTAAACGGGCGCAGTTTACACCCGATGTAATGGCGTCGGACATAACCGGCTTCACTATGTTCAATAAGGAAACAAACGAATTTGAATATAGGCGCGGGTTGGTCATGTGCAATATATTTTTAGCCGATGAAATCAATCGTACCTCACCTAAGACTCAATCCGCGCTTCTCGAATCAATGGAGGAAAAAACGGTTACAATAGATTCGAAAATTCATCATCTCCCCTCCCCTTTTATGGTAATCGCAACACAAAATGAGGTAGGCTACGTAGGAACATATCCTCTGCCCGAAGCGCAATTAGACCGCTTTTTGATGAAAATATCAATGGGGTACCCCACAATATCACAGGAAATTGAGATTATATCCGACCGAAAACACGGCAACCCGATATCGGGTATAACCCCTATATGCGATAAAGAACAAATTAACGATATAATAGAGGGCGTAAGAGAAATCAATATTGAGGACAATATATATGAATATATTGTAAAGCTTGTATCGGCAACCCGCGAGCATAATAATGTAAAATTAGGAGCAAGCCCGCGAGCGAGCCTCATGCTAATGCGCGCGTCGCAAAGCTGTGCGTTTGTATCGGGCAGAGGTTATGTTATCCCCGAAGATGTACAAAAAATGTTCCCTTATGTTATAGCGCACAGACTAATTCTGACTCAAGACGCTAAAATAAGAAGAATTTCCGAAACGAGCGTTCTTTCCGAGATATTGAAGTCAATTAATCCGCCTTATACCGGTAAAGGCGCATGAAGGGGTTTCGTATTTTCTGGGCAATAGTGTTCCTTCTTTTATTGATAATGTGCTTTTCGTATCATTCGCGATTGATACCGTTATTATCGCTGACAATGTTGATTTTATGCGCGTTATCGTTTTTGGGCGGGCTTATTTCGCGTTTCTTTTTCTCGGTAAGGGTCGTCTACCCCGAATTTACGAGCATTTATCGCAAGGAAGAACTCATGTTCAGTATAATCTTGAAAAATAGTTTTATATTCCCGTTGGTACCTGTGAGAGTATATGTCGGCGTTTTGTCAAAGGACATATACCTGCCGCAAAAAAAGGCGTTAATTGCATTACTGCCGCCGCTAAAGGAGATACAGCTCGATATAAAAAGCGTCCCCGGTTTTCGCGGAGAATATCATATTGGTTTCGAAAAAGCGGAATTTTTTGATGTTTTAAAGCTATTCTCCTTTAGTGTTAAATCTAAACAACACTACACATTTATATCATACCCCCGCGAAAAAGAATTGACAGAGCTATACGACGAAAGTCGCGACGAAAACGAAGCATTACGCTCAAAACCCGACAACAGCTTTGAGAAAAACACCTTCTCCCACCTGCGCGAATATAAGGAGGGGGAATCATTACGCCACATACACTGGAAGCTTTCGGCGCGACTCCCCGACGAAAACTTAATCGTTAAGCAAATGGAAGCAAACCATAATTATTCTGCATTAATATTCTGTGACTTTACACTTGAATTTCCCGATATTGAAACAACCTTAGAGGTTTCTGATACAATAATAGAAATTGCGCTCGCAATAACCCGCCGAATTATAAAAAACAGGAATACTGCGCGCTGTATACACTCACCCGATGAGCTTTATATCTCAAATTTATACGATTACGGCGAATTGCTCGAAACGCTGACCCGCCTCCCGGCGATGCCCGCGCCCGATACCGATTTCACGGATTTGCTTTACGAGCATACAGACGAGTTTCAACCCGAACGCGCCGTATACATTATTACCGCCGCGGTAAACGATGAATTAATTGAAGCGTTACGCAATACGGGTTTAATGACAAAGGATAATGTAACATTACTCGTAACCGAATCGCCGTTTTATGCTTTAATACAAGACGATAAAATTGATTATCTGCAAAATGAAACTAAAATCGGCGTTATACGGGTAGAATTATTATGAGAAGTAAAACAAATATAAATAATAATAACATCGGAAAACAAAAATACACACCGGTAATTATAAATCAGGAAGATGAACAAAACTACAGAATTTTTACCCTTCGCATAGTATTTAAGGTTTTACTAATCTGCATGATTACCTATGGGTTATGCGCGGTGTTGACGCAATACTATAAAATTCCCGTATCACTTAATACGGTTTTCTCCATATGCTGTTCGTCTGTTATTGTTTTTAATATAGGCTTGTTATTCTTTAAAAAGCGGGTAATACTCATTCCGCTGTCATTCTTTCTTCTCGTTTCGTCGCCGCGAATAATCTATAACTTTGATTTCTTTTTAAGCCATATAATGAACACATTGAACAGTAGGCTTTTGTCGACGGCGCGCTTTTCAAAATATCCCGCTTGGGAGCTTGTTTTAATGGGGAATTATGTTGACGAATATATAGCGTCGTCGTTTATGGTTTTATGTATACTGTTGTCGTTAGCGTTCACCTTTGCGGCGCGGAGCCGACTTATCGGTATAATATTAGTAACCACGGTATGCCTTATTGCGCCGGCATTCGGCGCGGAAATAGCGGGATATGTCCCGGAGATAAGGTTGTTAATTGCGGGAGTTTTGGGCATTTACGCAACATGGGCGTCATATGCGGGGTTTGAAGGCACAATTAATTCCGACACAGGCGCAAAAGAAAACAAGCCCGAGCGGTCAAAAATAACACCGGGAAAACCGCCGTTTTATTATAAATACAGCCGTAATTCGCTCATAGTCACCGGACTCGCGCTTTTCGCCTCATTTGTTGCGGCAAAGGCGGTTCCCGACGCGATAAAATTCGATTATAAAGCCATTCTCGATTCAATAAATAGTGTCAGAACATCAATAGTAAATTTGTTTGACTCTCCGTCGAAAAAGGTCGACGATAACGGTTACTTTCCGAATATATCGTCGGGTGCTAATATATCAATGGGGCTTTCGCTCGACCGCCCGCCAACGGGTGAAACTCCGATAATTCGCGTCGACTTGGATTCTGATGTTGAAAAAATCTTTCTTAAGGGCGGAATCGGCATAGATTATACCGGCAACGAATGGACATTGACGCAGGATTCATACGATTATAGACAAATGCTCGAGATTATAAGAGGAAGTAGTTTTTATCCCGAATGGGAATATCAACATTTTTTAAACCGAAAAGCACTGAGCGATACTTTTATAACAGAAAAGAGTCTCATGCTTAATCAAACGATAACAATTGAGTATTTAGTAAGAACGGGGTTTCTTTTCCTTCCGACCAACCCGAAAGACAATGATTTTAAAGAAAATAAAGACTACGCCTTTCATGGTGATACCTATATATCGGCAAAAGGAAGGGTTAATAAAACCGAGTTTAAAACACTTTACCCGGAAATGAGCGATTTTAAAGATATAATTTCCGTTTCGGCGAGCGCACCCACCCCACAAATTTCGAGAGCAATGTCGTCTTATCGCAGTTGTATATATACCGTCTATACAAATGTTCCCGAAAAGGAAATCGAAAACATAGACAGACTGCTTGAAGAAGCCAATGTTCATGGTGAAATCGGCGATTTTTCTTTATCGTCAACATGGTCAAGCTATGCGTTAGACTTTGATGATGTTTTTACGCATTTTGATGTGAATAATAATCAATACAGAATACAACTTTTAAACGATTATATCAAGGAAAATTATGCCTATTCGCTCGATGTCGATAACAACAAAGGCGGTAATACACTTTTAGGGAATTTCCTCTTCGAAAACAAAAGCGGACACTGTGTCATGTATGCATCGGCTATGACATTGGCGGCGAGGCGGCTCGGCTTCCCCGCGCGTTATGTTACGGGAATAGTTACGGTTCCGCGAGCGGGTAAAATGCAAATTTTCGCCGAAAAAGACTTCCACGCCTGGACCGAGATTTACTTTGAAAACATAGGCTGGCTCCCGTTTGACCCCACCGGCGGCGTAAACGGACAAGAGGATTATTATGTAAATCAATCTATTGCCGCGGACGCAACCGCCGTTACAAGCGAAACTATGCCGCCGCAATCCACCGAGCCGCCCGAAACCACCGCCACACCCGCTCAAAACGACAATAACTCAATCTACGATTCAAATACAACGGTTGTATTAACAATTACTTTAATACCTCTCGCTATAATCATAACGATTCTTATACTTTTGCATAGGTATAAGAAATCAAAAAGATTAAAATTTGAACGATTTAAAACGGCGGGCGACAATAAAACGGCGGCAGAAATGTATCGTTTCATTTTAAAACTTCTGCGTCAACGCGGGATAATGCCCAAAAAAGGAGAAAGTCCTTTATTATTCGGCGAGCGCATAGATTCCGAATATACCGAATATGACGAATATGATGAATATAAAAATAAAGTGCCGCCCTTGGCACAAGGGCGGAGCTTAAGCGCGATAATGCGTATAGCGGAGAAGCTCGAATTTGGCAATATAGAATTAACCGAAAAAGAGTATAACTGTTTATATGAGTATATTGAAGCCATAAAAGCTGTTAAAATTTAGGCTTTGTTGATAAATAGGTCTTCAAAACGCTACATTTTCAAATAACCCCTTAATATCTCAAAAAGCTTATAAACGTCGAACGGTTTACCTAAGTGTTTATCCATACCCGCGGCAAGACACGCGTCAATATCCTCTTTAAAAACATTTGCGGTCATAGCCACAATAGGGAGTTCTCCTTTTGCACAGGAAGGTAAAGCGCGAATACGCCGCGTTGCTTCAAACCCGTCCATTTGCGGCATCTGTAAATCCATGAACACAATATCATAGCGTTTAAGGTTGTCCGATACAATTTTAACCGCTTCCTTTCCGTTTTCGGCAGAATCAATAACGGCACCCGTTTTTTCTAAAAGCGCGATGAATATTTCTCGATTAATCTCAACATCTTCAACAATAAGAATGTTTTTATTTTCGAACTCGCCGTCAATCGGGGCGGAGGGTATGCTTGTACCGAGTTGTCTTATTCCGAGACACTCGTTTACACAATCGACAATAGTTGCCGATAAGAGCGGTTTATGAAGGTGTTTATCGACTCCCGCTTTTGACGCGTCCTCCCGCAATTGTTTCCAATCCATCGCGGTAATCATAATTACAACGCACGGTTTTGGTTTACCGTTTGACGGTAGGCTGTCCGAATGCCATTTTATCTTATCCGTCAACTCAATACCGTTCATTCCGGGCATGACGAAATCAATAAAGTATATATCATAAAAACCGTTCTTTTCAATTTTTTCACAAGCTTCATGCCCGTTTAACGCAACATCACAATGTATTCCGAGCTGTTCAAAAATGCCGACAAATTGTTTTAATATCTCGGGTTCGTCATCAACAACCATAATACGTACATTACCCCAATTGACCCCTTCGTTAAGCATTGATTGAGGGTTTTGCTTACCGCGCTTCACCTTCATGGTAAAAGTAAACACGGAACCTTTACCGAGTATCGAAGCTACGGTAATATCTCCGCCCATAAGCTCGATAATGCGCTTAGAAATGACTAGTCCGAGACCGGTACCGCCGTATTCGCGACTAATCCCGTTTTCCGCCTGTACAAATGCGCTAAACAGCTTTTTTTGATTCTCTTCCGAAATGCCGATACCCGTATCGGTAACGCTTATACGAATTTCACAGGTTCCGTCCGCCTCTTCGCTCACGAGAAAAGCCTCGAGTCGTATTTTCCCCTCGTCATGGGTGAACTTTATTGCATTAGATAAAAGGTTTGTGATAACCTGTGCCATTCTTTGGTCGTCTCCGACAATGAATCGCGGAATATCGCTGTCGACATTTACCGAAAGCTGTTGACTTTTTTCGTCAATACGAAAGTTTACGACGCTCATTACCTTTTGAAGCATTCTGTCAAAATTAAACTCAACATACGACAAGTCCAACATATCCGCTTCAATTTTAGACATATCGAGTATATCGTTGATAACGCCCAAAAGATGTGAGGACGCTTCGCTTATTTTATTAAGCGCGTAATTCTTTTGGTCAATATCCTTTGCGTCTTTACCGATAACCGTCATTCCGATAATAGCGTTCATAGGTGTACGCATTTCATGGCTCATATTAGATAAAAAGTTGCTTTTAGCCTTACTTGCCGCTTCTGCCTCCGCCTGTTGCTTTGCCATAAGCTCCATCTTTGTTATATCCTGAATAATCTCAATATAACCCGTTTTAACCCCTTTCATGTCCTTAAGTATGCCTACGTCGGCTTGATAAGACGAATCGTGGTGGTTAAAATGGGTTCGCATCTGTCCTTTATTGGCGCAGGTAATGGCACAATCGTTAGTCTCGCATATTTCTAATCCGAGACTTTTACACTCGCTTCCAATCATATCCTTGCGCGTTTTTTCAAAAACTCTCTCCGCAGTTGAATTAAAAAAGGTGAACCTTCTGTTTAGGTCTTGAACCGTGATTCCGAACGGAACCGAGTCGAGTATTGTCTCATACCAGTGTGACATTGTAATAATTTTTTCGTTTTCGGTTTTTATCTCGCTCATAAGCGTTTTTAATTCGCGTAAATCGCGGGTATATCCCGCGATAACAAAATCATCCTTGTACTTTATACGCACAAGCGTTATTTCTACGGGAATAGGTGTACCATCGAGCGTTTGGTGCATCCACTCAAATACAAATCTCCCGTCTTCAAATGCCTTGGTCAAATACTCGACAAGTCTGAAGGTCGAATTAACCCCATCGGGCTGTTTAACCGGCGAAAGTTTTCGGTATTTCTCAATGTATTCGCGTTTACTCTTTAATCCAAAAAGCCTGTACGATTCGTCGTTACAATCAATAATTCTAAACTCTCTGCTCCACAAGCGACAGGCGAGAGGAGTAGCGTTAAGCATGAGATGAATCCTTCTGTTCGCTTCGCGGTTTGCCTCGGTTTCGATTAACTCGCGCTCTGTCTCGTCGCGTATAACGGCGTTTGCACATAAATACGCGGCAGAATTGAGCATTTCAATATAGCTTTCCTTAAAGTGTCGTTCTCTTATGCGGTCTTCAAACAATACGAATCCCCAAAAGACATTTTTAATTATAACCGGCACAATATAAGCCGACACCACCCCAAAGGATTTTAAAGCGTCCGAATCGGGAATCAAAGAAACGGGGCCGTTCAAGGGCTTTCCGCTCTCTAATATTTTTTCCCAACTCGGTGCAAAGTTCTTATAAGTGATATTCTGAAGCTGTTCATTAGGTTCGGTTGTCCCGCCCGAGTCTTTGTCCCAACGATAGATTTGCGACCCGCCCAAGCCTTCTTCCATTTGTTTATTGCGCCATACCGAAATTCTGTCTAATCTGAACGGTTTAGCAATATAACTCAAACTTTTAGACATTACCTCGATAAAATTCTCTGTATCGTGCGAAATAATTGTTACGGCGGCTTTATTCATTGCGGTCAATGCTTTTTCGCGACGTTTCAGCCGTTCAACAGCAATTTTCGCGCTCTCCGTTTTTTCGAACCTGATAAGCGCGTTTGCACAAAGGCGAGAAACATGGGTTAAAAGCTCAACGCTTTCTTGGTCAAAAATTCGCGATACGGTATGATTTTGAAAAGCAACCGTCCCCCATAATTCATCATTTATAAAAACCGGTGTGAAAAATAACGATTTTACATTAAATGTATCTAAAAAAGTCCGCTCGTCGTCGGTCATTGTATCGAGATTAATGTTCACGCTTTTTCCTTTTGCGGAAAGCGAAATCCAATTTTTGAACACAGAAATGTCAGGTAGGGTGGTAAGCTCTTTATCGAGCGCGACAGTGCCGCCCTCCGCCTTGCTCCAGCGGTATATTTGCCCGAGCTTATTATTCTCGTTATATGAATATATTAAAATTCTGTCAACATCTGCGGACTCGGCAATAGGAAACAATGCGTCGCCCATAGACTCCTCAAATGTTTTATTTTTTTGCGAGGACAATATAACGTCCATTTCATTGAGCGCGTTCAGAATATTCCTGTGTACATTTTTCGGTTCACCCGAATTAACGGCACAATTATCATTCTTTATACTTGATTCCGACATTATAATGACCATACCTTTCCGACACCGACGAGGTGTGAGATTTTTTCTTTAAGGAGTACAGTATAACACATTTTTCTAAATATGTCAATCACTTATTGACATTAAAGCATATTTATGTTAATATATAGGAAAGGTATTTAATTTTATAAAAAATGGAGGTTCGCGCATGAAATATACAGGATTAAATCAATTGCGAAAGGATTTTTTGGACTTTTTCGAATCAAAAGGGCATTTGCGCCTTGAATCCGCGCCGTTAGTACCGCCGTCGGGCGATAATTCAATTTTGCTTATTAACGCGGGAATGACCCCGCTTAAAAAGTATTTTCAAGGGGTTGAGACTCCCCCTAAAAATCGCGCCGCATCGTGTCAAAAGTGTATTCGCACCCCCGACATTGACAATGTCGGAATAACCGCAAGACACGGTACATTTTTTGAAATGCTCGGCAATTTCTCGTTTGGCGATTATTTTAAAGAAGACGCTTGTAAATGGGCTTGGGAATTTTTGACCGACGTTTTAAATATACCGAAGGACTTATTGTGGATAAGCGTTTATGAGGAAGACGACGAGGCTATGTCGATATGGGTCGATAACATCGGAATCCCCAAAAATAGGGTTAAAAGGTTCGGGAAAGCCGATAACTTTTGGGAACACGGAAGCGGGCCTTGCGGCCCTTGCTCCGAAATATATTTTGACCGTGGGATTGAACACGGTTGTAAAGACGGGTGCGAGGTCGGCTGTGACTGTGACCGGTATATTGAGGTATGGAATCTTGTGTTTACACAGTTCGATTCAGACGGCAACGGTAACTACCCCCCGTTGGTGAACAAAAACATCGACACGGGAATGGGATTAGAACGTCTCGCTTGTGTAATGCAGGGGGCAAATAATCTTTTTGAGGTTGATACAATTAAATCTGTAATAAGTAAAATAGAGCTTATCTCCGGAAGAAAATACGGTAGCGAGACAAAAGGCGACGTTTCGGTTCGCGTAATAACCGACCACGTTCGCGCATCGTCGTTCATGATTGCCGACGGGGTACTCCCCTCAAATGAAGGGCGCGGATATGTTCTGCGCCGCCTTATTCGCAGAGCCGCCCGACACGGACGGCTTATCGGAATAGAAAAGCCTTTTTTGTTCGAATTATGCGATAAGGTGATTGCACAAAATAAGGAGGCTTATCCCGAATTGTTTCAAAAACAAAGCTTTATTAAGAAAACCTTCCAAATGGAGGAGGAGAGCTTTGCAAAAACCGTTGAAAAGGGCATGGAATTGTTAAACGGTTATATTGAACAAGGCGGAGTAATTGCGGGTGATGTAGTTTTCAAGCTGCACGACACCTTCGGCTTCCCCGTTGACCTTACCCGTGAGATTTTAAACGAACGCGGTTTGACCTTCGATGAAGACAAGTATAAAGAGCTTATGAAGGTTCAAAAGGACACCGCCCGCTCGAAACAATCGTTTAAAGGCGGTTGGGACGGCGTTCATGACTCTCTTTCGGGTCTTTCTAACTTATTTGTCAGCCGCGCACTAGCAAATACAAAAATTCTCGAGATTTGCGAGGACAAAAACGATGACGAACAAATGCTGGTAATCCTCGAAAATACGCCGTTTTACGCAGAAAGCGGGGGACAGGTCGGAGATACGGGCTTTATAACCGGTAAAAACGGTAAAATTTTGGTCGTAGACACGCAAAAAACGGCGTCGGGGTTGTCGGTCTGTTATTGTGAACACAACCCGAAGAAAGAATTTCCGCTTAAAAAAGGCGATAAGGTTGTAGCGACAATAAACGCCGTGAACCGCGACTCAATAATGCGTAACCACACATCGGCGCATATATTACAATCGGCATTGCGCGAGGTGTTGGGCGAACACGTTCATCAAGCCGGCTCGCTCGTAAATAAGGCTCGGTGTCGTTTCGACTTTACCCACCCGCAGGCGTTAACAGATGATGAAATCGCCGACGTTGAGGATTATGTTAATGAGATTATACTGAGTAATCACACCGTCGCTATGGATAAAATGTCGTTGAATAAAGCAAAACAACTGGGTGCGACGGCGTTGTTCGGTGAAAAATATGAGGAAAAGGTACGCGTAGTAACAATTCCCGGCGTATCAATGGAGCTGTGCGGGGGAACCCACGTAAGAAACACGGGCGAAATCGGTTTATTTAAAATAATATCCGAATCGGGTGTTGCTTCGGGAATACGAAGGATAGAGGCTGTATCGGGTATGAATGTCCTTGCTTTGTTTGAAAAGAATAAAAATGAGTTTAATCGCGATATAGAGAAGCTTAAATCACAAAATTCGGCTCATGTCAAAGAGATATCCCGCCTTAACTCAATTATTGCCGATATGCAGGCGTCAAATTCATCTGTTGAAAAGGTGGGCGAAATTGACGGAATCGCTTTGTTCACCCAAAAAATCCACGGTGCAGACGCCAACGCTATAAGACAAGCCGGAGATAAACTAAAGGACTCCGAAAAATCATTTATAGCGGTAATTGCCGGCGAATCGAATCTTTTATGTATTTGCGCCCCCGAAGCGGTTAAAAAGGGATATAATGCGGGTAAAATTGTGGGAAAATTAGCCGCCGTTACCGGCGGCAAGGGTGGAGGACGACCCGACACGGCTATGGCGGGAATCGGCGACGCTTCAAAAACAGATGACGCATTAGCGGAATTGACAACCTGTGTTCAATTAATACTGCAACAGTAGTTTTCTTCCGCAAATTCTATATTAAGTACGTTAAACCAATTGTCTATATAGCTTGCGCGGTCATTATAATGCTTAAGGTAATAGGCGTGTTCCCAAACGTCTATTGTCATTATCGGGCAAAATCCTCTTGTTATGGGAGAATCTTGATTCGCACTGCACAGGATTTTTAGATGTCCCCGCCTGTCGGTGACTAACCACAGATAACCCGAGCCGAATACCTCCAAAGCGTATTCCTTGAACTTCTTTTTAAAAGAATTCCAATCGCCGTAGCAAATGTCGATTTTTTGTGCAAATGAACCGCCGGGGCTTCCCCCGCCGTCGGGACTCATGCAGGAAAAATAGTATATGTGGTTATAGACGCCGCCGCCGTTATTGCGGATATCATTACGGAGCTTAACCGGAAGGCTGTTTATATTGCATAAAAGCCTTTCGAGCGACCAATTGTGCAGCTCGGGAAAAGGCTTCAACGCGGCGTTCAGCTTATCGGTGTATGCCTTAAGATGTCGGTCGTGGTGCAGTTCCATTGTTAATGCGTCGATATTGGGTTCGAGCGCGTTGAATGCGTAGGGCAGTTTAAACAGCCTGAACGGATAACATTGTTTTTTCATGAATAAAAATTCCCCCTAAAATAATCATAGTAATACAATTAATATACTATGATTATTTTAGGGGGAATATGCCGCTTATTTTGTTATATCGGTCAGTTTGACTAAGTGTTCAAGGATTGCTATACCGTCAAAAATTTCGGGAACGCCCTTTTCCTTGGATTTATCGGTGATTAACGCGGCATCGAGCGAATTAACACATTCGTCAATCGCGCTTTCAATTCGCACTAAGAATTTCAGAATTTCTATAAAATCATGTATTTCCGGTGTTTTTTCGCCTAATATACACCCCTTAACCGGTTTTTTATCCGATTTACAAAGCTTACAATCATCACAAGGTATAGCCGGAACGGGAATATTGGGGTTTTTACCTTCTATAATTGTGTATTTTTCTAACGGAGCCCCCGGGACGTCGTTGATTTTACTTGCCGATTCATAAGCGGCTTTTGCGCCGACCGGGACATATATCGTTTTTAATTTGGGCGCGCCGTCAAATGCGTTTTCGGCAAAAACGGGCGGTTTCTCGCTTGTAAAGGTAATCGCGGTAAGACTTTCTATGCCCGTTCCGAGCGAGGTGAATTTTGAATAATCGCCACATCCCGTTATAAATGTGGTAATTCGCCTACAGCCGTCAAATGCGCCATAATATGTCCACGCCTTAATGCTCCCTATTGTTACCGTTCTAAGCCTTTCACAATCTTTGAAAGCGTAGTCACATATATCTGTGACGTTATCGGGGATATCTATTGAGGTCAGATTCTTGCTGAGTTCAAACGCACGTGTCTCAATTTTCTTAACCGTATTGGGGATTTTATATGTCGTTTCCGTTTTTCCTCTCGGATAAATGTATAATACAGATTTGTCTTTGTTAAACAAAACGCCGTTCGATGCCGAGAAGTTTTCGTTGTCTATATCGACCTTAATATCAGAAAGACTTTTACAGTTTACGAACGCGTTTTTATCTATGCTAACGAGACTCTTCGGAAGATTTACCTCGGCAAGCGCGTCACATGACGCGAAAGCGGAATATCCTATACTTGTTACATTTTTGGGAAGCGTTACCTCGGTTAGCTTTTTACAATCCATAAACGCCACATAGCCTATACTTGTAAGGCTGTCGGGTAGAGTGACCGAGACTAAGCTTTCACAACTCGAAAACGCGCCGTATATAATAGGGGGCGGTACGGGCACCAATAAAGATGTAATCGTTCCATCCGCGGATGCCGCGTTATCATATTCGAGCGGCGGGTAATCAGGAGGAGATTGTATTAAACCGTCTATAATTGTAACGCCATCTTTTACAACCGCTTTCCTTACATCTTTAGGTTTAAAATAAGTATTGTCCGAGCCGCGCCAGTTGTTTATTCCCTCATTTGTCGTTATAGTCAGCGTTTCGGTATCACTTTCATAGCTCCACCCGCTTCCCGTTATTGTCGTAGCCGATAATGTTGTTTTTATAAGCGGCATTGTCGCTGTAAGTATTGCGATTATCAGCAATAGTGATGTAATCTGCTTTTTCATTTATATCTCCCTTAATAATATACAAAAATATACAAAAATGAATTTATTAAATAACATGATAACATAAATATTCTTATTTGTCAAATATATATTCAAAAAGTTTGAAAAGCATACCGAGATTCTAAATTCGCCGCAGAGCGGCGGGGAATTGACCCAAAGAGATTAACCACCGATAAAGCCATTCCCCCAACATCATATAACCGCAACATTTCTCCCACTGTCAAATCAAAACCAACACCGACTCTCTTCAACCCGCCAACTTCAACAAAAACAGATTCTCCTGCCCTAACAATAACCGCTGGAAGTTGTTGTTTGAATAAATCATACTCATCATTGGTAAGATACAATCCTTTACAGGAAACAGCCTTTCAGGAAGGGTTGTGAAGCTCAATTGTGCCATCAACCACATCAATACTTAACGGACACACACAAGGAGAACCCCAACAAACATCGCAGAAAGTATCACAGCATCCGTTACAGACAGCGTTATGGGTTATTACTGCTCTTTCGGGTAGCATCTCTTTAAGTGCGTTGATTTGTGCTAATGTGACAGGATTATCGGTTAATCTCAATGTTACCGATTTAGAATCACGAACAGTTGTTCCCATTCCGCATAAAGGTTTTAGGTTTGTTATTTTGTAGGTATAGCATTTCCGCTTGACATTAACACACATATATGATATAATTGCTTTGTAAATGAGTTGATTATATGAAAGCTACATCACTCGAAAAAAGAGTTCAAATAGTCGAAGCTAAAATGAGAAAA